>ENA-UOOM01000048-UOOM01000048.1-fermentation-metagenome-genome-assembly--contig:-NODE-48-length-153911-cov-24.303765_pt1 | contig 153911 bp, 163 predicted proteins | sample MGYA00245781_ERZ724031 | MGnify/ENA primary metagenome ERZ724031 (study PRJEB28704, sample SAMN03018317) | fermentation metagenome | biome: anthropogenic terrestrial biome; feature: soil...
CCTATGACCCCCTGCTTGTAAGGCAGGTGCTCTAACCAGCTGAGCTATGCTCCCGTTGCCTTAAAAACCATATCAGCGACGTTTATTATCTTACTATATTTGACGCAGAATGTCAACAGGAACACCCTAAAATTTTCAGGTATTCGTCATTTTCTTGATGGGTTTCATAAAATCTGGAATTTTTATCTATTCTGGCTTTTTGGCCACTACGAGAATCCTTTGTGCATCGGCAGGCGGGGGGGCAAACGACATATCACCCCAAACCGCGCATACTTCCAGACCTGCTTTTTTAAGGAGGGAGGAAAGGAACTCCGTTTCATAAGCGCGTTCGTAAAAATGCTCGGAACTTCTGGAATAAAGCTGCCCGCGGCGTTCAAAAAAGTCCAGCGTAATCCCCACGCGGTTGTTCTTTTCGCAGGAATTCTGCCAGACACAGTACACATCACCTACATCATACACGAAAACATTGTGCCCCAGGATGGCCCGGTGCTTATAAACCGTGTTGGCATCAAATATAAAATATCCGCCCGGATTCAAAAACAGGGAAACCCTGCCGAAAGTATCCTGCAGATCCTTTACCGTTGTCAGATGGCTGATACTGTCCAGCATACAGACAACCGTATCGACCGTACCATACAGATCCATCTGCTGCATCTTCTGGCAGATAAAGAGCAGATTCCGGCCTGCTTCCGCAGATTTTTGCTGAGCAACCGTAAGCATCTCCGGGGAAGCATCCAGGCCGAAAATATCAACGTTCCGCTCTGCCAGCTTCAAAGTCAGGCTGCCCGTTCCGCAGGCAAGATCCAGCGTAAGGCCAGCTTTATGACCGAAAAAAGCCAGCACCTTAAAAAAATAATCGGCGCGGGCAGAATAATCGACATTTCTGGTTAAAGAGTCATAATACCGGGCAAACGGAGAATAGCTCATTCTTTCTTGCTGTTTTCCTGAAGGCGCTGAAAAACCATCTGATAGCCGTCGCACCCATAGTGGAGAGAGCGGTTGACACGGCTGATGGTTGCCGTAGATGCGCCTGTTTCAGCGACAATATCGCTGTAAACTTTTTTTGAACTGAGCATATGGGCAACCAACAGTCTCTGCGACATAGCTTTAATCTCCGGAACCGTGCACAGATCTTCAAAAAAAGCATAGCATTCATCTTTATTTTTCAGAGTTAGAACGGCCTCAAACAAAAAATCGACGCTGGGGTCTTTCAATTTTGAATTCAAAATAATCACACTCCCATGCTCTATTATTGTAACATGAAAAAGCATAAAAGTAAAGCAGCCGAACGGCAGAGAAAACGGTCTGCCGCGGCCTATCTCAACCGCGGCAGACCGACAGAATCTTTTTTCGAAGCTGCTGGACCCCTTCACCCGTCAAAGAAGAAAAAAAGAGGAATTCCGCATTTTGGCACCGGCAGAAATCCTGCAAGACCTTCGTTTGGGTGCGCCGATCCGAGACGTTCAGCTTATCGCATTTTGAAGCTGCCAAGATAAACGGGATATTTTGAGCGTGAAGGAAACCGACCATATCAACGTCATCTTTCGCAGGGGCGCGCCGTGCATCAATAATCTGAACAACAAGGCGCATATCCCTCTGGGATGCAAAATATCCTTCCACCAGTTCCGCCCAGCGGAGCTTTTCTTTCCGCGGCACTTTGGCATAACCGTATCCGGGCAAATCTGCAAACCGGCAGAACCCGATATTATAAAAATTTACCGTAGCTGTTTTTCCGGGCGAAGAGCTTGTCCGGGCAAGCGATTTTCGGTTCAGCAGTTTATTAATCATAGCCGATTTGCCGACATTGGATCGGCCGGAAAACGCAATTTCCGGCCGATCAGGCCACGGCAAACCGGATGAAGTCCCTGCTGAGAGTTCAAAGCAGGCATTTTGAAATTCCATTACATCACCTTTACTGGGGAATGGCTGCGGAGCGGTCCACCTGCGACGCCGGAGGCGGAAGCACCTGTTTCCGGGTAGGTTCCGGCACGGCGGAAGACGCCTGCCGCTGAGCCGGCATCCGGGTCAGGGCAATCTTGAGGACCTGCTCAATCCGATCGACGGTTTCAAAACGCACTTTATCTTTGACGACCGGATCGATCTCAGCCAGGTCAGAGGCATTGTCTGCCGGTATGATAACGGTTTTGATCCCGCCGCGGTAGGCGGCCATTGTCTTTTCTTTCAGCCCTCCAATGGGCAGCACACGGCCCAGAAGGGTAATTTCTCCCGTCATGGCAACATCGTGCCGGATGGGAATGTTGCACAGAGCGGAAGTAATCGCCGTTGCCATAGCGGTTCCCGCGGACGGCCCGTCCTTTGGGATGGCCCCTTCCGGCGCATGAATATGGATATCGTATTTCGTATAGAAATCGTGGCTGATACCCAGTAACGAAGCCCGTGTCCGAACGCAACTGACAGCGGTTTTCGCCGATTCCTTCATAACGTCCCCAAGGGAACCGGTCAATTCCAGCTTTCCCGTACCATCCATTACAGCAACTTCAATCGGCAGAACCGTACCGCCCACGCTGGTCCAGGCAAGACCATTCACAAGGCCAACCATGTCCTTTTTGTTCAGGCTGTCATCCTTGAATTTTTCGGGTCCCAGCAATTCGGACAGTTTAGCTGCCGTAATGGTAACCTTAGAATCTTTGTCCTGCACAAACGTAAGAGCGCACTTCCTGCAAAGCGTAGCAATCTGGCGCTCCAGACTGCGCACACCGGCTTCACGGGTGTAGCCGTCAATCAATTTGCGGACTGCCGCAGGAGTAATGTGAAGCATTTGGGGCGTCATGCCATGCTTTCCCAGCTGCTTCGGGATTAGATGCTCCACAGCAATATGGTATTTCTCTTCATGTGTATAGCTCCCAAGGGTAATGACATCCATCCGGTCGTAAAGCGGCTCGGGGATGGAACTTGCATCATTGGCCGTCGTTAGGAACAGGACTTTGCTCAAGTCGAAAGGCATGTCAATATAATGGTCGTAAAACGAATGATTCTGATCCGGATCCAAAACTTCCAGCAGCGCAGAGGACGGATCTCCGCGGAAATTCCCGCCCATTTTGTCGATCTCATCCAGTAAAACCACCGGATTGTTTGTACCGGCCTGCTTAATGGCGGCGATAATCCGGCCGGGCATAGAACCAATATAGGTGCGGCGGTGGCCTACAATATCCGACTCATCCCGGACACCCCCCAGGGAAACACGGACATACTTCCGGCCGATCGCTTCCGCAATGGAATGGGCAATGGAGGTTTTACCGACACCGGGGGGGCCAACCAGGCAGATGATCTGTCCGCGGATATCGGGAGAAAGTTTTTTGACGGCCAGAATCTCCAGAATCCTTTCTTTGACCTTGTCAAGACCATAGTGGTCACGGTCCAAAATGCGGCGTGCCTTTTTCAAGTCAATATGGTCTCGGCTGGATTTGTGCCATGGCAGTTCCAGACAGGTCTCAATATAACTGACGATAACGCTGCCTTCGTGGGAACCTTCCGGCATCTTGGCCAAACGTTCACATTCCCTGATCAGCTTGTCATGCTGGAGTTTTGGCATCCGTGCCTTTTCAACGCGTTCCTTTAACTCGTCGGCTTCCTTCCGGGGATTATCGCCCTCCCCCAGTTCATTGGAAATCGCACGCATCTGCTCCCGAAGAAAATACTCTTTCTGATTTTCGTCGATTTGTTCTTTGGCTTTTTCATTGATACTCGATTCAATGGACAGGACCTGGATCTCCTTTTTCAGGATGGCAGCCAGCTTTTCCAGCCTCCGGACCGGCCGAAGTTCTTCCAAAACGGCCTGTTTTTCCTGGTAGTCAAACATAATGTTGGAAGCAATGTAATCAGCCAGCTCCCCACAGTCTTTTTTCTGCACAACTCCAATAACGATATCCGGGGGGATGTGGCTGTAGTTCTGGATGTACTGTTCAAAAAGGTTCTGGGTATAGCGCACAAGTGCTTCCGCCCTGCGCGTGGGCCGGGACGGGCGTGTGTCCACTCGGACGAGGTTGGCATACAGAAACGGATCTTCACTGACATATGATTCCACTTTGGCGCGGTAGATCCCTTCGGCATACAGGCGGACCCCCTCATCGCTGCGGTGGATTACCTGCTTAATCCGGGCCACGACGCCCATGCGGTAAATCTGGGAACCGGAGGGGTCATTGTCAGCCAAATCCTTCTGCGCAACCAAAAACACCATCTGGTCGCTCTCCATGGCCTTTGCAATTGCCTGAACGGACTTTTTCCTTCCCACATCAAACTGAAGAAGCATGCCTGGAAAGACAACCAGTCCGCGCAGCGCAATGGCCGGCATTGTGACGATCCCCGGGCCTGCGGATGTAATTTCTATGCTCATAGACTTTGCTCCTTAGAAAAAGAAGGCCGCTGCAGAGCGCATAACAAAAAGCTATCACACTGCAACAGCCGAATTGACAATTGGTTTACGACGCAGTCTCCTTGCGGCTGCGTTTTCCCGGTGCTGAAATTTTCAGCTTAACCGGTTTCCTCTCCGGATTATATACAATCAGCGGTTTGGAGCCATGATTTACCGTATCGGCCGTTATGGTAACCTTTTCGACCGTGTAATCGGACGGAACACTGAACATAATATCGGTCAGGAACCCTTCCACAATCGACCTCAGGCCGCGCGCACCCGTATGCTGCTCAATTGTTTTGTGAGCAATCGCCTTGAGGGCGTCCGGCTGAAATTCCAGCTCAACTTTGTCAAGCTGAAACAGCTTTTTGTACTGGTTAATCAGGCTGTTTTTCGGTTCCGTTAAAATCCGGATCAAAGCATTTTCATCCAGGCCGTCCAGCGCGGCAATAACGGGAAGCCGCCCAACAAGCTCCGGAATCATGCCATATTTAACAAGGTCATGCGGCGTGACGTCTTTCATCCAGGACGCGGAATCCAGTTCCTTTTTGCTCCGCACCGCAGCCCCGAATCCCATACCGGAAGAAGCCGTACGATTCTGAATAATATGATTCAGCCCGTCAAATGCGCCGCCGCAGATAAACAGGATATTGGTGGTATCAATCTGCAAAAATTCCTGCTGGGGATGTTTGCGGCCGCCCTGGGGCGGAACATTGGAAACCGTGCCTTCGAGAATTTTGAGCAGGGCCTGCTGAACTCCTTCGCCGCTTACGTCGCGGGTAATGGATGGGTTTTCTGACTTACGCGCAATTTTGTCAATCTCATCAATATAGATTATGCCGTGCTCAGCCTTTTCGATATCATAGTCGGCCGCCTGAATCAAACGCAGCAGAATATTTTCCACATCCTCACCGACATAACCCGCTTCCGTCAAGGTTGTGGCGTCTGCGATCGCAAAAGGAACATCGAGAATTTTAGCTAAAGTCTGTGCCAAAAGGGTTTTGCCGACACCCGTCGGCCCCAGGAGAAGAATGTTGCTTTTGGTCAGTTCCACATCCCTGGGATCTCTGCCATAGTAAATTCTCTTATAATGGTTATATACCGCTACCGACAGGGCAATTTTGGCACTGTCCTGGCCGATAACATATTCATCCAGCTTCTTTTTGATCTCCTGAGGCTTCGGCAGCTCAGAAGTTTCACTGTAGCTTTCCTTGCGGGCGGAAAGGTTTTTTTCATCGTTCAGAATCGACATGCAAAGCTCTACACATTCGTCGCAGATAAAAACGCCCGGCCCCGCAATCAGTCTGCGGGCTTCGCTCTGCGGCTTGCCGCAGAATGAACAGCAGATTTCCCGGCCCCGGTTGCCATCGTTGTTTGCCATTGTATCACCCTACTTTACCGGCTGGTAATCACTTTATCGATCAGCCCATATTTGACGGCTTCTTCCGCCGTCATGAAATTATCCCGTTCGGTATCGCGCATAATAACGTCAAGCGGCTGGCCCGTCCGCTCGGCAAAAATTTCGTTCAGCCTTTTTTTGATGTGCAGCATATGCTCGGCCTGAATTTTAATGTCCGTCGCCTGCCCCTGCGTGCCGCCGCTGGGCTGATGGATCATAATATCGCTGTTGGGCAGCGCATAGCGCTTCCCCTTTGCGCCAGCGGTAAGCAGAAAAGCCCCCATGCTGGCAGCCAGGCCAATACAGATTGTGGATACATCACACTTAATATACTGCATCGTGTCGTAAATTGCAAGTCCTGCTGTTACGGAGCCGCCCGGGCTGTTGATATAAAGGCTGATATCCTTTGCGGGATCCTGCCCTTCCAAATACAGCAGCTGGGCAACCACCAGACTGGACGTGGTGTCATTGACCTCATCGGTCAGCATGATGATTCGGTCATTCAGCAAACGGGAAAAGATATCGTAGGAACGTTCCCCGCGGTTGGTCTGTTCAATTACATACGGCACTAAACTGCTCATAATCCGCTTTACCTCCTTAAACCGCCATGCCTATCTACAGCATTGGCGGGACGGTGCTAAAATATTCCGTATTATTTGCCGGAATTAATCTTTTGCGCCGGCAGCTTCGTCTTTTGCTTCATTCTCTTTCTTGGAATCGGGATCGCCTTCTGTAACAACGGCCGCATCCCGCACTAAATCAAAGGCTTTTTCCACTGCAATGTCCTTTTCGAGGTCATCGCGCGCAATCAGCTTTTTCACCTTTTCTACATCGGTTTTATAGCTTTCGGCGATTTTCCCATATTCTTTCTCGACATCTTCGTCGGAAGGCTTGATGGCTTCCAGCTCTGCTATCTTTTCCAGAGCCAGGCGCATCTTAACCTGACGCTCCGCCTGCGGCCGGAACTGCTTGCGCATTCCGTCCATATCCATGCCGGTGTACTTCATATAAGTCTGCAGATTGAGGCCCTGGGAACGGAGGCGGTATTCAAAATCACGCATATCTTCGTCTGTCCGGTTTTTGAACATAGCTTCCGGAATATCGGCCTGAACAAGCGAAACCAGCTTGTCGATCAGCTGATTGTCCACGCTGTCCTTTGCTTCGGTTTCGCGTGATTCGGCAATCTTTTTCCGGATATCCGCCTTGTATTCATCCAGCGTATCAAATTCGCTGACATCCTTGACAAAGTCGTCGTCGACAGCGGGAAGTTCTTTCTTCTTGATCTCATGCAGTTTGACATGGAATACGGATTCTTTCCCGGCCAAATCCTTCGCCTGGTAATCTTTCGGGAACGTGACGGTAACGTCAAATTCGTCGCCTGTCTTATGACCCTCGACCTGATCTTCAAAGCCCGGGATAAACTGGCCGGAACCCAGTGTCAGGCTGAAATTGTCCGCTTTGCCGCCCGCAAACGGGTTGCCGTCTACGGTTCCTTCAAAATCAATCATGGTGATATCGCCCTTCTGGGCTTCGCGGTCTTCAACCGTAACCATCCGGGAATTGCGGTCCTGAACCCGGGCGATTTCATCGTCTATGTCCTTATCCGTCACGCTGACCGGTTTTTTCAGCGCGGAGATCCCTTTGTACCCTTCCATCTGAACTTCCGGTTTTGTTGTGATGGTGGCATTGAACACAAGGCCGTCTTTGCCGGCGGAAACGAGATCGAAATCAATCTTGTCTTCAATCATCTCAAGGTTTGCTTCGCGGATTGCCTGTTCCAGTGCCCCTGGATAAAGAGAATTGATGGCATCATCGTAGAAAATCTTTTCCCCATAGTATTTTTCAACAAACTTGCGCGGTGCTTTTCCCCTGCGGAAACCCGGGATGGTGATTTTTTTATTCTCTTTACGGTAAGCCTGCTCGACGGCTTTTTCAAACTCATCGGCATCGACCGCTACTTCCAGCCGAAAGCGGTTCGCAGCGACCTTGTTGGATGATTTTAAACTCATTTTATATTTCCTCCTGCAAATTTACATATTAGTGAAAAACATTATACCACATGCCCCAAAAACTTTCTACCGGTTGCGAAAATGTTTTTAAAGGTTCATGACACCAAAATGGGTGTGAATCCGAGATAATCGCACGAAATTAAATGCATCCGAACACCCCGGCACTGCTGCCCGGCCGGGGAATGCGCAGCCGCCGCCCGGCCGTGAATATGGCCGAAATAGCAGTCTGAAACACCCCGCGCAACCAGGATATCCATCAGCTCCCGGCATTCCACCCCATCATAGACCGGCGGATAGTGAAGGAAAACGACCGGTTTTGCTCCTGTTTTTTCCGCCGCATCCAGCGAAGCGTTCAGGCGCCCGGCCTCCCGGCTGACGATCTTTTGGTCCTCGGCGCTCTCGGCGTTATACAGCCACCCGCGCGTCCCGCAGACCGCAATGCCGCCCACTGCAACGGCGCTGTTGTGAACGATTCCAATACTGCCGAACCCGTGGGCCGCCAGATAATCTTCAATTTTTTTTCTGGTGCTCCACCAGTAATCGTGGTTCCCTTTGAGGAACAGTTTCTTTCCCGGAAGGGAATCAATAAAACGGAAGTCCCGTTCTGCTTCTTCCAGCTTCATCGCCCATGAAATATCACCGGCGATCACAACGGTGTCGTCACTGCCGACAACCGCACGCCAGTTTTCTTCAAGGCGCGGGACGTAATTTTCCCATCCCTCGAAAATATCCATCGGTTTATTCTCCCCCAGGGAAAGGTGGAGATCCGCAATGGCAAACAACGGCATGATTCTCAGCCCTTCCATCCGGCCGCCCGCAGGACAGCCCCGCCCATTTCTTCTTTGGCGCAGGACTGCCGGAAGCGGACAGGTTTGGATTCCAGCGCGGCAATGGGGCCGGGCACAGGTGAACCGCTCAGGGCAGAAAGCTCCCGCACAGCCCGGAACGCATCAGTTTCCGGTTGTTCCCCGCCGCGAAGGGCTGCGAGGACGTCCGGCGCAAATTTGTACGGGCTGGCCGTGGAAACCACAACCGCGGGCGTGCTGTCCCCCGTCTCTTCCCGGTAGCGGCGGCAGACGCGGGAGGCAACCGCCGTGTGGGGATCACACAGATAATGATCCGAACGGTAAACCTCGCGGATCTCGTCTTTCGTCTCTTCGTCACTGCAGAAACCCGCATAAAACAGGCCGTGTATTTTATCCAGCACACCGGCATCCACATGGTACTGTCCAGAGGTTTCCAGCTCAGCCATCCAGCCGGAAACCTTTGCTCCGTCCCGTCCCGTGAGGTCGTACAGCAGGCGTTCCAGATTGCTGGAAACAAGGATATCCATCGACGGGGAAATGGTCGTGTAAAACCGGCGGCTGCGGTTGTAGACGCCCGTTGTGAGAAATTCCGTCAGGACGTTGTTGGCGTTGGACGCGCAGAGGAGCCTCCCCACCGGAAGCCCCATCTTCTTTGCGTAGAAAGCCGCGAGAATGTCGCCGAAATTCCCCGTCGGCACACAGAAATTAACCTTGCCGCCAGGTCCGAGCCTCCCCGCCGCAGCAAGATCGCACCATGCGGAGAAATAATAGACGATCTGCGGGAGAAGCCGGCCCCAGTTAATGGAATTCGCACTGGAAAACATCAGGCCCCGCTCTCCGATTTTCCGGCGGAGTTCCCCATCGCAGAAAATTTTCTTGACGCCGGCCTGGGCGTCGTCAAAATTGCCGCGGACAGCCACAACCGAAACATTTCCGCCTTCCTGCGTGCACATCTGGCGCTCCTGCAGGGCACTGACCCCATTCTGCGGATAAAACACCAGCACCCGGGTGGCCTTGACATCCCGGAACCCTTCCAGCGCCGCCTTGCCGGTATCACCCGAGGTGGCGACAAGGATCATGGCCTCTCTCTTCTCCCCGATTTTTTTCAGGGAACAGGTCAAAAGACGGGGCAGAAGCTGCAGCGCCATATCCTTGAACGCGCAGGTTGGCCCATGCCAGAGTTCCAGAAACGAAACGCCGTCTTTCCGCGTGACAACAGGGGCGGGATTTCCGCCGGAAAATTTCTCTGTGCTGTAGGCACCGGAAACGCAGCCGGAAAGCTCCCCGCCGGAAAAATCGGCGAGAAACGGGCTCATGACCCGGACAGCGCGCCCCCGGTAATCCATCTGCTGCAGGGCGGCGATATCCTCTGCGGAAAACGCCGGAAAGGACTCGGGGACAAACAGGCCGCCGTCGGAGCAGATTCCCTGCACAACAGCCTGCGCCGCGGAAACGCTTTTCCGGCCGCCGCGTGTCGATTGATAATTCAAGGCGGTCTCCCCTTCCAAAAAGTCAGGTTGAATTCAGGTGGTTCCTATCTTATACGATCCATACGGAAAAGTCAAAAAAAGCCTCCGCAGTCAAAAGCATTTTCAATATGCTCCACCGAAACGGCGGATCCGTCCTTCACCGTGAGGCCGATTACGTCGAACCGGGGCTGAAGAGCGGACGGAAACGAGCGGAGATACATCAGCGCGGTCCGGATCAGCCGCCGCTGCTTAGCGGCGGTGACAGATTCCAGCGGACCGGTCATGGAACCTTTTCGGCGCGTTTTGACCTCGGCAAACACCAGATACCGGGAATTTGCCGCAATCAGGTCAATCTCCCCAAAACGGGAGCGGTAATTCCGCGCCAGAATCCGGTACCCTTTCTTTTCCAGATAGCGGGCCGCATACTGCTCACCGCCCGAACCGGTGTTATCCTTCATCGGCCCGCGCCCCCAGGATCTTTTTCAGAAACGTCCGCCGGTGGACCGGGCACGGGCCGTATTTCTGAAGCATCTCCCGGTGGAGGGCCGTCCCGTACCCTTTGTGCTTCGCAAAACCGTACTGGGGGTAAATTTTATCGACTTCGCACATCAGGCGGTCCCGGCTGACTTTGGCTAGGATGGAGGCGGCCGCAATGCTGGCCGAAAGCGAGTCGCCCCGTACAATCGTGCGCGTCCGCACGCCGAGCTCCGGCATGCGGTTTCCGTCTACCAGCGCCAGATCCGGCCGGATTTCCAGTGCATCGAAGGCGCGCCGCATGGCAAGGAAAGTTGCCTGAAGAATGTTAATTTCGTCAATTTCCTGTTCGGTTGCAAACCCAATGCCCCACGCCTCGGCTCCAGCTTTGATTTCATCAAACAGCTTTTCGCGCTTCTTCGGACTGAGCTTTTTGGAATCGTTGATCCCTTCAATCGAACATTCTTCCGGAAGGATAACCGCGGCGGCAAACACCGGTCCGGCCAGCGGCCCGCGGCCCGCCTCGTCGATCCCGCAGACAGCCCCAAAGCCGCTCTGCCGGGCTTCCTTTTCGTAAAAATACCAGTCCGTCATGTTTTTTCGGCCCGTTCCAGCGTGATCCGGCCGAGCCGGCCGGCGCGGAACTCATCCAGCACCATCCGCGCTGCGCGTTCAGTATCAACCAGGCCGCCGCCTGCAAGCATACCGCGCTTCCGGCCGATCAGTTCCAGCATCCCGTAACCGTCCAGACCGGCAAGGCTGTCTTCGGAAAGGCCATACCTCTCCGCAAGGGTCCGGGCATACCCCGCTGCACACAAAGCCTCCAGCAGGCGGGGAGCCAGTTCTTCCGCGTCGCAGACATCCTCTTTGACGGCCCCTGTAAAAGCGAGGTGTTCGCCCACCGTGCGGTCACCGAATTTCGGCCACAGGACACCGGGCGTGTCCATCATCTCACAGCCCCCGCCGATCGAAAACCACTGGGTAGACCGCGTAACGCCGGGGCGGTTCTGCACTGCCGCGCGGCCCGAACCGGCAAGCCGGTTGATGAGCGAACTCTTCCCGACATTCGGAATTCCCACGGCCATGACGCGGATTCTGCGGCCGGTCATTCCTTTTCTTTTCCAGCCGGCAATTTTATCGCCGAGGGTGGATCTGATCAGCGGCAGAAGCCGGCTGAGGTTTTTGCCCGACCGGCAGTCCGCATCAAGCGCGGCTTTGCCGGAGGCATGGAAAAAATCGATCCAGCGTGCGGTTTCGGCCGGGTCGGCCAGATCCCTCCGGTTCAGAAGGAGGATACGCGGCTTGCCGTTCGCAAGCCTGTTCAGATCCGGGTTCCGGCTGCTTAGCGGGATGCGCGCGTCGAGGATCTCCACCACGGCGTCGGCCAGTGAAAGATCCCGGGCAATCTGCTTTTCCGCTTTGGCCATGTGGCCGGGGAACCACTGAATTGTCTGCTGTGCACTCATAGAAACCGAACCGGCCCCTTTCCCTATGCTGCGGTAAAACCGTGGAACGGGCTCAGCGTGAACAAAACCCTTCCCAAAACGAAGCGGGAATCAATCATCCCGACATAACTGGAGCGGCTGTCTTCCGAGACGGTGCGGTTGTCACCCAGAACGAACACATGGCCCGCCGGAACCTTCTGCGGAAAACTGATATCATACTGGTTCTTGGTGATACCGTTTTTGATATAGGCGGATTCATCAATTTTTTTCCCGTCCACATAAACCATACCGGTCTGAAAATCAATATTGACCGTCTGGCCGCCCGTGGCAATAACCCGCTTGATCAGCCGCTCTTTGAGGCGGGTGCCCTGCGCGTCGATGACAACCACATCGCCGCTCTGATAGCTGCGGTCGGTGCAGGACACAAACACCCGGTACCCATCCCAGTAATTCGGCTGCATGGAAGGACCCTGCACGACAATATTGAGCCGAAACAAAAAAACAAACACCAGCATTACAACAATAAGAGCCGTGATCAGCGCTTCAAGCCACTCGAAACAGCTGGCGACGGCAGTATGAGCTTCTTCCCGATCCGGCCGGGAAACATGCGGTGAATCCGACACGGCAATTACCACCTATCCCCGTCGGCGGGAAAACGCTGTTCCCCGCTCCGGGCAAAATTGAGGAATCAAAAAAGGGACACGTAATGTCCCTTTTCAATGAGCCTGACAAACACTTAGTGAACCTGGTTCTTGACCTTGGCGGCTTTGCCGACACGGCCGCGGAGGTAATACAGTTTTGCCCGGCGGACCTTGCCTTTGCGGACAATTTTGACGTCCTTGACATTAGGGGAATGGATCGGGAAAACTCTCTCGACGCCGACGCCGTAGGAAACGCGGCGGACAGTGAATGTTTCGCTGACTCCGCTTCCCTTGCGGGCAATAACCGTCCCTTCAAAAGCCTGAATCCGCTCGCGGTCGCCCTCGCGGATATTGACATCCACCCGTACGGTGTCGCCGATCTGGAAAACCGGCAGTTCTTTTTTAAGGGAATTCTGTGCAACAGTCTGCAGTGCGTTCATAGTAAATCATTTCTCCTTTTTTTCAGACATTCATGCCGGAAACGGCAGAGGACTGTCAGCTTCAGACCCAGGGAATCAGGGTCTGATCCCCACCGATGCAAGCTCGGCGGCATTCTTTTACCATTATATTTTAACACAAAATGACAGGGAATGCAACCTGTTTCTGCGGAAAACCGCCCGGCTTTGGATCCGGACGGTATTATCCTATCATTGCGGCGCGGACGTGTCAATCGGCAGGCCGAAAAAATCGGCAGATCTTCGCGGACAGCACGTCCTTGCCCGCCGCCCGTCAGTATGTTATACTGAATTCAGTCTAAAACAGTCTGAAAAAAACTGAAAATTTTTCACGTGCTTCTGCGCCCGTGATTGGCGGCGCGCCAAAATGGGAAAGATCCATTCTAGAAGCATAGTTAAGGAAAACGGACGATAGGGGAAAAGTATGAGCAGAATAGCAGTTTTAATTCCATGTTACAACGAGTCCGCAACCATCGAAAAAGTGGTGCGGGACTACCGCTCCGCCCTGCCGGAAGCAGACATTTACGTTTACGACAACAATTCGACCGACGGGACGGCCGAACTGGCCCGGAAAGCCGGAGCCATTGTTCGGCATGAATACCGGCAGGGGAAGGGAAACGTGATCCGCAGCATGTTCCGTGAAATCGACGCGGACTGCTACGTGATGACCGACGGCGACGACACCTACCCCGCCGAAAGCGCGCCCGAAATGGCGCGCCTGATTCTGGAAGGGAAAGCCGACATGGTGAACGGCGACCGCCTTTCCTCGACTTATTTTTCAGAAAACAAGCGTCCTTTCCACAATATGGGGAACGTGATGGTGCGGGGGCTGATCAACCGTTTTTTCAAATCGGACGTGCGGGATATTATGACCGGATACCGGGCTTTCAGCCGTGCGTTTGTGAAGGCCTTCCCGATTCTTTCACGCGGGTTTGAAATCGAGACGGAAATGACCATCTACGCCGTGGACCGGAATTTTGTCATCCGGGAAATTCCTATAGCTTACCGGGACAGGCCGGCGGGAAGCGTTTCTAAGCTGAACACCTACTCGGACGGGTTCCGCGTGCTGCGGACGATTTTCCGGCTGTACCGGGACTACCGGCCGTTCGCGTTTTTCGGGGTGATTTCTCTGGTGTTTCTGGCCGCTGCCGCCGCGTGCATGATCCCCGTCCTCAGCGAATACTTTGCAACGGGTCTCGTGCCGCGCTTCCCTACGCTGATTGTGGGAACGGCGTGCGGAATCTGCGCCCTGCTTTCTTTTTTTGCGGGTGTGATCCTGCAGGTGGTTGTGAAACAGCACAGCCAGGAAACCGAATTGATGATGAATTTGTTTTCAGAGGTTAAACGACATGACGATACAAAATAAACGCATCCTGTTCTGGGTACGGGCGGGGGCCGCCGTCCTGGGGCTGGCCCTGGCATGGGAGCTTTTCCGGTATTTCTGCTTTCCCGCTTACCTGATCTTTCCGCTCGCGCTGGGCCTTGGCTACACGGCCGCGCGGACCTTTGAAACGGGGCAGATGGACGGGAAAGGACGGCTGTTCCCCTGCTGCGCCGTTTTTGCCCTTCTGCTTGCCGCCTCCGCCGTTATCGGCGGGAAAGTGGATATTGACCAAAAAAGTCTTTCCTACTTTAACGCGGAGGATCTTCCCTTTTTCGCCGCGCTGGCGCTTGCCGCCTTTTTCATTTCCGCATGGCTGGCCGGCATTGTTTTCCGCCATCCGCTGAACCGCGCACAGGAACGCGGGGCCTCCCCCCGAAAAGTATGGGGCGTCTGTTCTGCCGTCCTGCTGGCCTCCTGGCTGCCGTGCCTGCTGATCTACTATCCGGGCAGCGTCTCCCCCGACTCGCTTGCCTGCATTGTGCGCGCCATCGGGCGGGCGGGGCTTTCCAATCAGCAGCCGGTTTTCTACATCCTTTTGATGGAGCCGTTTCTGCGCTTTGGGCTGGCCATTGGAAAGAGCCTGAATTTCGGGACGGCGCTGTTCCTCCTGTTCCAGGCGGCGGCCATGGCGGTGATGCTGGGATACCTGCCGGGGTGGCTGGTCAAGCAGGGCTGCCCGCTGTGGACGGCCGTTCTTGCAATGGTCTATTTTACGCTGAACCCCGTTTTTCCCATGTACGCCGTAACCATGTGGAAGGACGTGCTGTTCGGCGGCCTTATCATGCTGTATGCGCTGAATCTGTTTGATACCGTGCGCAGCGGCGGGGAAACACTGAAAACCGCCGGCGGAATGGCGTGGTTCCTTGCACTGAACGTGCTGATCGCATTTATGCGCAACAATGGCTATTACATCATTTTCGTCACCCTGATCGTGCTGGCAATTGTGTACCGGAAAGAATGGAAGCGGTTTGCGCCCGCCTTTCTCGCCGTGCTGATCGCGGTGCCCGTCGTTCAGGGGCCGGTCTACGACGCCTGCGGCGTGGCGCAGAGCCCGTTCGCGGAATCGGTCGGAATCCCGCTCCAGCAGATCGGCTATACGGTGACACACGACGGAACAGTAACACCGGAGCAGCGGGATTTTCTGGATCAGCTGATGCCGCTGGATGAGATGAAAACGGCCTACACACCGCTGTCTTCCAACGGGATTAAATTCCATAAGGATTTCAACAACGCATTTCTGGAAAAGCACAAGACGGAGTTTCTGAAAGTCTGGGCCGGCATGCTGGCCCCAAATCTGAAAAACTACCTGAAAGCCTATTTTCTGGAAACGGTTGGTTTCTGGCATGTGGGGACTTCCAACTGGGTGCTGTACTATGGCATTGGGCCTGGGTACGGCGCGCAGAAAGCCGGGCTTTCCCAGACCAACCTGACAAAACTGCTGGACACCGCCCGGCTGGAGAAAAACCGGACCCGGATCGCCGCGGCTTTCAACAGCCTGCAGATCCACATTCCCATCCTCCGGGGTCTCGTCAATATCGGCTTCCTGTTCTGGGCGACGGTTTTCGCGGCTTTCCTGATGCTGATCCGGCGGAAGGGAAAATACCTGCTGGCCTTCCTGCCCCTGCTGATCCTGTGGGGGACGCTGATGGCCGCCACGCCGACATTCTGTGAATTCCGCTACATGTTCTCTTTTGCGGTATGCCTGCCCGCTTCGCTGTTCCTGCCGTTTTTCCCGGAGAAGTCCCTTTCCGGAAAAAAGGAAACATCTTCCGCGCTTTCTTGACAGAATCTGCTACGGAACCTATACTGGATTCAATCGAAACCTCGATACGTATGATTGAAGGAGCTGACAATCCATGCAGAAGATTGCAGAAAGAATCGCGGGCCTCCGCGCTGAAATGAAGAAAGCCGGAATGCAGGCTTATATCATTCCGTCGGCCGACCCGCACCTGAGCGAATACACGCCCGCCCACTGGCAGGCACGGAAATACTTTTCCGGTTTCACCGGCTCGGCCGGGACACTCGTTGTGACCGAACGGAAAAGCGGCCTTTGGACGGACGGCCGGTACTTTATCCAGGCGGAACACCAGCTGGAAGGAAGCGGAATCGACCTGTACCGCATGGGTGTGAAAGGCGTCCCCTCCTACCCGGAATTTCTGGCTGAAGAACTGGGTGAAAGAGATACCGTAGGCTTTGACGGCAAACTGTTTTCGGTGAATGACGTGCGGGCCATGGAACACGCCTTTGAAGACAAAAAGCTGAAGCTGAAAACCGCCGACCTGACGGAGCGCCTGTGGGAAGACAGGCCCCCCGTGCCGAAGACGCAGGCCTTTCTGCACGACGTGAAATACGCCGGCTTCACCTGTGCGGAAAAGCTGGATCAGGTGCGGAAAGAGCTGAAAAAGCACAAAGCCGATGCGCAGGTCTTCGGGCGGCTCGACTGCGTGGCGTGGCTGATGAACATCCGCGCAAACGACGTGGAGGACAGCCCGTTTGCCGTCGCTTACGCTGCCGTGCTGCCCGGGGCGGCCTACCTGTTTATCGACCGTTCGCGCGTGCCCGCCGACGTGATGAAATCCCTGACGGAAAACGGCGTTTCGGTGCGGGATTATGAGGATGCCGGCAAAATCGGCAGCCTGCTGGGCAAAGGCGGGACCATCCTCCTCGATCCGGAAGGAACCAGCTACGAGCTGTACCGGCTCCTGAAAAATACGCCGGGCGCCGTGATTGCCGAAGGCCCGGATATTGTGACAGAGCTGAAAAGCGTAAAGAACGCCACGGAAATCGACAATATTAAAAAAATCCACGTGCAGGACGGCTGCGCCATGGTAAAAGGTTATGCAGCGCTGAAAGAAATGCTGGACAAAGGCGAACCGGTGACAGAATGCACCGTGTGCGACGTGCTGGCAAAGGCGCGGGCGCAGCAGCCGGGCAACCACGGAGTCAGTTTTGCAACCATTGCCGCATACCGGGACAACGCCGCCATGATGCACTACTCGCCGAAGCCGGATTCCTGCCGGAAGCTGGAAAAAAGCGGCTTCCTGCTGGTGGACTCAGGCGGACAGTATGACGGCGGAACGACGGACATCACGCGCACCTATGCCCTCGGCCCCGTCAACCGTGAGGAAAGGGAATGCTACACCTGGGTGCTGAAAGCGCACATCGCGCTGGCGACCGCCGTCTTCCTGGAAGGCAATACCGGCGGGAACATCGACATCCTGTGCCGGGAGCCGCTGTGGAAACACGGCCTGGACTACCGCTGCGGTACGGGGCACGGCGTGGGCATGTTCGGCGGCGTGCACGAAGGCCCGCAGAACCTGCGGCGGACGGATCGGAACATCTTCCGGAAAGGGATGACCATTACCAACGAACCGGGCGTCTATGTGGATGGAAAGTTCGGCATCCGCACCGAGAACCTGATGCTGGTGGACGACGCCTTCGAAAACGAATATGGTAAATTCCTGAAATTTGACGTTGTCACCCGCTTCCCGATTGACACGGCGCCGATCCTGACGGAGATGCTCTCGGAAGGCGAAATCACGTGGCTGAACGGCTACCACGACAAAGTGCGCAAAGCGCTGGCGCCGCTGCTTTCCGGCCGGGATCTGGACTGGCTGGAACAGCACACCCGCCCCTTGGCCCGCGGGAATCAGCCCTGACTGAACCGGGACAGGAACGCCCTGACCCGTTCGTTCTGCGAACGGCCGAAAACCTGTTCCGGGGGGCCCTGCTCCACAACGGCCCCGTCCTCCAGGAAAGCCACCTGATCGGCTACATCGCGGGCAAAAGCCATCTCATGGGTCACGACAACCATGGTCATCTTTTCGGCGGCAAGGCCGCGCATGACCTCCAGAATCTCGCCCGTCAGCTCCGGATCCAGCGCACTGGTCGGTTCGTCGAAAAGCAGCACATCCGGATTCATGGCGAGGGCGCGGGCAATGGAGACGCGCTGCTGCTGCCCGCCGGAAAGCTGGCACGGGAAGGCGCCGGACCTGTCCGAAAGGCCCATTTTCTTCAGCAGTTCCATGGCGGAGGCTTCGGCCTCCGCTTTTGTTTTGCCCAAGACGTGGATCGGCGCTTCCGTAATATTGCGGAGTACGGAAAAATGCGGGAACAGGTTGAAATTCTGGAAGACAAGCCCCACGTGAAGCGCAATGCGGCCGCAGGTTTTCCGGCTGGAATAAACCGCGCGCCCGTCCGGGCCGTTTTGAACCAGCGTTTCGCCGCAGATGCGGATTTCTCCGCTGTCCACGGTTTCCAGCTGCGTGATGCAGCGCAGGAGGGTGCTTTTCCCCGATCCGGACGGGCCGATAACGGCAAGGACCTCCCCTTTTTCCACCCGGACGGAGATGCCTTTCAGGATTTCGGTACCGCCGAAGCGCTTGCGGATCCCGCTAGTTTCCAAAACCGGCATGGCAAGTCCCCCTTTTTTACCGGTAATAACCGTAATGTTTTTCCGCCGCGGTGAAACAGCGCGTGACCGCCGCGTTCATTATAAGGTAAAACACGCCCGCAACGGCAAACGGCACCATGCTGACGGCGGACGACACCCAGTCGGACGTGATCTTGAGCAGCTCCGCCACGCCGATCACCTGCGCAAGGGACGTATCCTTGACCAGCGTGATGAATTCGTTGCTCATGGGCGGAAGGATGTGTTTGACCACCTGCGGCAGGACAATGCGGAAAAATGTCTGGCGGCGCGAAAACCCCAGCACGCGTGCGGCTTCCCGCTGGCCCCGGGGAATCCCCTCGATCCCTCCGCGGAAAATCTCCGCAAAATAGGCGGCATAGTTCAGCACAAACGCGATTTCCGCCGCGCGGACGCGATCCGGCTGAATCCCGAAAATCGGTTTCATCCCGTAAAACAGGAACAGGAGCTGGAGCATCAGCGGCGTGCCGCGCATCAGGAGAATGTAAAAACGCACCGGGAGGCTGACCGCCCTGGTTTTCGCCATGCGCCCCGCAGCGACAAGCAGGCCGAGCGGCAGAGAAAAAATCAGGGTGATGAAAAAGATGCGAAGCGTCATCAGCGTCGCCTGCAGCATCTGGGAAATCAAAACGGTAAAATTCATCGCGTACGGACACCCCCTCCTGCCGGCACCGGCCGGAAAAAACCGGAAAACCTATTTTTCAATGGTGATGACGTCTTTTCCGAACCATTTCTGAGAGATTTTGGACGCCGTCCCGTCTTTTGCCATTGCCTTCAGGGCACCTTCGATTTTCTCTTTCAGCGCACTGTCGTTCTTGCGGAAACCGACCACATAATCTTCTACCGCAAGAGAAACATCCTTTCCCTCTTGATCTTGCAGATCCTTATAAGCGCCCGGATTCTTCGTGAGATAATATCGGGCCACAACCTCGTCAATGGCAATGGCATCAACAGTCCCGTTCTGGATCTCCATAACGGCCTTGCTGTAATCGTCGATCCCGACAACTTCCCTCAGTGAATTTTTAAAATCCGCGTTCTCTTCCTCGTTGAGAGCCGTTTCGGCCGAAGAGCCGGACTGCACGCCTACGGATTTCCCCGCCAGGCTGGAAAGCCCCTTGCAGGATGAATCCGATTTTACCAAAAGGATCTGGTTGTTTTTCATGTACGGGATGCTTAAATTCATTTCCTCGGCCCGCTTTGGGGTCTTGCTCAGGCCGTTCCAAAGACAGTCTACGTTGCCGTTGTTCAGCTCGGCCGTCTGGTTTTTCCAATCGATCGGCTGGAGCTTCAGCTTGATTTTGAGGCGGCTGCAGGCCTCATGGGCCATATCAAGATCAAACCCCACAAGGTCGCCGGTCTTCGTATCCACAAAGCCCATCGGCGGGAAGGCCTTGTCGAGACCGAGGACAAGCTGCCCGCTGGACTGCACCTTTTGCCAGGAAACATCGCGGGCGGGCGAAGTGCCCGCCTGTTTGCCCGCGCACCCGGACGCGGAAAGCGCCAGAACCGCCGCCAGCAAAAAGCTGAAAATCTTTTTCATGGGTTTTCCCCCTCTGTTTTTCCGTGTTTTCAATTTCGTATATTACCATATTATCACGGTAAAGTAAATGGGCCCAGCGAATTTTTCGCGGTTTTTTCCTTTGTTCCTGGAAAAACGGACTGCAAAATGGCGGTAATTTCGGAGCGGCAATCATCCCGAAAATATTTTCGATACAATAAGAATTATATGGTTCTTTTTGGGAAAGTGTTTTACAAATAATGTATTAGTAGGAATGGAGTTTTTTAATGAATTACGGTTATTTTGACGACGCGGAGCGGGAATACGTGATTACCAGACCGGATACGCCAGCACCGTGGGCAAACTACCTGGGGTCACCGGAATACGGCGCCATTATCTCCAACAACGCAGGCGGATACAGCTTTGTAAAATCCGGGGCGGACGGGCGGCTTCTGCGCTACCGGTTCAACTATAACGATCAGCCCGGCCGGTACATATATCTGCGCGACCGGGAAAGCGGCGACTATTGGTCCGGCTCCTGGCAGCCGGTGGGCAAGCCGCTGGATTCCTACCAAAGCAAATGCCGGCACGGGCTGTCCTACACGGTGATTTCTTCTCTCTACTCCGGTATTGCGTGCGAAACACTGTACTATGTCCCTCTCGGGAAAACCTATGAGGTCTGGCGCGTCCGCGTTGTGAACAAAAGCGCCCGGGAGCGCAGCCTTTCCGTCTTTGGCTACGCAGAACTGACAACAAGCGGCAATTATGAGCAGGACGGCATCAATATGCAGTACAGCCAGTTCATCACCCGCACCTACTTTAAAAACGGAAACATGATCTTCCAGACGTCCAACGAAAACTGCGACAAACGGCCGGACGGTTCCAACGGGCTGGAGCGGTTTTTTGCGCTGGCCGGCGCGCCGGTGGCTTTTTACTGCGGGGACCGGGACGAATTTATCGGCAGGTACCGTTCCTATGCCAACCCGGCCGCCGTGGAAAACGGAAACTGCGGCAACCGGCTGAATTTTAACGGCAACCCCTGCGGCGCCCTGCAGACCGATCTAATTCTTAAACCCGGTGAAGAAAAGGAATTCTGCTTTGTGCTGGGGGCACACCCGGAAGCGGAAGCTGCGGAAATTACGGCGGCGTATGAAAATCCCGCGCAGGCGGAAAAGGAATGGGCCGGTCTGAAAAGCTCCTGGGCAAAAAAGCTCAGCGGCCTGCAGGTTCAAACGCCTGACAAGAACTTTAACCACATGGTGAACATTTGGAATGCGTATCAGTGCTTTATCACCTTCGTCTGGTCTCGCGCAGCCTCATTTACTTACTGCGGCCTGCGCAACGGATACGGATACCGGGACACCGTGCAGGATATTCAGGGAATTCTGCACCGGGCCCCTTCCATGGCGGCGGACAAAATCCGGCTGATGATTTCCGGGCAGGCAGAAAGCGGCGCGGGCCTGCCTTTGATCGGGTACGATTTTAAGCCGGGGCACGTAAAAATGCCGGGCGATATCGGTTACAGCTACGACCCTTACCGCGCGGATGACGCCTTGTGGCTCTTCCCGACCGTGTGGGATTACATCTGTGAAACCGGCAATACGGCGTTTTTGGATGAACCCATCCCCTTTGCAGACAAGGGAGAGGCAACCGTGTATGAACACCTGAAACGGGCCGTGCGGTTCAGCCTGGATCACAGCGGCGCCCACGGGCTGCCCGCCGGGCTGAGCGCCGACTGGAATGACTGCCTGCGGATGGGCAAAGCGGGAGAATCGGTTTTTGTGGCGTTCCAGCTTTATTACGCCATGCGGATCCTGCGGGAACTGGCAAAATGGAAACAGGACCGCAAAACCGTACATGAACTGGAAACGCAGGCCGCCAAACTGAAAGAATCGATCCAGAAAAACTGCTGGGAAGGGAACCAGTACATCCGCGGCATCTGCGAAGACGGAACGAAAGTCGGGTCAAAAAACGATCCGGAAGCAAACCTGTGGCTGAACCCGCAGTCGTGGGCGGTTATCAGCGGCTGCGCGGATCCGGAGCAGGGCGGAAAAGCACTGGATACGGCCGCCCGGCGGCTGGATACGAAGTACGGAGCCCTTCTGCTTGATCCGCCCTACCGGGATCATGCCTTTAACGGCGCAGGGATGCTGCTGTTCAACGCTTCCACAAAAGAAAATGGCGGCATTTTTTCGCAGCCGCAGGGCTGGCTGATTCTGGCTGAAGCTCTTCTGGGCCGCGGCAGCAGCGCATTCCGTTATTTTCAGGAAAGCTGCCCGGCTGCGATGAACGACCACGCGGAAATCCGTAAGATCGAACCGTATGCGCACGGGCAGTTTGTGGAGGGAAAATACAGCCCGAACGAAGGCCGGGCACACGTCCACTGGCTGACGGGAACCGCCTCGACGGTCATGGTTGGCTGCGTAAAAGGAATTCTTGGCCTTCGCCCGGTGCTGGACGGAATTGAGATCAATCCTTCCGTTCCGCCGGACTGGAAAGAATTTACCATGAAGAAAATATTCCGGGGCAAGACGCTGAATATCACGGTGAAAAATCCGGACGGCGCACAGGGCGGCAAAGCGCACATCACACTGAACGGGCAGGCACAGGACGGCTGCCGGATTTCGGCTTCCGATCTGAAGCCCGTCAACGACGTTTTGGTGACCATGGACGCCCGGTAACGGAATAGACGCCGAATATCCAAACATCCCCGGCTGCAAATGCGGCCGGGGATGTTTTTTATGCCGGGACAGACGGCTCAGAGGAGCCGGGTATCGTTGATAATCAATTCAAACTGAAGGCCCAGAAAGCGCGCTGCCTGACGGCAGAGCACCATGCGCGTCATAAAGATTTCAAAATACTCCATAACGGGGCAGATCCGGGTATCAATCTTAATATTGAGCGTCGCTGTTTTGCGCTCCGGATCGATCACGGTAGAAGCGCGCTCCACGGCGTAGTTGACACGGTCGTGAATATCCTCGCTGACGGTTTCCTTATCACGCACGCGGGTCCGGCGGACATCGCCCTTATCGGAAAGGATCAGCGCGGCTGCAATAGGGCTGACGGCAGCAGCTGTTCCTTCGTCGTGGTTCCCGATTGCGGCGGAGATCAGCGCCACTTCTTTTGGGGGCATTCCCAGCCGGTTCAAAATATCAAACGCCATCAGGGCACCGCTCTGGGCATGGTCGGCGCGGTTGACGACATTTCCGATATCGTGCATATAGCCCGCAATGCGCGCCAGCTCACAGGTGCGTTCGTCATACCCGAGGCTTTCCAGAATATTGCCGGCGTAGTTGGCGGAACGCTTCGCATGGGGAAAACCGTGCTCGGTAAAACCGATCTGCCCCAAATTCTCGTTCCCCGTTTCAATATACGCCTTGATCTCTTCATTTTTCAGGATATCCTCAAAGGTGACATGATTATACTTCGGCATTTTTCCCTCCCGGTTAAACCGTCATCATGCGGTACATGGCTTCCAGGCAGATCTGCGCATGTTTCATAAAACAGGCGGGGTCGATATTCTCATTGGAATTGTGCAGGCGGCGATCCGGTTCATCCGGGAAAAACGGCCCGAAAGCGACGGCCCGGCCCGGAAGATTGCGCGCATACGTGCCGCCGCCTGTTGCGTACAGTTCCGCCGGGGTGCCCATAACCGCCGCATAGGAATCCCGCAGCAGGGTAATCAGCGGGCTTTGATCCGGCAGGTACAAAGGTTTGGAATCAGCTGCCGACTCAACCGAAAGGCCGGCTTTTTCCGCCTGCTCCTCTATTTTAGAGCGGATCTCGTCCCCTTTGGCCGTAACCGGGTACCGGATGTCGATTCCCGCGCGGGACTGGTGCGCATCCACCCGTACAATGCCGAGGTTCAGAGTCAGCGGTCCGGAGGGCTTATCGGACTGGCGGACGCCCAGCGACGCGCCGTCGTATTCCGACCCGACGGCGCGGCTGAGGAAGCTGAGAAGTGCACCCAGCTCATCCGGCGAGAACACTTTGCCGAGCAGGCAAATCAGGTATGCAGCCGCGTTGAAACCTGCCTGCGGCTGCATGGCGTGGGAGGCTTTTCCTTTGGACGTGACCCGGATTCCGCCTTCCGTTTTTTCAACCGTGAAGCTGCCCTTCGCCGTCCGGGCGGCCTCTTTCAGAGTTTCGGCTCGGTCCGGCCGGCAATCCAGGACCGCTTCCGCATAATCCGGCACCGCATTGACCACCGTACCCGCGGTAAATTTCTGCACAACCGGGGAGCCGCCCGCCTTCCCGGCAAAATTCATCCGCAGAATCCCTTTTTCCCGGTTGCAGATACCGTAATTGCTGTCTGGCGTGAAAGCCATATCCGGCATGGGTTCCTGAGAAAAATACGCGGCAAGATCCTGGCTGGCGATTTCTTCGCCTGCGCCGAAGATCGCGCGGATCTTCCGCCTGCCCGTCACATGCTCGTCCCTGAGGGTTTTCAGGCAGTACAGGGTTACCACGGCCGCCCCTTTGTCGTCCGCAGTTCCGCGCCCATAGTAGAGACCGTTTTTCTCCGTCATGCGGAAGGGCTCCGTCTGCCACCCATCCCCGGCAGGGACTACGTCGACGTGCGTCACAACCGCCGCCAGCCCGCTGCCGCTGCCGTATTCCGCATGACCGGCGTAATTGCCGGCGTTTTTCGTCGAAAAGCCCATTTCTTGCGCCATCTGTAAAATCAAGTTCAGGGCCCGGGCCGATTCCCGCCCGAACGGCATGCCGTCTTCCGCCGGCCCGCAGACCGACGGCACGGCCACCAGTTTGCCGAGATCGCGGAAAATAGCATCCTGATACTTTAAAATTTTATTTCCAAAACTCATCGTTCAGCCTTCTTTCAGATTTCCCGATACTGGTATAATACCACTTTGGCGCTGAAAACTAAAGCGCATCTGCGCTCCGGCAAAAAAAGCGGGAACCCGCAGGCCGGTGAAAGCCGCAGATCCCCTTCGGGGCAGCACAAGCAGGACAGCTCACTCCTGCTGCTTTTGAACCAGATGACAGGATACAAAATGGTTGGGGCGCACTTCCTGCAGCACCGGCGACTTCGTCCGGCAGATATCCTGCACAAGCGGGCAGCGGCCGGCAAACGGGCAGCCGGGTTTCGGATTGATGGGGCTGGGAACATCGCCGGTAAGGATTTTCCGCTTTTTTACGGCTTCTTTTTTGGGATCCGGGATGGGAACCGCCTCCAGAAGGGCCTGGCTGTACGGATGAAGCGTATGGGCATACAATTCGTCGCTTTCGGCCAGTTCCACCAAATTGCCCAAGTACATAACCGCAATGCGGTCGGAAATATATTTGACAATATTCAAATCGTGCGCAATGAACATATAGGTCAGGTGCAGCTTTTTCTGAAGATCCTTCAGCAAATTGATGATCTGGCTCTGAATGGAAACGTCCAGAGCGGAAATCGGCTCGTCACAGACAATAAACTCCGGGTTAATGGCAAGAGCGCGCGCAATGCCGATACGTTGGCGCTGCCCGCCCGAAAATTCATGCGGAAAACGGTTGGCGTGCTCACGGTTCAGACCAACCATCTCCAGCAGTTCATAAACCCGTTTCTGGCGGCCTTCGCGGTTGTACATCTTATGGATCTCCATCCCTTCGGAGATGATGGTGCCGACCGTCATGCGGGGATCAAGGGAAGCATATGGATCCTGAAAAATAATCTGTACCTTCTCAGAATAGTTGTAGCGGTCTCTCGTATGCTTTAGATTGACTTCTTTGCCGCGGTACAGCAACCTGCCTTTTGTGGGACGGTAAATTCCCACGACAACACGGCCCAAAGTTGATTTTCCACACCCGGATTCGCCCACGATCCCAAGTGTTTCACCTTTGTAAATATCCAAAGAAATATCATTAACGGCAACCAGTGTCTGCTTTTTACCTACATAGAAATATTTAGAAATATGATCCAACGTGATTAATTTTTCTTGCTTTTCGCTCGCATTCACCGTATCCAAATTACCGTTCCTCCTTTTCCCGGGGGAAATCGGGATGCAGACGCCAGCAAGACGCTGTGTGTCCTTCCCCAACTTGAAACACCGGAGGCTGATGATGTTTGCAGATTTTCATACAATACTCGCAGCGGCTGGCAAACGGACAGCCCTCTGGCGGAGCAAACAAATCTGGCGGTGTACCAGGGATAGAAACCAATTGTTCATTTCGAGAAGTATCAATAGTGGGTAAACTGCGCAAGAGCGCCTCCGTATATGGATGTGCCTGGCGGTAAAAAATGTCTTCTGCCGTTCCGTCTTCCATAATTTTTCCAGCATACATAACGGCAACACGATCAGCCAGATTGGCTACCACACCGAGATCATGCGTGATCAAAATAATGGATGTTCCCGTTTTATCACGGATTTCCTGCATCAGCTGCATGATTTGTGCCTGTATGGTTACATCCAAAGCTGTAGTTGGTTCATCGGCAATGAGCAGCTTTGGATGGCAAGCCAAAGCCATAGCAATCATAGCACGCTGGCGCATACCCCCTGAAAATTCATGCGGATATTCATCCACACGTTCTTCCGCATTTGGAATCTGAACCTGCTTTAAAAGGCGGACTGCTTCTTTGCGGCATTCGGCAGCATTTAAATGATTTTTCTTCCGAAGAGTTTCGGTAAGCTGCTTTCCGATTTTTTTTGTGGGATTAAGGCTTGTCATGGGATCCTGAAAAATCATGCTGACCATTTGGCCGCGAATCTGCTGCATCTCTTTTTCACTGGCGGCAATGATGTCCCTGCCGCACAAGGTAATACTCCCACCTTTAATCCGAGCAGGAGGCATCGGATTGAGCTTCATAATGGTTTGAGCCGTAACGCTTTTGCCGCATCCGCTTTCCCCTACAATTGCCAAGACCTCACCAGCATCCACATGCAGAGTGACACCGCGCACAGCGTGAACTTCACCCGCATAAGTATCAAACGAAACCTCTAAATTCTCAATATTTAAAATTCGTTCCATCGTGCCGCTACCTCCTCAGTTTTGGATCAAGAGCGTCACGGAGCTGATCGCCAAGCAGATTAAAGGCAAGCATGGTAACGCTGATAAACACAGCCGGATAAACGAGTTGCATAGGATACATCTGAAATACCAAAATGCCATCGTTGCACAAAGTGCCCCACGAAGCCTGCGGCGGTGCAATACCAAGCCCCAGCATGGAGAGAAAAGCCTCCGTGAAAATTACATTCGGGATATCCAGTGTTACATTTACGACGATAATTCCAAGAAGGTTTGGCGCAAGGTGCTTAGCGATAACGCGGGAAGGCCTTGAACCCATGGATTCAGCCGCAACTATGAATTCTTCGGATCGAAGCCCCAAAACCTGACCGCGGACAAGGCGTGCCATCCCTGTCCAGCCAGTAAGAGAATAAGCGATGATAATAGTTGTCAGGCCGCGCGGCAGTACAACCATCAGCAACATTACGACAATCAGGTAGGGAACACCGCCAACGACTTCAATGATACGCATCATTACATTGTCGACGCCACCGCCAAGATACCCAGAAATGCCACCATAGATAGTACCAACCAGACAATCAATCAAGGTAACGGCAATCGCCACCGTAAGCGACACACGCGCACCCATCCAGATGCGAACCCAAGTGTCACGCCCAAGGTCATCTGTACCGAACAAGTGAACCTGGTGGGTAACATTGTCAACCCACATGGGAGGCTGGTTGGCAAATGCTACATTTTGCCGTGAAAAATCAAACGGACTGAAAATAGGAATGAAAATAGCTCCAACAATTAACACGGCCAGTATCACAAAGCACAAAATAGCCACTTTGCTTTTAAAGAGGCGCCCCATTGCGTCCTTCCAGAAATTGATGGTAGGGCGCGCAATGGCTTCCATTGCTTTCTCATCTGGCCCAATCCACTGAAACTCGCTGGAATCAATATGGCTCTTCGCTGAGTAAGACAGAGTGGAAGAATTCTGCATGGTAGTCTGTTGATTTGTCATTTTCCTCTTCACTCCTTTTCTCCACTCAGTTTAATCCGCGGATCTAGCAGGCCGTAAATGATATCCACCACAAAATTGGCGAAAACCAAGAATGCGCCAAAGAACAGTGTTGTGCCTACAATTGTTGTATAATCATTCATTTGCACAGACTGCACAAAGTACTTTCCTAAACCTGGAATGGCAAAAATATTTTCAATAACAAAAGTCCCAGTCAGGACGCTTGCCACCATGGGGCCCATAACGGTAACTACCGGCATAATGGCATTACGAACAGCATGTTTCCAGACAATTCCGCTCTGGCTGAGTCCTTTGGCTTTTGCAGTTTTAATATAGTCTTGATTTAAAACATCCAGCATACTGGTCCGCATAAGGCGGCTGATAACTGCCATACTGCCAAAGGCCAACGCAAATGCAGGCAGCAGCTTGCTGTTCTCCGTCGACCACCCCATCACGGGGAAAATTGCATTTCCTGTAGCCTGATACAGCTTAAGACCCAAAAAATACTGTAAAATGGCACCGAGAACAAACGACGGAACTGAGACACCAATCAGCGCCAGGAACATGGAAAAGGTATCCCACCCCGTACCTCGCTTTACAGCCGCTACGATCCCAAGAAGCAAACCAATAAAAAACGCGAAAATCAACGAACGGATCCCGAGTTCGGCAGATACTGGAAACGCTTCCATAATGATATCTTTGACCGGGCGTTTGTCCAAAAGTGAAACGCCAAAATCGCCATGCAGGACATTTCCCACATAGCGGATAAACTGTTCCGGAAGAGGTTTATCCAACCCATATTTCGCATACAAGGCAGCTTTTACTTCCGGCTGAATTGCTTTTGTGCCGGTAAAGGGATCACCCGGCATCAGGTGCATCAAAAAAAAGGTGATCGTTATCAGCACCAAGACGGTGATAACTGAATATACCAGCCTTTTTAATATGTACTGCAATTGTTTTGGCAAAATTGAATCAGCTCCTTTGGAAATTCGTATCAAGTAAAAATCCGGACGATTCTATTTAATCTGCAAGCTCTGCAAAAAACTTTACTTATGAAAATCGCAAAATAAGAATATATTTTGCGATTTTGCGGTTTTCATAAGCAAATAAAGCCATATTGTCTATGGCTTTATTTGTATAGATGGACATTTTAGACATTCCACGCGCATCTAATTGTTACTTGCTCGCTGTAAGTTTTGCACCGTTGATGTAATTGCCCGGCCAATTCTGAAATCCAGTACAGATAACTCCAGAGAACTTCGACGAAGTTGTATAATCAATTACATCAAAGTATATTGGAAATACTGGGCAATCTTCCTGCACCATTAATTTTTCTGCCTGAATCAAATAATTCTGGCGTTTAGTTTCGTCCGCTTCGGCAGAAGCCTTATCAATCAGGTCATCATAGGTTTTGCTGGAATAATCAGCGATATTGTTTCCGTTCCCTGTCTTATGCAAATCCATAAACGTCATTGCGTCATTATAATCCGGAGCCCAACCTGCCAGCGTAAGGTCAAAATCATGAGTCTGCTGAGAAGCAATGGCGGATTTAAACGACATCGGCTTCAATTCCACTTGAATCCCGAGATTTGTCTTCCACTGCTCCTGCATAAACGTGCTTTCACGAACCGCATTGGTAGTATCCTGCGTGAGGAAAACCGGCTTAAAGGTGCTGACAGTCAGCCCTTCTTCTTTTAAGCCTTCCGCCAAAAGCTGCTTGGCTTTTTCCACATTGTATTTCAGAGCAATATCGCCGCGAGCCTCGCCGTACGATTTTCCATTTGCGCCGGAAATAGCCGACGGAACAAAACCTGTCGCGGGAACGGAACCGTCTCTCAGCACATTGTCGCAGAGACTCTTTGTGTCGATTGCCATGCCCAACGCCTGACGGACTTTCGCGCTGGAAAACAGTTTGCGTTTTACGTTATATTCTATATACCAGTTGGAATCGGCCTCATACTTAGCAACCGGCTGACCCTGTGCCTTCATATTTGCAAGATTGTCCTTGCCAAGGGTCATATAATCGAGCTGACCGGCTTTAAACGCATTGATAGCAGTATTTGAGTCTTTCAGTTCGACATATTTAATTTTAGGAATACCAACTTTGTCTTTGTCCCAATAATCATCATTTTTTGTGATGGTGACATGGTCATTATGCTTCCATTCGGTTATCTTGTAAGCACCGTTGGTTACAATCTTATCGGCATCCTTGGCATATTTATCTGCACCGATCGCTTTGTAAGCTTTTTCATTAACTGGAAGATACGTTTGGAAAGCAAACAGCTGAAGAGCATAAGGCAACGGTGTTTTGAATGTTACTTCCAGCGTATAATCATCGACTGCTTTTACACCAACCTGATCCGCCTTGACTTTTCCATCGTAATATTCCTGGCCATTTTTAATATAGTTTAACATGATAAAGGAATATGGAGAAGCAGTTTTCTTTGTCATAACGGTCAACCACGCAAAAACAAAATCGTGCGCAGTAACAGGATCGCCATTCGACCATTTTGCGTCCTGACGCAGTTTGAGAGTATAGGTTTTGCCGTCGTCACTCTTCGTCCAGCTTGTAGCCATATCTGGCTCCGGCTGGTCATTTTCATCCAGTTTAGTCAAACCAGCCATCGTCTCGCGCAAGATATTGCTGGAGGCCGTGTCACTGCACATCATGGAGTTCATTTCCGGCGGCTCCTGCGACAGATTGATGGTAATCATATCGGCGTCGGCGGTCCCTTTGTATTTGTTGTTTGCCAGGAGATCCACTTTACCCGAACCGGACTGGCTGCTTGCGGAAGCAGCGCTGCCTGTTTTGGAACCGGCAGCGCTGCTGGTGGAAGCACCGCCGCTGCAGGAAGTCAGCAGCATACATGCTGCAAGCACCAGACTTGTGAACCCAGCCAGTTTCTTATGTTTTTTCATAACGACTCACCTTTCTTCTTTTCAATAATCTATAATTTAATTCATAATGAATGAATCGGCCTACCTTTAATTCAGCGGAAAGTTTTCAGATTTTTCCTTCCCGGTTCAGCTCGCCCCGAATTTTCGCAACCGCACTGAAATGCTGCCTCATCAGTTCTCCGCAAAGTTTTTGGTCACGCTGCCGGATGGCGTCACAGATAGCCCGGTGCTCTTGCAGGCATTTTTCCAAGCGCCCTGGGTAGGCAAGCGTTTTAATCCGCATACCTTTGAGCGTCATGCCAAGCGACCGCACCATACCGGCTATTACCTGATTTTTCGTCGCCATGGCAATACATTGGTGGAACAGGATATCTGCCTCGATGCCGGAATCGCCCTTTCTGATGCTTTCCTGCATCATGTCCAGTGTCCGCTCCATTTTCATCAGATCCAGCTTATCTGCGCGCTGGCAGGCCAGCTCGGCCACCTTGATCTCAAAAATTTCACGGGCCTCATACAGGTCTTCAAACATTTCGCTGTCGGGTTTTCGCACAATATCTATTGCGGAAAGGATCTTCTCCAAACAGCACCGGCACAGGAAAGTACCGCCGTTTTTGTGGCGCTCCACAATGCCCTTCGATTCCAGTATAGAGAGAGCCTCCCGCACAGAAGTTCTGCTGACCCCAAACTGCTGCGCCAGCTCATTTTCAGTGGGGAGCCTCTGGCCTTCTTCCAGCCGGCCGTCAACAATCTGGCACTGAATCTGATTTACAATCTGATCACTGACACGCACCGGCCGGATATTCTGAAACAATGCCATCCCTCCGTCGCCGCTGAACGTCTTTTCCTTGCCATTACTTCACAGCTTTGCATTGCAAAATCGGTGAAATTACAGCAAGACCTGCTTTTTCAAGACCTGCTTTTTCCGGTTTAAAGCCGGTAACTAAAAGCGGAGAGAACTGTCAAATTGTCTTTTTGTCATACATATTTACGTATATAGAAAGATATCCACCGCCCGGTTCAGCCAACAACCGTGCCCGCCGGGAAACTGCAATTGCTGGAAACTTGAATTCATCGACATGATAAGTGATAAATTTAAAGTAATTATACAGCATTCGTCTCCATTTTGCAATGTCTTTTTGAATATTTGCATGCTGAAGTTTCACTTTTTTGATTTTTTAAGTGCTTGCAGCATCATCTTTAAATAAATTACGGCATATTAGGCTGGAAAAGCATGTAAGAAATGCAGGAGGCTAAAACTTCGCATGCAGTTTTCCCTGCCAGCGGTTCCAGTTATAAAAGCATCCGGCGCTCTTGACAATTCTGAATATCCGGTTTATAGTAAGGTTTATAGTAAAATTTGCAATTACAAGAATTGCTGAAAAATTGATTGGAAAGGAGGCAGGCCAAATGAGAAACCAAAAGGTGAGCGGAATCCGGGTGTTTGCGAGTGCGCTCTGTGTGCTTAATACTGCCCTGAATAGGGTGAACACGCTTTTTCAGAAGAATTGCAGATTTATGTCGGCGGTCATTTTGCCTGCAGCCTTTGCCACGGAATCTCGCGCCCTGACGCCCGAAATTCCAGCATAGCATTTTAAAAGGCAGAATACCTCCGGCTTGCCGGGGGTGTTTTTTTGTTGTCTAAAAATGAAAACAGGGAGTGAAAGGATGGGTACCGAATCAATAAAAAAGAACAGAAAATCGGCATTGATCAGGCGTTTTCTAAAAGGGAACTACGGCCTGTTTGCCGCGGCGCTGGCCTTTTCCATGCTCAGCACCGTTTTAGGTTCTCTGGCGCCGCAAGTCGTTCGGGTAACGGTAGATTCTGTGATCGGCGGGGAACCGTTCAGCCTTCCCGGCTGGATGACACAATGGGACCCGCTGAAAACCGTGCGCACTAATCCGAAACCCGCGCTGCTGGCAGCCGGGGGAGCCGTCCTGCTGATTACGGCGCTTGCGGGACTGTGCAGCTACGCGGGAAATCGGAGCGTTGCGCAGGGTTCCGAAAATTTTGTGAAATCCCTGCGGGACTGCCTGTTTGAACATGTTCAGAAGCTCCCGTATTCCTGGCACAGCCAAAACCAGACGGGCGATATCATTCAGCGCTGCACGTCGGACGTAGAAGTCGTTCGGAACTTTGTCAGCACACAGATGCTGGAAGTTTTCCGCACAGCTTTCCTGATTGTTTTTTACCTGATTGTCATGTTTTCGATGAACGCGGAAATCTCTTGGATAGCTGCCGCATTCATCCCCGTTATTGTCGCTTTTTCGGGTGTTTTCTATTCCCGGATTGCAAGCCGGTTCCGCACGGCAGACGAAGCCGAAGGGGCGCTTTCTTCGGCGGTGCAGGAAAACCTGACCGGCGTGCGGGTAGTGCGGGCGTTTGGACGCGAAAAACATGAAATTGAACACTTTGACCGGCTGAATGAACGTTTTGCCAGCCTGTGGATTCGGCTGGGGCAATTGCTGAGTGTCTACTGGGGAACCGGAGACCTCATAACCGGCCTGCTGATTCTATCCGTCATTGTGGCCGGTGTGATGAAAACGGTGGACGGAACCATCACGCTGGGGGAATTTCTCGCGTTCATATCTTACAATGCCTCGCTTGCCTGGCCTGTGCGCAACTTGGGGCATACCCTGTCGGAAATGAGCAAAGCAGGTGTTTCCATCAACCGCATTGCTTATATTTTGGACGCCAAAGAGGAAGAAGACACCCCGGGAGCTTTGGAGCCCCCCATGGACGGGGATATCGCGTTCCACCACATCAACTTCAGCTATGAAGGGCAAAAACCTGTCCTGCAGGACATCGACTTCACCATCCCGGCAGGAAGCACGTTTGCAATTCTAGGAGGAACCGGCAGCGGAAAATCCACACTGATGCACCTGCTGGACCGGCTGTATGAGCTTCCTCCGGAATGCGGCAGCATCACGGTCGGCGGCGTGGATATTTCCAAAATCCGGCTTTCTTACCTGCGGAGCAAAATCGGGATGGTTTTACAGGAGCCATTCCTGTTTTCCAGAACGATCGGGGAAAACATCTGCGCCGCCCACCCCGGCGCTTCACGGGAAGAAACCCGCCTGGCCGCGCGGATCGCCTGCGTGGATGACGCCATTGGAGAATTTGCAGACGGCTACGACACCGTTGTAGGGGAACGGGGCGTGACCCTCTCCGGCGGGCAGAAACAGCGCGTGGCGATTGCGCGCACTCTGATGCAGAAAGCCCCCATCATGGTTTTTGACGACTCCCTTTCCGCCGTAGACGCGGAAACGGACGCGCAGATCCGCGCCGCGCTGAAAAAGAATCTGAAGAGATCCACCGTCATTCTGATCTCCCACCGCATCACCACGCTGATGCAGGCCGACAGGATTTTGGTGCTGAAAGACGGCAGAATCGCCGAGTTAGGCACGCACGAAGAACTGATCCGCCGAAACGGCATCTATAAGAGCATTTATGATATTCAAATGAACAGCAGCGACCGGTCGCTGCTGGAAGAGGAAGCGATCTAATGGGAATTGACGAAAAAGATTATCACCAGTCTTTTCAGTTAAAAATCTGGAAAGGCCTGCTGCCGTACCTAAAACCGTACCGGCGAACCCTGCTGCTGATCTGCCTGCTGAACCTGTTCTGCGCCGGAATGGACATCCTGCTGCCGCAGTTTCAGCAATACGCCATCAACCACTTTATAGAAGCCCGGACCACAAACGGGCTGGTTTGGTTTGCGCTGGCCTACGCCGCCGTTATCGCGGTGCAGACGCTGAGCGTCATTGTATTTACCAGGGGATGCATGCGCGTTGAAATGAATCTGGGACGCGACCTGAAGCACGCCTGTTTTGTCCATTTACAGACCCTGTCGTTTTCCTACTACAACACGACACCGGTCGGATACATCCTCTCCCGCGTTATGAGTGACACCAACCGGATCGCCAACCTTGTGGCCTGGAACCTCTGCGATATTCTGTGGTGCGCCGCCTACGTGGTCGGGGTCTTTGCCGCCATGCTGGCCATGAACCTGCGGCTGGCGCTGATGGTGATCCTTGTGGTGCCTGCCATGGCGCTTGTTACCTTTTTCTTTCAGGGACGCCTTCTTCACTGGAACCGGCGCATCCGCAAGGTAAACTCCAAAATTACCGGCGCTTATAACGAGGGGATCATGGGAGCGCAGACCTCGAAAACTCTTGTGATAGAGAAGAATAATTATCAGAATTTTTCAGAGATCACTCAGGATATGAGGGTTTCCGCTGTGAAATCCGCTCGGCTGAACGCCGTTTACATTCCCCTGGTTGTTTTTCTGGGCGCGCTGGCCACCGCCGTCATTCTGGTAGAAGGGGGCTCTATGGTGCTGAGCAGCGTCCTGATGATCGGGACCCTCTCCGCCTTTACTTCGTATGCCGTGGGAATTTTGGAACCCATCCAGCAGCTGGCTCGCAATTTTTCCAATGTAGTTGCCGTGCAGGCCAGCATCGAACGGGTGACCGGCCTGCTGGACCAAAAACCGGATATTGTGGATCCGCCCGAAGTAACCGCCCAATACGGCGACTCGTTTCACCCAAAAACGGAAAACTGGGAGCCGGTCAAAGGGGATATTGAATTTCAGGACGTATGCTTCCGGTATCCGGACGGAAAGGAAAACGTGCTGGAACACTTCAGCCTGAAAATCCCCGCGGGAACCACCGTGGCGATCGTGGGCGAAACCGGCGCCGGAAAAAGCACGCTGGTAAACCTTGTCTGCCGGTTCTTTGAACCAACCTCCGGAAAAATCCTGATTGACGGGCGCGATTATCGTGAAAGGAGCCAGCTTTGGCTCCACAGCAACATTGGGTATGTACTGCAGACTCCGCACCTGTTTTCCGGCACGGTGCGCGAAAATATCCGGTACGGAAAACTCTCTGCAACGGACGAAGAAGTGGAACGCGCCGCCAAGTCGGTCAGCGCAGACACCGTGGTGGCCAAACTGGAAAACGGATATGACAGCAGCGTGGGCGAAGGCGGAAACCTGCTTTCAACCGGTGAAAAGCAGCTGATTTCGTTTGCCCGCGCCGTGCTGGCCGATCCGCGTATTTTCATTCTGGATGAAGCGACTTCTTCCATTGACACGCAGACGGAACAGCTGATCCAGTCTGCGATTGCACACCTTTTAAAGGGCCGCACGTCTTTCCTGATTGCGCACCGGCTCTCCACCATCCGCAAAGCCGACCTGATTCTGGTCGTCCGGGACGGAAGGATCGTGGAGCAAGGAACACATACAGAACTTTTAAAACAAAACGGCTATTACCGCAGACTGTACCGCCAGCAGTTTGCGGAAGAAAGCGCCTCGGGCGTGCTGAAAAACAGCGCCCGCCTCTCCGAAGCGGACGCTTAGCACAGCCCCAAAGCCTACTTGGCCCTGTCACAAGGTGGTTTTTCCAGCAAAAAGCGCTGGTTGGTGATAAGATTCAAGGTAGCGACAACATTGGCGAAAAAGCTGCACAGCACCCTGGTAGATTTGTAATCCAGCCCTTCGGAAACGGCAATGGCGAATGTTGTTGCAAGATAAGGAATCTCTTCCGGAGAAAATTTCTCAAGCATTCGCCATCACCTCTGAATATATTATGCAGGGACGGCATTATAAAGCCACAGGAAAAGATATCCCTGCAAAGAACCGGAGGACGGCAAAATTCAGTCCTCGGCCACAATGGCTTCCAGACAGTGGATCAGATCCTGCAGCGTATACAGTTTTACATTGCGCTTAAGGATCTCACTTCTCAGCTCATCTGACAGGGAATTAAACCGGCTTTGCAGGCCGGGGGCAATATAGGAGGACACGGAAAAACACCTCGTTTCTCGAATACGGCGGTTCCGCCTTTCACTAGTGTTTCCGGCAAAATGCAAAAAATACCGCGCAGGCCATGCCCAATTGGGGCCGTTCCTGCGCGGTTCATGCAAACCGAAATTTAATCCATATTGTGAATCGTTTCTTTGAGCTGAGCGATAAATGGTTCAATCTTATTCATCCGATTCCTGTCTTTCTTTTTTTCCGCTTTTCGGTAACACATTTCATATACCTGCAGTTTGCTTTGAAGCACCGATTTTTGTTTTTCCTGCATTCCATACGCCTCCTAGCTTTTATTATATGATACCATGAATTGCTTGTCCCAATTTTCCTTTTTAAGATAATCCCTTCCTTATTTCGCTTCTGGAAAACACTTTGCGAAAAATGGAGCTGATTAAAATCCGTTTTTTCTCCCAAACTAGAATTGAGGTGAATAAAATGGATTACTCTGGATACCGCAATTTCCCTTTCCCGGACGATCTGCCAAAAGAAGGAGAAAAGGTTAAAAAGTATTTTCTGTCTCTGCCGGACGAAACCCAGCTTCAGCTGTTGAACGGCTGCCTTTCCTACGGCAGTTTTTACCGGCGCGTTACAGAAAGAATGACCCGTGAAACCGCCCCGGCCGGAGGCAGTCCACAGTAGCCAAACAGAAAAAACAGACCAAAAAGGCGGGCGCCGAAGCGTCCGCCTTTCTTTTGCCTGCTGAAAAATTTCGGATTAATACATGCCGCCGGCGCCTTCTGCCGGAGCAGCCGGAGCTGCCGGAGCAGGTTCTTTCTTGTCGGCAACAAGAGACTCGGTTGTTAAAACCATGGAAGCCACGGAAGCCGCGTTTTGCAGTGCGGAACGGGTGACCTTCGTCGGATCAACAACACCGAAGCTGATCATATCGCCGTACTTGTTGTTCATGACATTATAGCCATAGCCGGTTTTTCCGGATTTCTTGATGTTCTCGATAATGACGGAGCCTTCCAGACCGGCATTGGCGGCGATCTGGCGGACAGGCTCTTCCAGAGCACGGAGGACAATTTTAGCCCCTGTCTTTTCGTCGCCTTCCGATTTGTCGACAAGCGCCTTTACGACCGGAATCGTGTTGATCAGGGCAACACCGCCGCCCGCGACGATTCCCTCTTCCACCGCAGCCTTGGTTGCGGCAAGGGCATCTTCTACGCGCATCTTTTTCTCTTTCATTTCGACTTCGGTTGCAGCGCCGACTTTGATGACGGCTACGCCGCCGGACAATTTTGCAAGACGCTCCTGAAGTTTTTCACGGTCGAAATCAGAAGTAGTCTTTTCAATCTGTGCACGGATCTGGCTGACGCGGTCAGCAATCCTCGCCTTGTTGCCGGCGCCGTCCACAATAATGGTGTTCTCTTTGTCCACTTTAACCTGACGCGCACGGCCCAGCTGATCCATGGTGGTGTCTTTGAGTTCAAGGCCTACTTCGGAAGAAATGACCTGGCCGCCCGTCAGAATAGCGATATCCTGGAGCATTTCCTTGCGCCTGTCGCCAAAACCCGGAGCCTTAACGCCTACGCAGGTGAAAGTTCCGCGCAGCTTGTTGAGGACCAGCGTGCTGAGTGCCTCGCCCTCGATATCGTCGGCGATAATAACCAGCTTTCTGCCGGTCTGAACAATCTTTTCAAGGAGCGGAAGAATTTCCTGGATGTTGGAAACCTTTTTATCCGTAATGAGGATATAAGCGTCGTCCAGAACAGCTTCCATTTTCTCTGTATCCGTAACCATATAAGGGGAAACATAGCCGCGGTCAAACATCATGCCTTCGACAACTTCAGAATAAGTTTCCGCTGTCTTAGATTCTTCTACGGTGATAACCCCGTCCGCAGATACTTTCTGCATGGCTTCCGAAATCAATTTTCCGATAAATTCATTGGAAGCAGAGATGGAAGCTACACGGGTGATATCGTCTGGACCGGAAACCTTCTGGGAATTTTTCTTGAGGGTTTCCACGGCCGTATCGACCGCTTTCTGAATGCCGCTGCGGACAGCCATGGGGTTTGCTCCCGCCGTAACGTTCTTCATGCCCTCGCGGATCAGCGCCTGAGCCAGCAGGGTTGCGGTGGTGGTGCCGTCGCCAGCCACATCATTCGTCTTGGTCGCAACTTCTTTGACAAGCTGGGCACCCATGTTCTCAAACGGATCTTCCAGTTCAATTTCCTTGGCGATTGTTACGCCGTCGTTCGTGATCAGCGGAGCGCCGTACTTCTTGTCGAGGACAACATTGCGCCCTTTGGGGCCAAGAGTGATTTTAACGGTATCGGCAAGCTGATTGACCCCGCTCATCAGAGCTTTTCTGGCTTCTTCACCGTAAATGATCTGTTTTGCCATATTCTATTCCTCCATAATTATTTTATTGCAGGCGGCCCTTATTCAACGACCGCAAGAATATCGCTCTGACGGACAATTGTGTAATCTTTCCCGTCGAGCTTGACTTCTGTGCCGGAATATTTGCTTGTAATGACGCGGTCGCCCTTCTTGACACACATCTTGACTTCTTTGCCGTCAACAACACCGCCGGGGCCAGCTTCCACAACATCGGCAATCTGGGGCTTCTCCTTTGCGGAGCCAGCAAGAATAATGCCGCTCTTTGTAGTTTCTTCTGCTTCTTCCATTTTAATTAGGACCCTGTCCAATAAAGGTTTTACTTGCATTGTATATCCTCCTTAACCGGTTCTTAGGTTTAGCACTCAATCTGTTCGAGTGCTAAGGACTATTCTATCTGCTTTATTTCAAAAAATCAAGGGGTTTTCCAATAAATTTACCGATTTCATAATTTTTTAACAAATCAGGAACTCTGCCTTTCCCCGTTCCGCAGGAACAATAAAACGCATTGCCCACGGAACTGCTTCAAAGGAAACAAAGCACATGGTTTTTACTTCCCTGCTTTTGGAGAGCATTCCCGGAAATACATATAGTACTGGCAGCGGATCATCCCGTTATACAGTTTTCTCCGCCGGGCCGCCCTGCGGCCGAAACAGCCCTCGAACGATTCGTCCGGGCTTATAACGGCATAGCTCCAACCATGCCTGGGGACAAAAACGCGCCCCATTGTCTTATACAGTTCCTGTGCACTGTGCAGATCCAGCAGGCGTTCGCCGTAGGGGGGATTGCAGATCACACAGCCGTATTCCCCCTCTTCCCGGAAATCGGCGATATCGCGCCGGGAGACCCGAATGCAGTCGGCCACGCCGGCCTTTTCAGCGTTTGCCTGCGTAAGGGAAACGGCGTCCGGATCAAGATCGTACCCCTTTCCCAAAAAAGCCGCGTCACGCGTCTCCAGGCTGCGGGCGCGCTCGCGTTCTCCCTTCCAGACGGAAGGCGAAACGGTGTCCCACTGCTCCGCCGAAAAGCTCCGCCCGATTCCCGGCGCAATATTCTGTGCGGCGAGCGCCGCCTCAATCAGGATGGTCCCGGACCCGCAGAATGGGTCAATGAAATTGGCGTCGTGCCGGACGCGCGAAAAATACGCCATGGCGGCGGCCAACGTTTCGCGGATGGGGGCTGCGGTGGAAACCGCGCGGTAACCGCGCTTGTGCAGGCCGCTGCCGGTTGTGTCGATCATCAGGCGTGCCTGATCCTTGCGGATCAGGAACTGGATTTTGCGCGGGGGCTCTGTTTCCTGGAACCAGCTGACCGAATACCTCTGCTTCAGCCGCTCAACAACGGCTTTCTTGATAATGGACTGGCAGGCCGGCACGCTGGAAAGGCGGGAATCCAGGCAGGAACCAGAAACCGGGAAAGCGCTGTCCCGGCCGATCCAGCGTTCCCACGGCAAATCCCGGACGCCCTGAAAAAGTTCTTCAAAGTTCCGTGCCGGGAACGAACCCATGAAGATCTGGACCCGTTCGCCGTAACGGCTGCCCAGGTTGATCCGGGCAATCATCTCTTCCGATCCATCAAAAACAACCCGGCCGTTTTCCGGCCGTACATGGCCCGCTCCCATTTTTCTCAATTCGTCTGCAAGGGGACCTTCCAACCCAAACAGACACGGACATACCAGCTGAAAATCAACCATATTCTACCTGCCCCATTCCAAAAAGCGGGGGGCCGGCACGCAGCTCAGCCCCCGGATATTCATCTTACCCGTTTACAGTTCGTCCGGTTCCAGCAAACCGTAGCTCCCGTTCTTCCGGCGGTATACCACGTTGATTTCCCCGTCCGACTGGTTGCGGAACATAAAGAACTGATGTTCCAGCAAATTCATTTGGAGGATGGCCTCCTCCACGTTCATTGGTTTTACGGCAAAATGCTTCGTCCGCACCACCTGATAATTTTCTTCTTCCGGCTCGTCCGGCTTCTGTTCGACGGAAAGGGCGGCAGTATGAATCCGCTTATCAAGCTTTTTCTTATTTCTGCGGATCTGGCTGCCAAGCGCATCCATCACTTTATCAAGCGCGTCGTTCATTTCGGGGCAGGTTGCCTCCGCCCTGTAAAAAAGGCCGCGCGAAAAGATCGTGGTTTCCACTTTCTGGCGGTTTTTCTCAACAGTGACGACAACTTTGGCTTCTGCGTCCGAATCGAAGATCCGGTCAAACCGAGAAAGTTTCTTCTGAGCCAATTCCTTGAAGTTATTCCGGAGTGTAACTTTACGGCCAATGATCGTGACTTTCATTCTGACAACTTCCTTTCTATCAAAACAGGATGCGCCCGCGGTTTCCCGCGGAACCAATTTTATCATATCACATTTTCAGCAATTGCAACAGCCCCGTTTTGAAGGGAAAAGAAGTTTCGACCCGAACAAAAACAGTTCCGGTTAAAGGATGGCAGTCCCGTGGCGGGTAACATGGCACCCCACATTGACCGCCACCGGCAGGCCCGCTATATGCGTGGGATACCACTCGATATTGACAGCCAGCGCCGTTGTGGAACCCCCGAACCCCTGCGGGCCGACATTCAGGCCGTTGACCGCTCTGAGCATCCGGCTTTCCAGGTCAGCATAAAACGGGTCGGGGTTCCGCTGGGAAACCGGGCGGCACAGCGCTTTTTTTGCCAGCAGGGCGCATCCCTCGAAATCGCTGCCGATCCCAACGCCCAGTACAACCGGCGGGCATGGTTTTCCGCCTGCAATTTTCACGGTCTCCGCCACAAAACCGATCAGATCATCTTCCGAAGCAGAAGGCGTAAACATGCACAGCCGGCTCATGTTCTCGCTGCCGAAACCTTTCGGCGCCACCGTCAGCCGGATGTGATCGCCGGGGACCAGGCGCGCGTGCAGCACGGGGGGCGTATTGTCCCCGGTGTTCCCGCGCCGGATGGGATCGGCAACTACCGAACAGCGCAGCAGGCCGTCCCGGTAACCGCGGCGGACCCCTTCGGCTACGGCATCCTCAAACGATCCTCCCGCAATGTGGACGTCCTGCCCGACTTCAGCAAAAACAACAGCCATGCCCGTATCTTGGCAGACAGGCAGGTTCAGCTCTCGCGCGGCATCCATATTCTCACCCAGGCCGGAAAGAACCTCACGCCCCAGAGGAGACGTTTCCGTCTGAGAAGCACTGCGGATCGACTTTTCCAGATCCGCCGGCAGGACGCGGTTGGTCTCCACGCACAGGCGGGCCACTTCGGCGGAAATCTGTTCCGTGCTGATTTCTCTCATGGCGTTACTTCGCTCCCAAAATGATTTTTCCACCCGCAATAACCGTTTCCGGCTTTGCTGTCAGAGAAAGGGGATCGCAGCGAAAAACCGTCAGGTCGGCGTCCTTGCCCTCTTCAATGGAGCCGACGCGGGAATCAATGCCGCAGATCCGGGCGGGGTTAATCGTAATGGCCCGAAGCGCCGCTTCGTGATCCATCCCTTCACGGACCGCCATTGCCGCACAGATAGGAAGATACTGGATCGGCGTTACGGGATGGTCGGTGATAATCGCCGTTAAAATTCCTTTCTTAGAAAGGATGCCCGGGCAGGCCGGGGTCTGATTTTTCAGTTCCGGTTTGCAGCGGTCGGAAAGGAAAGGCCCCGAAAGAATACGCGCCCCTTCTGCCTTGAGGCCGTCCGCAATCAGGTGACCTTCGGTGCCGTGCACAATCACATAGTTCAGATGGAATTCCTTCGCGATGCGGATTGCCGTGTAAATATCATCCGCGCGGTGGGCGTGAAAATGAACCTCCACTTCACCCTTCAGGGCCGGGATCAAAGCTTCCGACTTCATGTCGTAATCCGGTGGATCTCTGTCTTCATCCGTTTTGGATGCCTCAAGGTCTTCCATATAGCGTTTCGCCTTCGTGAGCTGCCCGCGGATCAGGGCCGCCGTGCCCATGCGCGTATACGGCGCTTCGCTTTTCTCATGGTAAACGGTTTTGGGGTTTTCGCCCAGCGCCATCTTGATGGCAAGCGGCTCTTTGACAATCATATCGTCAACCCGTGTGCCATACGTCTTGATGGCCGCCATCTGGCCGCCGATCGCGTTGGCGCTGCCGGGGCCGGTCACCACGGTTGTAACGCCGGCGGCAGCGGCCTCCGAAAAGCACCGGTCCATCGGGTTGATGGCATCAATGGCGCGGAGCTGCGGCGTTACGGGGTCGGTTTCCTCGTTCCCGTCGTCCCCTTCAAACGTAAGTGAATCTTCCCACATGCCGAGATGGGTGTGGGCATCTACAAAACCGGGATACAGATCCGCTCCGTGCACATCCAGGACCTGCCCGCCCGGCTCCTGTTCAGGCGTTCCCACGCCGACGGCGCCGATCCGGCTGCCGCAGATCCGGACGAATCCATCCGGTATAACCTTGTCTTCATTCATAGTATGGATTTTTGCATGAATAATCAGCATCGAATTCCTCCTGCCAGATTTTTCGCCGGAATTTCTCCGGCCGCCGATAAAAAAGCGGAGTGCAAGCACCCCGCAAACACCGTTCGGACACCGGTGGATCCATTATTTTGCCTGATTGGAACCCCGCTTGGAAAAGCCGCCGCGCTTTGATTCCATACAGTGTTTCAAGTCGGACATCTTTTCATCGCTTGTCTGCTTGAATTTGGTCATCATATCTTCAAAATTGGCCGGTTCACTCCGCCTGGGGGGCCTCCATTCATAACTGCCCGGCCTGCCAGGATGGGACGGGGCCGGCCTAGCCTGCCGCGGGCCGTGGCCGACCCGTTTCATAGAAAGACTGATTTTCCCGTCCGGATTAATACTCAGGACTTTGACTTTAACGATCTGGTTTTCCGTGACATAATCGCGGATTTCTTTGACAAAAGTCGGCGCAACCTCGGAAATATGCACCATTCCCGTTTTTCCGCCCGGGAGCTCTACAAACGCACCAAAATTTGTAATGCCCGTCACTTTGCCTTCCAGAACGGCCCCTACCTCAAGCTGCATATGTAAGCATTATCCTCCTTAAACAGAGCTGTTTATTTTCCGGCTATATTGACAAAAACGCGCTCGCCCGGTTTCGAAAAGCCAAGCCCTTCACGGGCGGCCCTTTCGATATAGTCACCGTTTTCTTTCTCCCCCGAGTTGACAGCGCTTTTGATATCTTCATTTTGAATTTCCTGAATTTGAATCTGCTGCTTGACTTGGGCAAGCTGCTCTTCTTTTCTGCTGATTTCTGACTGCTGGCGGACCAGCAGAAAAAGGGAATACAGCAGAAGTACAAACACTGCCACTCCAAGCAAAATATTTTTTTTATGTTTTTGCCCTTCTACGACTTTCATGATCGACCAGGCCTTCTTTGCTTCCGTACAAATTCCCGCCGCAAACCCCTTTCCGATTCTTCTCTCTTTTATTATACACTCGTTTGCCGCGGCGTTTCAAGCTTTTTTTCCTGTTTTGCACATGTTTTTTCAAAGGCGCCCAAATTTTTTCCATTTTCCGGCACATCTGAACTCCCGCATGGGAAATCTGCCTGTGCAGCGGGTCGAACAGCGACCGGTACAAAAAAAGCGACAGCTTTCGAAACAGGCCCACGGTGACGCGGCCGACGGTGCTGAGCCACACAACCCACCCGAGCGCCTCACTCAGGAAAAGAAACAGGCGGAGTTCGCCCCCGTTGACGGCCAGATTGATAAGGAATGTGAAAAGAGCGGCCAGACCCATAAAAAAGAAGTCCTGAAAAAACACGGATCGGCGCTCTGAACGGAACAGCGCGCGCCAAATGCGCAGAATATCATAAGCTGCGCCCAGAAGGACGCCCGCCGCAAAAAAGACAAAAAAGCCAAAAGCCTGAAAAGGCAGGTCGGAACGGATCACCTAACCTCCCTCCCCTACTTGAACAGCCTGGAAAGCAGGCCTCCGCCCGAAGAACGTTTTTCAGAATAGGACATGGAGCTGATCTCGCCGCCCAGGGTAAGCTCCCCCGTTTCAATATTCAGCTTGTCAATATGCAGACGCGCCCCATGGATCATGAGGTCGCCGAGATCTGTGGAAGCAACAACCGTCTCGTCGTCAAAACTCTCGACATTGGAAACTCCGGTGGCGGTCAAGGTTTTCCGATTTTCCAGAATAAGGCTGTGCGGCACTTTTGCCTGTTCGTTTTTGGACTCTGCCAAAGGAATCCCCTCCCGCAATTCGTTCCTGAACCATCTATATGCGGGGGGAAAAAGACATATTCTATTCTCCGGCCGGGCCGGAAAGGATTTCGTACATCCCCGGAGCATTCTCCCGGGTGGCCACCGCACTGGCGCTGACGACCCGAACCCGAAGACTGCGGGCACCCAGGGAGATCTCAAGGACATCGCCGGCCTTGACTTCATAGGACGCCCGGGCCGGCTTTGAATTCACCCGGACACGCCCCGCGTCGCAGGCTTCGTTGGCAACGGTGCGCCGCTTGACCAGGCGCGACACCTTCAGAAATTTATCGAGCCTCATAAATGGCGGGCAGCCCCTTTCTGTGTAAAAACGCGGGCCGTAACAAAGTAATCTTCTCTGCTACAGCCCCATAAACGGCATTCATGTTTTAAATTATTTAGCCACGGCATCTTTAAATGCTTTCCCTGCCTTAAACGCGGGAACTGTGGAAGCGGGAATCGTAATCGGCGTATTTGTCCTCGGATCACGGCCCTGACGTTCGCTGCGGCTGTGAAGCTCAAAAGTGCCGAAACCGACGATCTGGACCTTCTCGCCTTTTGCAACAGTTTCTTCAATCGCACTGAGCATGGAATTGACAGCACTGTCGGCGTCTTTTTTGGACAGCCCCGCCTTTTCTGCAACAGCAGCGATCAGCTCGGTTTTATTCATAACAATTAACCTCCGTTTTTTTATTTATCCAACAGCAGTTTCTTCCCGCCGCTCCGGCAAGCGGAAAACTGTCCTTATTTTACCTTATCCAATTATGTTTTTCAAGTATTTTCGCAATTTTTTGTCCATTTGGCAGCATCAAAATATCGTGCCGGTTCAGAGCCCGGAACCACAGGATACAGGCCATATACAGGAAAACCGAAACCGGGATCGCAATCAGGACGGCAATTCTGCTAGGAATTACAAGGGAAACCTCGTGGTAAATTCCCCACGCGGCGCCAACACTGACGACCGAAGCCAGAACCGGTTTGAGGAAAATAGCCAGAAAATTTAAGTGGACTTTGGTGACGGAACACAGGAAATACAGGGCCAGCACCGTAATAATTACGTAGCAGACCAGCGTGCTGGTTCCGGCACCCATGACATTGATCTCAGGAATACCGACCAGCGTATAGTTCAGGATAATTTTGACTGCGAGCCCAATGAACATTACCTTAACCGGGAGATCTACCCGGCCAACCGCCTGAAGCATGCTGTCGATCGGCGTACTGGTGGCGGCAAAGATCGAGGCAAGACCCAGCGTCACCAATATCTTTCCCACAATATCCGGGGAACTATGCGGATAAATCAGCTGGCAGATCGGCACAGCAAACACAGAAAGGCCCAGCCCGCACGGAACGGTGATCAGCACGACGACGCGGAGGACGGTTTGAATGCTGTGCCGAATCCGTTTGGGATTTCCCTGTGTCCACGCCTCCGTAACACTGGGCAGCGCACTGACACCGAATGCCTGCGTAATGGCCGGGACAATCATGAAAAGAGTCAAGGCATTTCCGTAGCATCCGTAAAGAAAAGAAGGAATTTTACCCGTTGCAATGGCTTCCCGGGAAAACTGACCCGTGTACATGCTGAGGAGCGGAGCCGGATTCGCCACCATAACGTCGCCGATCCTTCCCTGAAGAAGCATTCCGTCAACAAGCGAAGAGAGGTTGACGGCAAGCGAACCGATGGCTACCGGGACGGCTGTGCGGATAAGGCGGGAAGCCGTTGCACGCAGCGTGAGGGGCCGGGGCGACCGGCAGAGCATTTCCTTCGTGATTCCGTCGCCGTTCCTTTTATGATACGCAAACAGGAACAGGAACCCGAACATTCCCCCGAGGGATACGCCGAAAACCGCTCCGGCAGCCGCGAAAGGCAGGGTAGCCAGTTTGGCGTAATTCTCACTGGCCATTTTTACGCCGTACACCGTACCGGACTGGGCATATTCCTTCAGACCGGAATTGACAATCAGGCACGCGGCCGTCAGGCCGAAAATCAGGCGGCAGAGCGATTCGATCACTTCGGAAATCGCGGCGGGGTACATGTTGCGCAGGCCTTCGTAATAGCCGCGGTAAATGGACATCATGCTGGCAAAAAACACCGCCGGGGCAATGGCGTAAACAGCCGGAAGGGCACTGGACGCATTGCCGCGCAGCACAAAATTCATATACGGCTTTGCGCCGATCACCATAATGGACAGCGACAGGATTCCCAAAAACAGGAAGATGCGGATGGAAGCCCGGTGAATCTGCCGGATATCGCGGTACCGGCCGCGGGCGTTGTTTTCAGAAACCAGGCGGGAAATGGCAATGGGAAACCCCGCTGTCGCCAGGCTGAACAGAGGGTTGTAAATGGAATAGGCATTTGTAAAATAGCCGTTGCCCACCGGTGTAAGGACATCGGCAAGCGGTATTTTGTAAAGGGCGCCGATAATTTTTGTTATGGTGATGGCAACCACCATAATCAGGGCACCGTGCAGAAAGCTCTGACGCCGCATGCCGGTGTTCTTACTTTTTCCCATCGAATCCACATCCGTTCCAATATTCACAGAAAACCGCATTGATAAAAGGTATGTTCCCGCTCTGCCGTGTTATGACGGCTTTTCCTTCCGGCAGCACCAGAATGGGACTAAAATAAAAGGAGAGGAAAACCCTCCCCTTCTTCTTTCTGCTTTCTGCTTTCTGCATAAAAAAGCCGCTGGGTTTTACTCTTCTGAAAGCCTGTGCCCGCACCTGGAGCAATACAGGGCATCCTGTATATTTTCCTGGCCGCAGTTTTTGCAAATGACTCTTTCGCGGGCCGACGCAAGCTGTGCATTGACTGCATCCAGCTGTTCGTACAGGCCGTCGATTGACTCCACGTTTTCAGCAACTAAATCCGAAACATCGCTGCCCGTTTTCTTTGCCTCATAAACCGCGCGGCCGAGGGATTCAAACCGCTTAGAAATCTCATTGTTCAAATCCGCCGCGCTGATGCGGAGTTTCGACACATCGGCAAGCTGCGAAGCTTTTTTTCCGACGACATCCGCCGCCGTTTTCGCGTTGACGATTACATCGTCCAACAATCCCATAACAGCACGCTCCCTTTCGTTTATGATGATTTATTATACACGCCGAAATCCGAAAAAGCAACCCTAAGCCACACCGCCGCCGATAAACTCGCGGATAACGGAATCTTTTGGAATGAAGTTGGTGTCCACCGGGCTGAAACGTTCCAGCGCAGCCCGCAGCTTCATCGCCGGCGCTCTGGCAGGGCTGCCCTCCGGCACGGTATGTAACAGTTCCAGAGCACGGTCTCTCAGAGCACAAACCTCATATGCGTGAAACGAATTGACGGTAATGTCTGCGTCTTTGCGGAACGGCTTGATATACCGGTACTCGCCCTCCATGACATTTTCCCACATATTCAGCGTATTCTCCGGGCTGGTCCGGCGGAAATTATAGTCACGCACAAGCCTGCGGACGAGGCGGATATCATTGGGGCCGAGAAGCTCGCGGCCGGCGGCCGTGACGCCCTGCTTGACGCTGATATAAATTCGCCGGACACGCAGGGCAGGGAGATGGCCGATCAGAACGGGATTAAGGGCGTGGATTCCTTCCACGACCGCCACTTCATTTTCATGAAGCACAACCTGCCGGCAGTGGGGATACGGCACATGCTGCTCAAAATCGAAAACCGGCATTTCGCAGCGGTCGTTTTCCACAAGCCCGGAAAGGCACTCCTGAATTTTTTCCACATCCAGCGCCTGGAGACATTCGTAGTCCCGGCGGCCGTCGGGACGCAGGGGGGCGCGGTTCTCTCCCAGATAAAAATCGTCCAGCGAAATACTGACGCACCCGACACCGATCTCTTTCAGCGCGCTGATCAGCCGGTGGGCGGTCGTTGTTTTTCCGCTGCTGGAAGGCCCCGCCAGCATAACCAGCCGGCACATCGGCTTCTCCCCAGCGATCTGCTCCGCGATCTTTCGGATATTCTTCCGGTAAGAAGATTCCGCGCTGGAAATGAACGCCGCGGGATCTTCTTTGGCGACCCGGTTAATTTCATCCAGGCTGTTCCGGTACGTTACATATTTTGTCCTTGATTCCAGCATAAAACCTGTTCACCTGATCTTTTCTATTCAGCATTTCCTCATACCGGCTAATATATTCATAAGGGTATTTAAAGTTGAATACCCTCTCGATACGGTCGGAAAAAGGATCCCTCAGCTTGGTGACTGCACCGGCCCCGCAGGCAAGGATGGTCTGGCATTCTTCCATGATCATCACGTTGTAAAGGCTCTCAAACCCCGGTTTGGCCCAGCCGGTGTTTTCTAGGTTGCCTACCATGCGGCTCTGGCGGTAAAGGTAATACGGCAGATACCCGCTTTGCAGGAGGAGGGTGCGGGCGCTTTCCAGCATTGTTTCCGCCGTGCGGGCGCCGACAAATGTCCGGCGGCCCGGCTCCTGCGCAAGGCGCGCCGCCCGCTTGAGCGCCAGCGTATGGACCGTGACGCTTTCCGGCGAAAGGTGCAGAACGCCTTCCACCGTTTTCCGGAAACTTTCGGGTCCGTCCTCCGGCAGGCCGGCGATCAGATCCATGTTGATATTGCCGAAGCCGTGCTGCCGCGCCAGCGCGAACGCTGAAAGCGTCTGCGCCGCCGTATGCTTCCGCCCGATAGCCCGAAGAACGCTGTCGTTCAGCGTCTGCGGATTGATACTGATCCGCGTTACGCCGGCCGCCTTCATTACATCCAGCTTTCCCGCCGTAACGGTATCCGGCCGGCCGGCCTCCACGGTAAACTCCCGGCAGGACGACAAATCGAAATTTTCCCGGACCGCCGCAAGCACCGCGGCAAGCTGCTCTTCCGAAAGGACGGTGGGCGTCCCGCCGCCGACGTAAACGGACTGCGGCCTGAGATGAAGCCCGGAAGCGACTTCCGCCGTGCGCCGGATCTCGCCGCACAGCAGTTCCACATACCGGGGAATGAGACGGAACGTCTTTTCCACGGACGAAGAAACAAACGAGCAGTAGGAACAGCGCGTGGGGCAGAATGGAATGGCGATATACAGGCTGAAAGAATCCGGGCGGAACAAAGAGAGAATTTTTTTCTGGTTGCGCAGCGTAGCGAGGGCCAGCCCGGCTTTTTCGGGGGATACAAGGAGGGCGTCACGGAAAAAGCGCACGGCCTCTTTTTCCCCTTTCTCCGAAACAAGGCTGCCGAGCAGCTTGACCGGGCGCACGCCCGTCAGAATTCCCCACCGGGGACGGTAATCAAGCAGGCCGGAAAACATTTCCCAAAGGAGGACCGCCATGCGGCGTTCCGTTTCCTTCCGGCCGGTCCCGGGCGGAAGAAGTTCCGTTTTTTCCCGCTCTGCGCCCTCCATGGCCAGGCGCACGGTCAGTTCCGTCCCGTCCGGCCTCTTCTTCAGTCCCGTATAGGCCTCCGTACTGTCTCCGCACGGTTCGGAGACAACCCGGATGCGGCCGGACGGGACAAAAATCCGGCACAGGTTTTCCATCTCATAATGGAACGGGTGTCCGTCAACGACAAGGGTCATTTCAGCCCATCCCCATGCAGGGATTGCAGCGGCGCTCGTAATCCAGGGTTGTTTCGGGACCGTGGCCCGGATACACGTGGTAATCCCCTTCCAGATTTTTCAGCCGTTTCAGGGACGACATCATCTGCGCATAGCTGCCCGTCGGGCAGTCGGTGCGCCCGCAGCTGAGCTTCATCAGCGTGTCGCCGGAAAACAAGGCGTCACCCGCCGCGAAACAGCAGCCGCCGGCGGTATGGCCGGGCGTATGCAGCACATGGATTGTTGTTTTTCCCAGCTGGACGGTGTCGCCGTCGCCAAGAGGAACGTCCACGCGGAACGGCTTTACGGCGGAGCTGAAAAAGGCCTCGGAAAGGTTCAGCGCCGGTTCGTTTACAAACGCCATCTCGCCGGAATACAGATAAATTTTCGCCCCGGTCTGATCCTGAATTCTCCGGACGCCTGAAATGTGGTCAAAATGGCCGTGTGTCAGAAGAACAGCAGAAACGCTGCCGGCGGCACGGACGGCCGCGTCCAGTTCTTCGCTTTCAAACCCCGGGTCCACAACCGCGGAAATGCCCGAAGGTTCGTCGGTCAGAATATAACAGTTGGTCGGCAGAGGACCGCCGGGTATTCTTGTAATTTTCACAGAGGGCTGCCTCCTTGTTCATATCTTTCCTGATCAGGATCGACGCACAGAAATAATGCCGTCGATCTTTGAAAGGCGGGCTATGGCGCTTGTGAGCTGATCGATCCCGTTGATCGAAATGGTAGCGGAAATCACCGCGCTGCCGTCTTTGGCTTCCCTGGAATTCAGCGAATGGATAAACAGGTGCATACTGAAAAGCTGCTGCGTAATATCTGCCAAAAGGCCGGAGCGGTCGGCCGCAACTATCTCCAGAGTGGTCTTGAACTCTTCCCGGACTTTGCCGGCCCAGCGCACTTTAACCCACCGCTCCGGCTCAGGTGCTTCGCTGAGGTCACGGGGTACATTGGAACAGCTCCGCTTATGGATGGAAACGCCGAACCCGCGTGTGATGAAACCGATAATTTCATCCCCCGGGAGCGGATTGCAGCAGCGGGAAAACTTGATCAGGCAATTGTCCATCCCGTCCACCACCACACCGACGGGATGCTTTTCGGGCCTGCGCGGCTTTTTCTCCTGTATGGGCGGGATTGCCGGGGCGAATGCGGCGCGTTCCTTCTGCCAGGCTTCCCGGATCCGGGGAACAATTTTCCACAGGGAAATGCCGCCGTAGCCAATGGCTGCGTACACGTCTTCCGCCGTAGAACAGTTGCTGTGCGGCCCGATTTTCCGCAGCAGCTCATTTAAAGATTCTTCTTCCATAGAAATACCGTTCCGTTTCAGTTCACGGCCCAGCATAATCTTGCCTTCGGCAATATTTTCATCCCGTTTTTCGTGTTTAAACCAGGAGCGGATTTTATTGCGGGCCTCGCTTGTCCGGACGATCTTCAGCCAGTCGCGGCTCGGCCCGCGCGCCTCTGCTTCCTTGGAAGTCAGGATCTCTACAATCTCGCCCGTCTTGACCTTGTAATCCAGCGGAACGATGCGCTTGTCCACCTTGGCGCCGGTCATGCGGTTGCCGACGGCGCTGTGGATGGCATAAGCGAAATCAATCACGGTGGAACCCGAAGGAAGGCTGATTACGTCCCCTTTGGGAGTAAAGACATAAACTTCCTCCGGAACCAGGTCAGATTTAATCATGCGCACAAGGTCGGTGGCGTCTTCGCTTTCACGCTCGTTATCCAGCATCTGGCGGATCCAGGAAAGGCGCTTCTCGAAGGAATCCTCTTTTCCGGTCATGCCGAGCTTATACTTCCAGTGCGCGGCAATGCCGTACTCGGCGGTGTGGTGCATTTCCCACGTACGGATCTGCACTTCGAACGGGATGCCCTCCTTGCCGATGACTGTCGTGTGAAGGGATTGGTACATGTTCGGCTTCGGCGTAGAAATGTAATCCTTGAAACGGTTCGGCAGGGGGCGGAACATATCGTGCACGATTCCCAATACATTATAGCAGTCATTTACGGTATCGACAATGACGCGGACGGCGTAAATATCGTAAATCTCATCCATGGAGCGGCCCTGCACGAACATTTTGCGGTAGATACCGTTGATGCTTTTTGCGCGCCCCTCCAGATATACGTTGGGGATTGTGAGGGAAACGCGATCCTTGATGCGTTTCTGCGTCAGCTCAATAAATTTTTTCCGTTCGCCGGCGCGGAGTTCCAGCCCGTCTTCAATTTCACGGTAGGCGACGGGGTCCAGGATGCGCAGGGAAAGGTCTTCCAGCTCTTCTTTGACGGCCCGGATGCCGAGCCGGTGCGCAATGGGAGCGTAAACCTCCATGTTCTCCAGCGCCTTGTCGCGCTGTTTCTGGGGCGTCATGTATTCGATCGTGCGCATGTTGTGCAGGCGGTCGGCCAGCTTGATGATGATGACGCGGATATCTTCGCTCATGGCGATCAGCATTTTGCGGAGATTTTCAGCCTGCTGAACCTCGCGCGAAGAATACGGAATCCGGCCGAGTTTGGTTACGCCGTCGATCAGGCTGGCAATCTCGGAACCGAACCCGCGGGTAATTTCTTCCAGGGTAACGGGGGTATCCTCCACCACGTCGTGCAAAAGCCCGGCGGCGACCGATTCGGAATCCATGCCAAGCTCCACAAGGATGCAGGCAACGGCCACCGGATGGGAAATATACGGCGCGCCGGAAAGCCGCCGCTGATCCCGGTGGGCATTTTCTGCCAGACAGTAGGCGCGCTCGATCACGTCCATATTATATTCATGCTCGCTCGCCTGAATCAGCGCAGCGAGATCGTCATAGGTTTTCAGAGGCCATGCCATTTGGTTCACCGGCTTTCTGCATAGACTGGAGAGACGAAAGCAAAGGGGATTCCATTAGATTGGCTTTTCCGTTCGGGCGGATCATCCGGATAGAACAGAGATCCGCATGGACCTCGCACCGGATCAGACCGCAGTCCGAAAAAACGCCGACGGCCGTCAGGAGCTTCCCGAAACCCATTGGAGGGCCGGGAATCCGGGGCAGAAGGGCTTCTGCTGTCCCCTCAAACCCTCCGCCGGCGCGCAGCGTACGGTATACGGCGGCAAACTCCGCCCGGTTCGGGGTCAGAGCGGCTGCTTCGCCCGGATCCAAAGGTTCGCCCCGACGGAATTTTTCATACAGCGCACGGCCGGCAATCAGACCGTCAATATCCGTATCGGAAAATTTCATGTCCCGGATAACAATGGAAAGGTTCTTCTGACCGTTGAACGGCCTCACTTCCAGCATAACCGCAAGGTCGGCCCGATCGCCCAGGCGAAAAGGAAACTCTTCCAGCGTTGTCCCGAACTTCATGCAGCGGACCGTGCAGGCACCCTTTTTGACAGAAACACGCAGATGTTTTCCCCCGCCGACCGGGGTGATGCCCGTGATTTCCATTCCCGCAAGGCCGAAAAGCGGGGATGGATTTCCCGTGCCGAACGGCTCCAAAAGGCTGAGATACTCCGGGATATCCACGGAGAGTTTTTCCGGCTTCAGAAAGCACTCAATACTGAGGGCCGGGGCAGGCATGGGACCTGGCAGGGAAGCGGCATACCGGTTGATCCGCTCGCGGAACGCCGGAATATTCTCCGCCGGCAGCGACATGCCCGCCGCCATGGGATGGCCGCCGAACCGGGTCAGAAGATCCGCGCAGGAACACACCGCGTCAAACAGGGAAAAGCCCTCCACGCTGCGGCCGGAGCCTTTCGCCTCTCCGCCCGAATACGAAATGACAACGCAGGGTTTGCCGAACCGCGCGGTCACGCGCGACGCAACAATCCCGATCACACCGCGGTGCCACTCTTCGCCTGCCACAACCAGCACGCGATCCAGCAGCAGACGGGGCTGGCGGCCGAACATTTCCAGCACCTGCTGGAACATTTCTTCCTCAATCTGGCGGCGGACCCCGTTATCCCGGCAGATTTCCGCAGCCAAAGCGCCCGCCTCGTCGGGGGACTCTGTCGTCAGCAGTCGGACAGCCCGATCGGGCGAACCGATCCGGCCCGTAGCGTTGATGCGGGGGACCACGGTGAAGGCCAGCGAATGGGCGGTGACGGGGCGGCCTTCCATTCCCGCCTGCTGGAGAAGGGCCTGCAGCCCCAGCCGGTCGGTGCGGGAAAGCAGTTTTAAGCCAGCCTGCACCAACATTCGGTTCTCCCCCGTCAGCGGAACCACATCCCCCACGGTTCCAATTGCAGCAAGATCAGCGTAATTTTCCAGCAGGGTTTCCACTCCGCCGTCCGGCCCTTCAAGAGCCATCACCAGCTTGAAAGCGGCTCCTGCACCGGAAAAATCGCGGTATGGGCAGCGGCTGTCCTTCCTCCATGCATCCACAACGGCGCAGGCGGGCGGCAGCACTTCGCGGGGCCGGTGATGATCGGTAACCACCGTATCGATCCCAAGGCTTCCGGCATACTCCACTTCCTCCGCTGAGGAAATCCCGTTGTCTACCGTTACAATCAGCCGCACATCCTGCGCGCGGAGCTTGTCGACCGCGCCTTTGTTCAGGCCGTATCCCTCACCTTCGCGATCCGGGATATAATAAACGACGTTTCCCCCGCACGACTCCAGATACGTATACAAAATCGCCGTGGCGGTAACGCCGTCGGCATCATAGTCGCCGTACACGGCAATTTTTTCAAATCCGTCCAGCGCACGTTCAATCCGCTCCACCGCTTTTTCCATATCCGGCATCAGGAGCGGATCAGAAAAGGAAATTTCTCCGGAAAGGAATTTTTCCACCCCCTCCGGATCCCGAATTCCCCGCGCCTGAAGCAGAACGGCAAGCAGCGGAGGAATCCCCGCGTTTTTCGCCAACTTCTTCGCCGATTCTGTATCGCACGGCAAAATCCGCCATTTTTTCACACTCAAAAACTCCACCTGCCCCATAATTTTTAATTGTATCATTTTGGGGCGGCAGATTCAACAAAATCATCCCCGACGTGAAAAAAAAGAGGGGCGGGCATTTCCGCCCGCTCCACCGTGCCGGATTTTTTTCAGGTCTGATTCTTCGCGCTTTCATATTTCTGCCTGGCCTGCTGAATCTTCTGCTGCTGCGCCTGGGGGATATCGTACCACCCGCGCTGCTGCATCGTCTGGAAAACATCGGCTTGAATCTGGTGCTCATCAGTGAGAATCCGCATAAACTCGTCGCGGACACTGGGGGTGGCGCATTCATTGGTGAAGGTGTTGTAGGTGTCCGTAATGAATTTCTGGGAAGACAGGACGTCGTTCATCAGGTCTTTTTCCGAAATGGTGCTGCCGGGCTGGTTCCCGCTGGTCTGTGAAAAATTCATGGCTGTTTCTCCTTTCAGTTCAGAAAGCTCATCAGTTTGTCGAAGTGGCCCTGGTGCTTTTGGGCCATTTCATCGCATTTCGTCTTCAAGGTCTGGTCGGTGCACATCTGCGAATATGCCTTCAGCTTTGTAATGAGCGTCTGCTCGCTGGCAAGTTCGTCTTCAATTGCCGTTAATTCCTTTTCGGTAATTGCCATTTATAACACTCCCTCATTTTGATTTCATCCATATTATCCTCTCCGCTGGGAAAAATATACGCGCTACATCTCGGACAACAGCCTTCTATGTAGCTGCCCGCATCCGTTCCCGTTCGGAAAGGCCGAAACTGACAGAAAGAGCCCGGTCAACCATGGACATGGCCCTGCCGTCAAGACAGCCCATGCGTTCTTTCAGCCGGCGCTTATCCAGCGTCCGCACCTGCTCGAGGAGAACAATCGAGTCTTTTGTGAGGCCCGTTTTCTCCGCATGAAGCAGAATGTGCGTCGGCAGGTTGGCTTTGGAACGCTGGCTGGTTATCGCCGCCGCAATCACCGTTGGGCTGAAACGGTTGCCGACGTCGTTCTGAATAATCAGGACCGGACGGATCCCTCCCTGTTCGGAACCGACGACCGGGCTGAGGTCGGCATAGTAAATATCGCCCCTATGGACAATCATATCTTTCACGCTCCGAATGTAAAAAATTATGGAATAATGAGATTCCGCAATTATTTTTGACACACTTTGGAAATTTATTCATAGAAGATCTATTAACCATATTATTAATGAGCGGGCCGGATTGACATAAAATTGCAAATTTCTTGCGCAGAACCGGATTGGGGGCATAAAGATATCCGCCCGGCAAAAAGCCGGACGGATATCTTGAGGAATTTATTTTATACCGGAGCATCCGCTGCCTCTTTGTTCGTAAACGGGCAGCTACCCGGGCGTACAGTTTTCGGGAAGAATGTCGGGGAGCTTCGTCCCCTCATAATCGTATAATTTGGCGGTGAACTGCCAGTCCGGAACAGAAACAGTTTCGATCAGCCCGGTTTTTTCGCCGGCCGTCAGGGTAAAGTCCATATTTTCCGCTTTGCCGGAAAATTTGCCGGATTCCGTTTTTTCCAGGGCGTCCGGCTCTTCGGCCGCGTCCAGAACATTCACAAGGACACGGGCAAACGAGCCTTCCGGCAAAGGACACGAACTGCTCTTGGCAGAAAGGCCGCAGTAGGTCTGCGCAAAGCCGTCGCCGTTCCAGAAAAAAGCAAGGCCGGCCGTGCCGCCGGAAAGGACGCGCACCGACGCGTTCTTCTTCCCTGCCCGGCTGACCGCGCAGGTGAAGCGAGAACCGCCGCTTTCGATATCTGCTTTACAGGAAAACGTAAAATCCAAATCGCCGGCCTGAAGCCCGCGCCGGCCTGAAGCACAGCCCGAAAAGCACAGCAGATACGCCACGGCCAGTGCAGCCGCTAAAAATCTCCGCATCGGCATCCTCCGCAATAGGCGGATGCCGGCCCGGCGGCTACCGCCCGATTTCCAAAAACAGTTCAGGAAGCGCAGCAATCAAATCAGTTGGGAGCATAGCGCTCTGCGACAGCCGCGCGGCGCAGCGGTCACCCGCCGCCCCGTGCAGATAGACCGCGCCGCACGCGGCCTGATACGGATCGAACCCCTGCGCGGCAAATGCAGCCACCATACCCGCCAGCACATCGCCGCTGCCGCCCCGGGCCATGCCCGGATTCCCCGTTGTATTTTTATACAGCTTTCCGTCCGGCGAAGCAACCAGCGTCCCCGCACCCTTGAGGACAAGGATCACGCCGTGCTCGGCCGCAAACCCGCGGGCATACAGCTCCCGATGCGCCTGCACGTCGGCGGGAGTGGTTTTCAGCAGGCGGGCCATCTCGCCTGGATGCGGCGTTAAAATCAAGGGACCGCGCGCCGTATTCAATCCATCTATATGTTCCGCCGCGATATTTATTCCGTCGGCATCCAGCACCACCGGAACCTTTGATTCCTTCAGAACAAGGGAAACGGCGCGGTGCGCGGCTGCGCTTTTGCCTAGGCCGCATCCAATCAGGCAGGCACTTGCACGGGAAAGGGCTGCTTTCAGCGCAGTAAACCCGGCTTCGGGGAGCGTCCCGTCCGGCCCGGCATCCGTCAGGGTAAAAACCGCTTCCGGCAGGCGGACAGCCACAATGGGGTAAATGCTCCTGGGCAGGGCGACTTCCACAATCCCCGCGCCGCAGCGCAGAGCCGCCCCGGCGCTCATGACGGCTGCCCCGGCCATCCCTTCGCTGCCGCAGATGCACAGGAGCCGGCCGTAATCGCCTTTATTGCTCTCCGATGGGCGGGGTTTCAGCATGGAACGCAGAATTTGGAGGCCGTCCGTCTCCGGCAGGGCAGGCGCGCCGTTTTCACCCATCACAACGGCGCAGGCATACTGCTCCGTATGCGAAACGCTGACGGAAAACCGCGCGCCGCCGGCAAGCCGCAAAGCACCGCCGGAAAGGAGCAGCGAAGGCCGGCCGGAAGGCCGGCGGATCAGTTCAACATCTTTGGGGCCGAACCCGGAAAAGCCGGTGCCGACCGCTTTGGAAAACGCCTCTTTCGCACAGAAACTGGCCGCAACGCTCTGAACAGGAAATCCGCGCAGTGCAAGCTGGGCGGACTCGGAGCGGCCGAGCACCCTCTTACAGAAGCGCGGATTTTTCATAGAGCGGCGGATTCTTCCGATTTCTACGAGATCAATTCCTGCCGAAAACACTGAAGGCCACCTGCCTTGGGATAAACGGTTTAATTGCATTCAGAACTTTTTCTTCCGGTGAAAACACCACCAGGATATTTCCCTTTTTGGTATCGTGCGCGCAGAAATACCAGCTGCCGCGGCCGTCGTCATAATCGGAGGTGAAAAACTGCGTATACCCGTTTTTATTCCGCAGCACTTCCGGTTTAAACTTTCCAATTTCCTCAATGCTGTGGGCATCCGTGGAAATAACGCGCTTGCGTTTGCGGCGGTTGATGATTTTATCAATTGTGATGTCACCGTTCGTCACGCTGTATTCAAATTCAAGATTTCTGGAAGTAATCAGGTAGTAGACGCCAAAACACAGCCCAATCAGGATCAGAAATGCAAAGCCGGGAATAAACATCAGGGAAAGAAGCAGAAGGAGAAGCGCCCCGATGACGGTCGCCGTCATAATCAGGTAATCCTTGGAGCCAAATTTTTTTTTGACGATTTGTTCTACAAAAATATCCATGACTTTCCTCCGGATTTCTTATTTCTTATACTTATTGTATCATAACGGGCTTCTTTTTACAATTCAAAATTCCGGGGACTTATTTGTTAATTTTTCCGGTTCATCCGGGCTTTCAGCCCTGCTGGAAAGCCGTCAAACACGAGAGGTTTTCCTCTTCGCGGAGAAACTCGGAAAATTCTTCTTCCGTCATCTCTCTGACCCAGCCGGGACGGCGCCCGGAGGCACCCGGTCCTTCATTCTGGTATTCCGCAAGCCGGACGGTTTCCGCTTCGGACGAGCCGGGATGCCACAGCTGCCAGCCGTCGGCTGCGATCTGCTCCCCAAAATGGCAGCGAAGAAATGCCACGGCTGCAAATTCCCGCCACGGGCGGCCAAGGTAAACCGTGCCCGGGGCGCAGTCCGAAAGGAGGCGGCACCGGTCAAACAGGAATCCGTATTTCTGCTTTTGAGGTGTGCTGGCCGCCGTTACAAAGCCGTTGATCCTGCGGTTCCGGCTGCGGGAAAACAGGGTGCAGCCGCAGAACGCAGCCTCTGCACCGCCAAAAATGAAATCGACGTCACCCTCCACATAACAGTTCTGAAAATAATCCCTGCGGCCTGCGCGGGGCGCAGTCTCGCCCGGTCCGACAAACGAGCCGGGGATTCTGGGCTTTTCGGGAAGAGGCGCAAGAAAGAGGGTATCCTGCCGGCCGAGAAGGGAAACGTTCTCAAACCGTGCAAGGCCCGCGTCCGCGTAAACCGCCACCGCCTGGCCTGCCGTGTCACCCGGACCCGCCGTGTTGCGGACCGTAAGATTTTTCACTAAAGCCCTTTCGCCGCCCAGATAAAGCGTATAGCTGCGGAAAGTACCGCACTTGCGGCCGTCCGGAAACAGATCATAGGCCCCATCCTGCCAGGTGACAACGGTCTTCTCGCGGTCTTCCCCAATGAGGCGGATTTCCCGCGCCGCGTCGATCCGGAGCTTTTCCCGGTAGACCCCGTTCCGGATACGGATCTCGGCGGAAGCCCCGCGCGGAATTTTTGCCACGGCTTCGGAAATAGTCCGGAAATCTCCGCCGCCGTCCGCCGATACGGTAAACTGATAATCTATTTTACAATCCATTTTAAAAAGTCCCCTTGTTTTTGAAATGTCAGCCCCGGTTCCCGGGCATCTGCAGCAGTTCCGCAAAAGCCAGAAGGAAGGGAGCAACGCCCTTGCCGTCGCTTTCCACCACCGGTTCGCTGTAATAGTAGGCCGGGGTGCCGTCCCGGGAGTCCGGCCGTCCGAGGCCGCCCACCAGGCAGATCCCGCCGAGGGAGGGCTCCCCGTTCCGGACGCGGAAGTACCGCTTCATCGTGCCGAAAAAGGCTTTTTCGCCGCAGGCCCGGTACCGTTCCGGAAGAAAACCGAGGCGCACCCCTTTGAGAATGCCGTAGGCGATCATGCAGGTTCCGCTGGTTTCCGGGTAATTCTTTTCGTCCGACGCGCGGTCTGCGACTTGATAGAACATCCCGCCAGGCTCCTGATACGGCAGCAGGGAATCCACCAAATCGTTCAGCATATCCTTCAGCATCCGGAACCCTTCCCCGCAGGCCTGCCGGTCCGTTTTTTCCAGCGTATCGGCCAAAGCCGCCGCCAGCCATCCGATGGAACGCAGCCAGAAACTTTTGGAACAGCCCGTCTGCGGATCGGACCAGCGGGACGCACGGCTCTCGTCGTAGCCATGGTAATACAGCCCCGTTTTTTCGTCGCGCATCCGGCGGCGGACTGTTGCAAACTGGGTAAAAATGTCGCCGCAGTTCTTTCCTCCGCCGTACTTTGTCTCGTACTCCATATAAAACGGCATGGCCATATAGAGCCCGTCCAGCCAAACCTGGTTCGGATAAACCCGCTTGTGCCAGAAGTTTCCTTCCCGGGTGCGCGGGAACTCCCGCAGAAAACCGTAGATGTGGTCGGCTGCTTTCCGGTACTTGGGCTTTCCGGTCAGTTCATAAAGCGGAAGAAATGTTTTGGCGCCGTTAATATCGTCCAGGCGCCGGTCCTCTTCTGCTATGGTGCGGACGCGCCCGTCTTCCTGAACAAAGCGATCCATGTACGCTTCGGCAAAAGCCCCGTACTTTTTTTCTCCTAACACGCGGGAAAGCGTCAGATAGGCCAGCATCATGCAGCCGTCCACATAATTCCATTTCTGCGGGCCGCCCTTCCGGTACGACTCAATATTCCACGGCGCGCAGGCAGGACCGGCCGCAAGATACCGGTCCGCTAAAGAGAGCGCCTGCTGTTTTGCCTGTTTCATCTGATCTGTCATGAAAGTTTCCTCCTGTATCCCGTAATAATAAAGTTCTTTATTGAAGAAGCATTTTGTGGTAGATTAATGGATGGGGATGATTTGTTTGAAAGAAGTCAGTTTTTCTCCGCATGTTGATTTCTATATCAGCAAAATCTGCCGGGCGGCCCCTTTTGATATGAAGACCTTCCATCTTCATAAAAAATACGAAATCTATTACCTGATGAAAGGCACGCGCCGGTATTTTATCGAGGACTCCGCCTACCGGGTCAATGCGGGGGACATCGTTTTGGTAGACAAAGATGAAATCCACAAAACCGGACCTATCGGGCGGGAGCCGCACTCCCGCTTCGTCCTGAATTTTAACCCGGAGTACCTCAGCGGTGTGTGGGGAGCGGAAGCTGCCGCCCGGCTGCTAAGCGTCTTTCACTCCGGAATTAAAGTCTTTGCCCCGCCGATAAAGGCGCAGGGATTTTTCGAGAGCGCCCTGCAAAATCTGTATGAGCTGAGCGGCGTCAGCACGCCCGAAAGCGACATGCTGCGCAAATCGCTGCTGACCCTGATCCTTCTTCGCATCAAGGAAAGCGTGGACAGCCTGCTGACGGCCCACGCGGAACCCCAAAAGCTGACCAACAAAACCGTTGACCGCGTAATGACCTATCTGGCAGAAAACTATCGGGAACAGCTCAGCCTGAAAGGGATCGCCTCCAAGTTCTACATCAGCCCTTACTACCTGAGCCACCTGTTTAAAAAATTCACCAGTCTGTCCCTTGTGGAATATATCAACAGCCTGCGTATCCGCGAAGCGAAAAAATACCTTGAAACAACCACCTTGAAAATCTCAGAAATTTCTGAAAAAACGGGGTTCAGCACCAGCGCCCACTTCAGCCGGATGTTCAAACAGGCTACCGGATTCGCTCCGAACCGGTACCGGAAATTTTGCCGGAAAAGCCGTTAGTTTTCAGCTTATTTCCTCAGCAGAAATAGCAAGAAGGACAGTCTCCTACATTTATCAGTGTATACGGGATACGGAGCAAAGTCTATTCCATTTTTGCTGTCTTTCCGAAAGAACAGGCATATTTTGCGCTGTCGGCCCCGCAGCAGCAATCGGTAAAACCGGAAACAGAAAATTGAGGATTCCGTCTTGCATTTGTGTGCCCTGTGTGCTAGAATGAGGTTAAATTGGTTGAGAATAAGAAAAACGCAGAGAAGAAGGAAGTAGCCGTTTCCTCCGCCCGGACGCAGAGAAAGTATGCCGCTGGCTGAGAGCATGCTGCCGGCTGGAAACAGGTGAAGTTCCCTTCGGAGCGGTGCGGCTGAACCTTTTAAGTAGGCTGCGACGGTTTGCCTCGTTAACCGGCAGAAAGAGTAAATGACAGGGTGGTACCGCGAGGGCTGTGCCTCCGCCCCTTTTTTTGGGGGCGGAGGCTTTTTTCAGTCCGGGTACGGCCGGAAGGAAGGATATCCATGAAGCAGGAACTGGAAAAGATCCGCGAACTGGCGGACCGGGATCTCCGGGAGGCAAAAGACCGGCAGTCACTGGAGGATCTGCGCGTCCGCTATTTGGGGAAAAAGGGCAAGCTGACCTCCATTCTAAAACAGATGGGCAGTCTTTCCGCTGAAGAACGGCCCAAAGCCGGCCGGCTGGCCAACGAAGTGCGTTCGCGTATTGAAAACGAGCTGGCTTCCCGCGCGGCGGAAATCCGCGAAGCGGAAACCGCCCATCGGCTGGAAAAGGAAAAAATTGACGTTACCCTGCCGGGGAAACGCCACCAAATCGGGCACAAGCACCCGCTGAGCCGCGAGCTGGACGAAATCAAGGAAATCTTCGTAGGAATGGGCTTCGACATTGTCAGCGGGCCGGAAGTGGAGTATGACTACTATAACTTTGAAGCGCTGAATATGCCGAAAGACCATCCGGCGCGTGACACACAGGACACGTTCTACATCAACGACAAGATCCTGCTGCGCACGCAGACGTCGCCCGTGCAGGTGCGCGTGATGGAAAAGCAGAAGCCGCCCATCCGCATTATTTCCCCCGGGCGGGTTTACCGTTCGGACGCGGTGGATGCCACCCATTCCCCGCTGTTCCACCAAATTGAAGGGCTGGTTGTGGACAAAGGGATTACGTTTGCCAACCTGAAAGGGACGCTGGAAATCCTGATTAAGCGCATGTACGGCGAAGACTCCGTTGTGCGGTTCCGCCCCCACCATTTCCCGTTCACTGAGCCTTCCGCCGAAGCGGACGTGCAGTGCTTTAACTGCCACGGCAAAGGCTGCCGCCTGTGCAAAGGCGAGGGATGGATCGAAATTCTCGGCTGCGGCATGGTTCACCCGAATGTGCTTACCAACTGTAAAATTGATCCGGAAGTTTACAGCGGCTTTGCGTTCGGCATGGGTCTGGAGCGTCTCGTGATGCGCAAATACGGCATTGACGACATGCGCCTGTTCCATGAAAACGACGTCCGGTTTTTGTCGCAGTTTTAAGGAGGGGAAAACAATGAATCTTTCCATGAGATGGCTGAACGAATTTGTACCGCTGGGGGAAATGCCGATCCGGGAATTTACGGAAGCAATGACCATGAGCGGCTCCAAAGTGGAAAGCTGGGAGCGCGAGGGCAGCGAAATCTCCAACGTGGTAGTGGGGAAAGTCCTTTCTCTGGAACGCCACCCGAACTCGGATCACCTGTGGATCACCCAAACAGACGTCGGTTCCGGCGAACCGCTCCAGATCATCACGGGCGCACAGAACCTGAAAGTGGGCGACATGGTGCCGGTAGCGCTGCACAACTCCACCCTTCCGGGCGGCAAAAAGATCAAGAAGGGAAAACTGCGCGGACTGGAAAGCAACGGGATGCTCTGCTCGCTGGGCGAACTGGGCTTGACGAAGCACGATTTCCCATATGCGGAGGAAGACGGGATCTTCGTGATTCAGGAAGACTGCCGCCTTGGCCAGCCGATCGGCGAAGCGCTCGGCTTTGACGACTGGAAAGTTGAGTTCGAGATTACTTCGAACCGGCCGGACTGCTTTTCCGTGATCGGGCTGGCACGGGAAGCAGCGGCAACGTTCCACAAGCCTTTCCGCCTGCACACGCCCGCCGTGAAAGGCGGCGGCGGATCCTGCGCCGATATGATCGGCGTAGCGGTGGAAGCCCCGGACCTCTGCCCCATGTACTCGGCCCGCGCTGTAAAAAATGTGCGGGTGAAACCCTCGCCGCGCTGGATGCGCGAACGGCTGCGCGCCATGGGGGTTCGGCCTATCAACAATATTGTGGATATCACGAACTATGTGATGCTGGAATACGGCCAGCCCATGCACTCTTTTGATTACCGCTGTCTTTCCGGGCACCAGATTCGGGTGCGCCGCGCGGCGGAAGGCGAAACGATCCGGACGCTGGACGGGACGGACCATACCTTGACTCCCGGCAGCCTAGTAATCGCAGACGCGGAAAAGCCGGTTGCCGTGGCGGGTGTTATGGGCGGCGAAAACAGTGAAATTGTGGATGACACTTCAACAATTGTGTTTGAATCCGCCTGCTTCAACGGTCCTTCCGTGCGGCGGACAGCACGCTCCCTCGGCATGAGAACGGATGCTTCCGCCCTGTATGAAAAAGGGCTGGACCCGAACAACTGCCTGCCCGCGCTGGACCGCGCCTGTGAGCTGGTAGAACTGCTGGATGCCGGGGACGTGACGGACGGTGCCGTCACCGCGGCGAACTTCAAGCCGGGGGAACGCCGGAGAATCCCTCTGGACGCGGACTGGATCAACCGTTTCCTGGATATTTCGCTGAGTGCGGAGGAGATGAAGTCCATCCTGCAAAAGCTGGGCTGCGAATTTGACGGCAGCGACATTCTGGTGCCGACCTTCCGCCCCGACCTTGTCCACAAGGCCGATATTGCAGAGGAGATTGCGCGCTTTTACGGCTATGACCGGATTTCTGCCACACCGCTCAAGGGCGGTGCCCAGGGGAAGTACACGCCGCGGCAGAAATTCGACCGTTTTGTGAATGATACCATGCGTGCACTGGGGGCCAGCGAGATTATGACCTATTCCTTCATAAGCCCTAAAGACTACGATAAAGTCTGCATGCCAGCGGACTCCCCTCTGCGCCGTTCCGTAACGATTGCAAATCCGCTCGGTGAAGACACCAGCATTATGCGTACGGTGGCGCTGCCTTCCATGATGGAAAGCCTGGCGCGGAACTACAACAACCGGAATGACGACGTCTGCCTGTTTGAACCGGCGACGGTCTACCTGCCTTCTGAAAACAGCGGGGAACTTCCCGAGGAGAAAAGCATCCTTATCTGCGGAATGTACGGGGAAGGCCGGGACTTTTTTGCCGCCAAGGGAATGGTGGAAGAACTGTTCGGCCGCCTCGGAATTCAGGACTGGTGGGCAGAAGCCTGCACGGACGATCCCGCGTACCATCCGGGCCGGTGCGCGAAGCTGACTTCCGGGGACGGCCCGCTGGGCATAATCGGTGAGATCCACCCGAAAGTTATGGAAAATTACGGGATGGAAGGCCGGGCAGTCAGCTTTTCTCTGGATGAAAACGCCCTTTATTCGCACGCTCAGATGGAAAAGGCCTTTACGCCGCTGCCGAAATTTCCGGCTGTTTCCCGCGACCTTGCTCTCATTTGTGACGACGGCATCCCGGTGCTGAAACTGGAAAATGCCATCCGCAAAGGCGCAGGAAATCTGCTGGAAAATGTAAAGCTGTTTGACGTATACAGGGGAAAACAGATTGAAGCCGGCAAAAAGAGTGTTGCGTTCAGCATTACCCTGCGCTCCCGCGACAGCACGCTGACCGACAAGCGTGTTTCCAATATTATGACGAAAATCATAAGTGAACTGGAAAAAAGCGGTGCGTCTCTCCGCTTATAATCATAATTTCCTGTAAATTTTCACTTGCAATTGCCTGATGCTTGTTGTATGATAAACGATACGGGAGGTGTTTCCATGCTAGATAAGACGATGACTTTTTCCCTCGGAAGCGACCGTGAGGACAACATCAAAAAAATTCTAACGACCGTTTACGACGCCTTAAAAGAAAAGGGATACAACCCGATCAGTCAGATTGTGGGTTATATTCTCTCGGAAGACCCGACCTATATCACGACTCATAACAATGCCCGGAGTCTTATCCGCAGGATTGACCGTGATGAACTGCTTCAGGTTTTATTGAAATCTTATCTGGGAGAATAGAAACCAACCCGTGTCCCGAGTGTAACAGGCAGGAGGATAGTAAGCGAATGAATGAAAAAGAAGAAACAGCCTCTCCACAGTTTCCCACTTATAAAGGAAAACCGCTTGTAAGGTGTGGCGACGTCTTATATTACGGCAGCATGACGGATAAATATGTTGTCCGCCTTCAGATAAAAAGCAAAAAGAAAGTTAAAGATCTGGAAGTTGCGGATAAAGTGGCCATTCAGCTTATGAGGACGGATCGTGCCGTTCGCAACCGGAAACAGATTGTTAAAGCCAGTGAAAAAAACGGTCTTTATCTGGCTATGGATTTGGCCAGCATCTGGCTTGAGCGGGCTCTGCGCGACTCTTGAATTCAGGATCCCATCGGAAAAAGATTTTCCGATGGGATCCTTTTTTATGCCTGCGTGTGACTAACCGGTACCTTTAGAAGAGATGCAGAAAAACCGCCCCGGAAGCATTTACCGGGGCGGCTGCACTGTAAGTCCAGTCTACTTTCCAATATCCATGCGGTAATGGGCACCTTCAAAATGAATCTTTTCGACACCGGAATACGCTTTGCGCAGCGCTTCCGGCAGATCCTTGCCCAGCGCGGTCACACCGAGGACACGGCCGCCGTTGGTATAGAACCTGCCATTCCGGAGCGCCGTGCCCGCGTGATAGACTGTCACATCCGGAAGCTGGCCGCCCTCATCCAGGCCGGTAATCTCATACCCCTTTTCGTAATGAGTGGGATAGCCGCCCGAAGCCATGACAACGCAGGCGCAGGCTTCGCTGCTCCACTCGACGGGCTGCTGTTCCAGCCGCCCGTCGATTACGGCTTCAAGAATATCGACAAAATCCGTTTTCAGGCGGGGCAGGACAACCTGCGTCTCCGGGTCGCCGAAACGGGAATTGTACTCGATCACTTTCGGGCCGTCTTTGGTAATCATCAGTCCGAAATACAGGCAGCCCTTAAACGGCCTCCCCTCTGCACTCATGGCGCGGATGGTCGGGAGAAAAATCGTCTTCATGCAGGTCTCCGCCAGTTCCGGAGTATAGTACGGGTTGGGGCTGATGGTTCCCATGCCGCCGGTGTTCGGCCCTTTTCCGCCGTCAAACACGCGCTTGTGGTCTTTGGAAGAAACCATCGGTTTGACGCATTTGCCGTCGGTAAAGGCAAGAACGGAAACTTCCGGCCCTGTGAGGAATTCCTCAATGACCACACGGCTGCCGGAAGCGCCGAACGCTTTATCTTCCATGATCTTTTTCACGGCGGCCTGTGCTTCCGCATAATCCGCAGCAAGGATCACGCCTTTCCCGAGGGCCAAGCCGTCCGCCTTAATAACAGCCGGGTAAGAGCCCCTTTTCCGGATGAAATCCAGCGCCTTTTCCGGATCATCGAACACTTCATACTTCGCCGTGGGAATGTGATATTTTTTCATCAAGCCCTTGGCAAAAACCTTGCTGCTTTCGATCCGGGCCGCCTTTGCATTCGGACCGAACGCGCGGATACCCGCTTTTTCCAGCTCATCCACCATTCCGGCGGCAAGCGGATCATCCGGTGCAACAAAGACCAGGTCAGTCTGGTTCTTTTTGCAAAATTCCACAACACCCGGAATATCCGACGCGGAAAGCGGGACGCATTGCGCGTCTTTCGCAATTCCCCCATTGCCGGGGGCGCAGTACAGCTCCGTGGTATGCGGGCTCTCTTTCAGTTTGCGGACAATGGCATGCTCCCGGCCGCCGCCGCCGATTACCAGAATCTTCATTGTGTTTGCCCTCCCGAATCAGTGGTGGAACAGGCGCAAACCGGTAAACGCCATGGCGATGCCGTATTTGTCACAGGTCTCGATGACATTGTCGTCGCGGATGGAACCGCCCGGCTGCGCAATGTAGGACACACCGGACTTATGGGCACGTTCAATGTTGTCACCGAACGGGAAGAATGCGTCGGAACCCAGCGAAACGCCGCTCTGCTTTGAGAGCCACTCCTGCTTTTCATCCTTCGTGAGCCGTTCCGGCTTCTTTGTGAAGAATTGTTCCCATACGCCGTCGGCAAGAATGTCCATATCGCTGTCCGACATATAGACATCAATGGTATTGTCACGGTCCGGGCGGCGGATATCCGGCTTAAAGGGCAGGCCCATTACCTTCGGGTGCTGGCGCAGGAGCCATGCGTCGGCCTTGCCGCCCGCCAGGCGCGTGCAGTGAATGCGTGACTGCTGACCGGCACCTACGCCGATCGTTTTGCCGTCTTTCACATAACAGACGGAATTGGACTGCGTATACTTGAGGGCAATCAGCGAAATCAAAAGGTCGCGCTTTGCGGACTCCGGAATACTCTTATTCCTGGTGACCACGTTCTGGAGCAGGCTGCCGTCAATTACAGAACTATTCCGGCCCTGCTCGAACGTAATGCCGAAAACGTCCTTATGCTCGACGGGCGCGGGGCGGTAATTCGGATCAATCTGCACGATATTATAGGTCCCCCTGCGCTTGGTTTTCAGGATCTGCAGTGCCTCATCGGTATAGCCGGGGGCAATGACGCCGTCGGAAACCTCGCGCTTGAGAACCAGGGCAGTCTGTTTGTCGCACACATCGGACAGGGCCGCAAAATCACCGTAGGACGACATGCGGTCCGCGCCGCGTGCCATGGCGTATGCGCCGGCAAGCGGGGAAAGCTCCAGATCGTCTACAAAATAGATTTTCCGCATGGTGTCGGAAAGCTCTACCCCCACGGCGGCTCCGGCCGGGCTGACATGCTTAAAAGAAGCCGCAGACGGCAGGCCGGCCGCCTGTTTCAGTTCCGTGACCAGCTGCCAGCTGTTGAGTGCATCCAAAAAATTGATATAGCCCGGTCTGCCGTTCAGCACACGGACCGGAAGCTCCCCGCCGTTCTTCATGAAAATGCGGGCGGGTTTCTGGTTTGGATTGCAGCCATATTTGAGCGTCAGTTCATTTGCCATTGACAATTCCTCCTGTTGGCGGAGGGACGGATAATTCCGGCCCTGTTTTTCAGTTTTTGCACAAATTCTTATTAAAAATGCGCGTCTCTGTCAGCCCGGTTTTCAGACTGATATAACGCGTAAACAGAGAAATCCGGTTCTCTTCATTCAGGCTGTTCCAGAGAGAGTTCGAAAATTCATCTATATCGCCCTCCAAATTCAGCAGAACCGGTTCGCCCTCATAGGATGGCAGCGGATTTCCGTCGCCTATATAAGTCTGGATCAAACGCCCTTCGCCCGCGGCGGGATTGCTGTATTCGTAGAAAAGGCGCTGCACGGACCGGCCCTGAGCATCTCCGCTTTTCAGGATGGAAAGCCGGTAGCCGAATTTCTCGCCGGTATCAATCAGGCCGGAAATCCGCGGGGTAAAGTTCGGCGCGTCCGGTTCAAACGTACGGGACCGCAGAGCGTCTTCAAACGTACTTCCCTGCGACAGGGCCTCGTAGACCGTATCGGTCTGGTCGCCGTTGGTGACAATCGTGAGATGGCCGAGCACACGGACCGGAGAATAGATAATGAGCGACGGATCGGACATTTTGGACGGATCAAACGCCTGCGTCCGCAGGCCGGTCCCGTCTTCCACGAAAACCCGGTTGCGGCTGTTTTCACTTCGGCCCATAATGAAATAGGCAAGGACGGCATAATTTCCGTCTGCGCTTTTGCCGAGAATGATTCCGCGGCCGGGGTATGTGTTTGCCCCCAGGGCCTGTTCCATGCTAAACTTGTTCAAGACTGAGCCCCCTTTATAATAACTCGTTCGTTTTCCACCTGGAGCCGCCCGCTGCAGAACAGCGCAACAGCCTCAGGAAGTATCTCCCATTCCGCCTGCTCCATGACGCGCTTTTGAAGGGTCTGCGGCGTATCGTCCGGCAGGACTTTCACCGCCTTCTGCAAAATGATCGGGCCGCCGTCGCAGATTTCATTGACGAAATGGACGGTGGCACCGGTGATTTTTACCCCGCGCTTCAATGCTTTTTCATGCACATGAAGGCCGTAGCAGCCCTCTCCGCAGAAAGACGGAATCAGCGACGGGTGAATATTCATAATCCGGTTGCGGTACTGGGAAACGACGTCCGCGCTGATAATCGTCATAAAGCCGGCAAGAACGACCAGGCCGATATGGTTCTGCCCCAGCAGGTCCAGAAGCGCACCGTCGTATTCCCGCTGCGAAGGAAAGCTGCATCGGGGCAGAACCCGGCAGGGAATGCCGGCTTTGCGGGCACGTTCCAGCGCATAAGCTTTCGGATTGCTGGAAACAACCAGCGCGATTTTTCCGCCGGGAATCTGACCCGCATTCTGCGCATTGATGAGAGCCTGAAGGTTTGTTCCGCCTCCGGAGACCAGGACGGCTATGTTCAGCATAGGACAACCCCTTCTTCTCCGGAAACGATCTCGCCGATAACCGACGCCCTCTCGCCGGCATTTTCCATCTCTTCGACGGCCCGGCCGGCGTCTTCTGCCGCCACGACAAGGCACATTCCAATTCCCATGTTAAATGTATTGAACATATCATGGTCGGAGATGCTGCCCTGATGCTGAAGCAAAGTGAAAATCGGCATTTTGGGAAGAGACGCTTTCTCAATTTTAGCGGTGATTCCCGGCCTGAGCATGCGCGGGATATTCTCGTAGAAACCGCCGCCGGTAATGTGGGAAACTGCCTTGACGGGCAGCTTGTCCATCAGGGAAAGGACAGGCTTCACGTAGATTTTCGTCGGTGTCAAAAGCTCTTCGCCCAGCGTTTTGCCCAGCTCGCCGATGCGCATGTTGATATTGCGCTCACTGAGATTGAACACCTTGCGCACCAGCGAAAATCCATTGGAATGCAGGCCGGACGACCAAAGCCCGACAAGGGCGTCGCCGGGCGCTACGCGGCTGCCGTCCAGTATTTTCTCCCGGTCAACCACGCCGACGGAAAAACCCGCCAGGTCGTATTCATCCGAAGGGTAGAAACCCGGCATCTCCGCCGTTTCGCCGCCGATCAGCGCACAGCCCGCCTGCACACAGCCGTCTGCAACGCCGGAAACAATTTTTTCAATGGCCTCCGGATGGTTCTTGCCTACGGCGAGGTAATCCAGGAAAAACAGGGGTTTTGCTCCGCAGCAGACAACGTCGTTGACGCACATGGCCACGCAGTCAATGCCGACCGTATCGTGCCGGCCCATCAGAAAAGCGATTTTCAGCTTTGTCCCGACGCCGTCGGTTCCGCTGACCAAAACCGGATTCTTCATTCCGGAAAAATCCGGCTGGAACAGGCCGCCGAACCCTCCGATTCCGGAAACGACCCCCGGAACCCGCGTCCGCTCCACATGGCGTTTCATTAGTTCCACAGCCCGGTAACCCGCGGTAACATCCACACCGGCGGCGCGGTAGCTTTCGCTGAAACTTTTCATTCCACAATCCCCCCGCATTACAGCTTTTCGGCTTCTGCCTGAATCGCCTTGTCTTTGGCCGCGACTTTTTCCGCCATGGCCCGCTTCATTTCCGTCAGCTTCGCCGCAAGGGCATCATCGCCGAGAGCAAGAATTTCTGCGGCGAGGATGGCGGCATTCTCGGCGCCGTTAATGGCAACCGTGGCAACCGGAACCCCGCCCGGCATCTGAACCGTCGCCAGCAGAGCATCCAGCCCGTCCAGCTCAGAAGATTTCATGGGGACACCGATAACCGGCAGCGTTGTGCCGGCAGCCAAAAAGCCGGCAAGGTGAGCCGCTTTTCCGGCTGCCGCAATGATGACGCCGAAGCCGTTTTCAGCAGCCGAAGCGGAAAATTCCGCCGCCGCCTTCGGGGTGCGGTGCGCGGAGATTACGTGCGTCTCCACCGGAATTCCGAAAGACTTGAGCTTTTTAACGGCTTTGGAAACCACCGGAAAATCGCTGTCGCTTCCCATGATCACGGCTACTTTCTTATGGCTGGACATGTTTCTACCACTCCTTATCATGTTTGGGACGGAAAATCCGGCAGAGCAAAGCCCCGCGCCGCAGGATCTTCCGCAGGAAAACGCCCTGAAAAGAGACAGGCCGCGCCAACTTATGACGCGGCCTGTTCCTTTCAAGGCTCCGAACGTCCGCAGGGTATGCCATTCAGCGGGCACCCGTTTTCGCAATCATCTACTTCTTATTGTAGGAGATTGCAGCGGAAATTGCAAGAGCTTCCGAATCCGATTGTAAAAAACCCGTTTGCGGACAAAGGAATCCTTTATTTTTTAGGGGTATTCTCTTTCTGCGGGACATCATCCACAACCAGTTCCTTAATAGATGTGGCAAGCCCGGCCAGCGACTGGATCTGAGACGGAATAATAATCTTGGTCGCCTTGCCGTCTGCGGCTTTCTGGAATGCGTCCAGGCTCTTAAGGGCAATGACCCCGTCGCTTGGGTTGGCCTCGTTCAAAAACTGGATCCCTTTGGCCAGGGACTGCTGAACAAGCAGGATTGCCTGCGCTTCGCCCTGTGCCTCGCGGATCTTCGTTTCTTTGACGGCGTCCGCGCGCAGAATGGCAGATTCTTTGTCGCCTTCCGCAACGAGGATGGCACTGCTCTTTTTGCCTTCCGCCGTCAGAATCTGGGCACGGCGCTCACGCTCAGCCTTCATCTGCTTCTCCATGGACTCCTGGATTTCCCGCGGGGGAATAATATTTTTCAGTTCCACCCGGTTGACCTTGATGCCCCAGGCATCGGTCGCTTCGTCCAGGACCGTGCGGATTTTAGCATTGATAACGTCGCGTGAGGTCAGAGTGCGGTCCAAATCCATTTCACCGATAATATTCCGCAGCGTGGTGGCAGACAGGTTCTCAATTGCAGAGAGCGGATGCTCCACACCGTAAGCATACAGCTTTGGGTCGGTAACCTGGAAATAGACGACTGTGTCGATCTGCATGGTGACGTTGTCTTTCGTAATGACGGGCTGCGGAGGAAAATCAATGACCTGCTCCTTCATGGAGACCTTTTTGGCGATCCGATCCACAAACGGCACTTTGAAATGGAGGCCGGTTTCCCAAGTTACCTGGTAAGCGCCGAGACGCTCAATCACGTAGGCATGGGCCTGGGGAACCACCTTGATATTGGAAATAAGAAGCAGGATCACAAAGATGATCAAAATAATAAGGACAATTATCCCGATTGACATGGTTCATTCTCCCTTTCAGTCAGTTTTTGGGCGGACGATCAGCTTGACGCCGCTAATGGATTCCACCACGACACGGCTCCCTGCCGGGATCTCAGAGCCGTCGGCGGACCGTGCCGTCCAGATGCTCCCGAGCACATTGACCTGCCCGGTCTCGAGGGTATTGTTGATGCCGACCGTGACAACCGCAATTTTGCCGATGTAGCGGTCCGCGTTGGTGCTGGTTTTTTTGACTGTAAGTTTCTGCTTGACTACCGGTCTTGTGACAGCCAGCATAACCGCCGAAACAGCGGCGAAAACAACCAGCTGCCAAAGAAGCGGCGCCCCCAGGACGCACGCAATCAGCGCACCGACCCCCCCGATGGCAAACCAGACAGAAACCAACTGGGCTGTCGCCATCTCGATAACCGCCGCAGCGACAATTACGGCAAGCCATACAAACGGCATCATCATACACCTTCCCTCAAGAGTGGTTTTGCGGTCTTATCTTACCATAAAACCAATGCCTGCGCAACGGGAAATGTGAAAAGGAAAATATTAATTTTAAAGGGTGACGCCATTTTTGAAAACAGCCAGTTCCCGCCTGCCAAGCTGATCCGCTTTTGTCTGCTTTTCACCTGACGCAACTGACAGGACAAAGCGGTAAAACTCCCGCGAAAGGGACTCCATGCTTTCGCCTTCCAGCAGCCGGCCGGCGTTGAAATCGATCCAGCCGGGCTTGCGGCGCGCAAGATTCGAATTGCTGGAGATTTTCACGGTTGGAACCGGGCTTCCGAACGGGGTGCCCCGGCCCGTGGTAAACAGGACAAGCTGGGCCCCGGAAACCGCAAGCGCCGTAGACGACACGAGGTCGTTGCCGGGCGCCTGAAGAAGGTTAAGGCCCTTTTCCTTTACAGGGGAACCGTACATTAGGACGCCGCTGACCGGCGCGGTTCCGCCTTTCTGCACACAGCCGAGGGACTTGTCCTCCAGTGTAGTGATGCCGCCCGCCTTATTGCCCGGCGAGGGGTTCGAGTCGATTTTCTGGTGGTAATCCATAAAATACTGCTTGAATCCGTTAATCAGATCCACGGTCTTCCGGAAAACAGCTTCACTGCGGCAGCGGTTCATCAGGATCGTTTCCGCCCCGAACATTTCGGGGACTTCCGTGAGGATGGCCGTGCCGCCGCACGCGGTAATCCGGTTAGTAAAAGAACCGAGGAGCGGGTTGGCGGTGATGCCGGAAAAGCCGTCCGATCCGCCGCATTTCAGGCCGACGACAAGCTGATCCGCACCGCACGGCTCCCGGCGGAACCGGGAAGCGTACGCGCACAGCTCCCGGACGGCGGCAACACCCGCGGCAACCTCATCCTCCTGATCCTGGCAGACGAGGAACTTCACGCGGTCCGGATCATAAGGGCCGAGGACTTTTTTCATCTCTTCAATATTGTTGTTCTCGCAGCCGAGGCTGAGGACCAGGACCGCCCCCGCGTTGGGGTGCCGGATAAGCCCGGCCAGGGCAAGCTGCGTATTCCGCAGATCCTGCGAAAGCTGGGAACACCCGTACGGGTGGCTGAACGCAAAGATCCCGTCAAGCTCCGGAGTCAGGAATCTCTGGGATTCCTCTTCAATCTGCCGGGCAACGGAATTGACGCAGCCGACCGTCGGGATAATCCAGACTTCGTTGCGGATGCCGACTTTCCCATCCTTCCGGCGGTAGCCGGGGAACGTTTCCGGAGCGGCAGGCTCGGGTTCACGGAAGTCCGGTCGGTACGTATATTCCAGAAGCTCCCCGAGGCCGGTTTTCACATTATGGGTATGCACCCACTCCCCGGCGGCAATGGCGCGCGACGCCGTCCCGATTGGGAAACCGTACTTGACGATCGGTCCGCCTTCCGCAATATTCCGCAGGGCGGCCTTATGGCCCGCCGGGACATCGGAGCGGAGGACGGCGCAAGCGCCGCCCGCCCGGATGCTTTCACCCGCCTTCAGGTTCCGCAGGGCAACCGCAACGTTGTCTTTTGGGTTGATTTGGTAGACAGATTCCATGGCTTACTCCCCAATCAGCTTTTTGACGGCCGCTGTCATGCCGTTTTTCCGGATATCCTCCAGATCCGCGCTGACCATGCCGGCAAAGCCCTCGTACTTTGTCAGATCCTCGCCCCAGAAATCGGTATTGGACGCAAGCGCCTGGGTGAATTCCCGCGCAGACTTTTTGCTGTTGGCAGCAAAGAACTCCAGCACCTTGCGGTCGTCGTGAATTTCATACGGCTCGCCGTTCCGGTCGCCGATCAGTGCGCCGTTTTCCAGCTTATCGGACGTATAGAACGCCATCAGAGCCGCAAACGAGAAGGTGAGGAACTTCGGCGGAGTATGCGTTTTGGCGTAATTGTCGCGGAAAGTCGGCAGGATGCGCGCTTTCCACTTGGAAACGGAGTTAAGCGAAATGGAAAGAAGCGCGTGTTTGACAAACGGATTTTCGAAGCGCTCCAGAACGGAATTGGCGAAAGCGACCGCTTCTTCGTGCGGCAGCTTGACCGTTGGAACAATTTCCTCAAAAACAGTCTTTTCCATCAGGGTGCGCACTGTTTTGTCATTCATACATTCCAGAACAATATTTTTGCCCATAAGGTACCCGGCAAGGACCGTGGAGGTGTGCGCGCCGTTCAAAATGCGGACTTTGCGCTCGCGGTACGGCTTCTGATTCTTTGTAAAGATAATCGGCAGGCCCGCTTTGTCCAGCGGGAATTCGCCGGAAATGTCCCTCGGGCTTTCAATCACCCACAGGGCAAACGGCTCGCCGGTATCCAGCAGGTTGTCTTCGTAGCCGAGTTTGCCCCACATTTTCTGCGCTTCGCCCTCGCCGCGCGGATAGCCGGTGATGATGCGGTCCACCAGCGTGCTGCAGAACGTGTTGCTCTCTTCGACCCACTTTTTGAATTCTGCGCCGAGTTTCCAGAGCTCCGCGTATTTCATCACGCATTTTTTCAGCGTGCCGCCGTTGTCTTCAATCAGCTCCACCGGGAGAAGGATCAGGCCCTTGGCCGGATCGCCATGGAATGCGCGGTACCGTTCATAGAGAAATTTTGTCAGCTTGCCGGGGTAGGTATTCGGCGGGGTAAGCTCGAATTTATCGCTCTCATCATACTGGATGCCCGCCTCCGTTGTGTTGGAAACAACAAACCGGAGGGTGTCCAGCCGGGCCAGAGCCATGTAGTCCTGATAGTCGCCGTAGGTATCCAGCGCTTTGCCGACACTGGTTACAACGCGGTTTTCCACATAGGTCTTCCCGTCTTTTTTACCGCGCAGGGAGATGGTATAGATATTGTCCTGCGCATGGAACCGATCCAGATTTCCCGCCTGAATCGGCTTGACAATGGCGATATTGCCGTTGAAAACGCCTTTTTCGTTGGCGACGTCCACCATATAGTCTACAAACCCGCGCAGGAAGTTACCCTCGCCGAACTGGATAATCCGGATCGGCCTCGGCTTGCGGCTGTAAAGCTCATTGATTTTCTTCATAAAATAATCCCCTTTCTGGATGTAAGCGCTTTCATAAAACTTCATAGTAATTGTAACATCTTCCCGGAAAATGTCAATCCTCTTTTTGGGAGGAAAATTTATGTGCACAGAAAGGAATTTCTGCGGCATTCCCTCTGCATTCCAAACGCTTTCCGAACGGAAAGGCTGGAAATTCCGGAGAAGAACCCTATTGATTTTTGGAGGAAAGCAGGCTATACTTTGTGTAAGCATTTACAGAATCAGAGGGAACCGAATGAATATTTATGACATTGCCAGACAATGCGGGGTGTCGATCGCCACGGTTTCACGGGTCTTGAACCGAAGCCGCAATGTGAGCGACAAAACACGGGAAAAAGTTATTCGGGCCATACGGGAATCCGGCTACACTCCCAACGCTTTTGCGCGCGGGCTGGGCCTTGACTCCATGCACATGGTCGGTATTCTGTGCACCGATATTGCGGATACGTTCTATGCTAAGGCGGTCTCGCTGGTGGAAAGCCTGCTGCGGCAGAAAGGGTTTGACGCACTGCTGTGCTGCACCGGAAACGACCTGGAAAACAAAAAGAAAAGCCTTGACCTGCTGCTGGCCAAACGGGTGGACGCCGTGATCCTGATCGGCTCCGCTTTTCGGGAAGACATAGACAACTCCCATATTGAAAAAGCTGCGAAGCGGGTTCCGGTCATTATTATCAACGGGCTGGTGGAGCTGCCCAACACCTACTGCGTCCTGTGCGACGAACGCGCCGCTGTGCGGAAAAACGTCCTTCTGCTGCACGAACGCGGGTTTGATGACATCCTGTACGTCTACGATACCCTGACCTACAGCGGATGCGAAAAAATCGCCGGATACAAAGAAGGGCTGAAAGAGGCCGGCCTCCCCTGGCGGGAAGCGCTGGCCGTGCGGGCAGAGAAATCTGTGGACGGCGCGGCGCGGAAGATCGGGGAACTGGCCGCGGGCGGCCTGAAATTTTCCGCCGCAATGGCTTCCGAAGACCTGCTGGCAGTGGGCGCGCTGAAAGCGGCGCGGGATATGGGAAGGAATTTTCCGGTCATCGGCTTTAACAACTCGATCCTCGCGCAGTGTTCGTTCCCTTCCCTCACAACGGTGGACAATATGCTTGAAACCATGTGCCCGACGGCCGTCCGCATCCTGACGGATCTCTGGGCGGGGAAAAGCGCCCCGCAGAAAGTGGTGGTTTCCCCGAAATTTGTGGAACGCGAATCCTTCCGGCTCTGCCGGTCTAAAAAATGAAATGGAGGAATTCTTATGAAAAAATTCATGGACGAAGACTTTATGCTGCCCAATGAAACAGCCAAAACCCTATACCACAAGTACGCCGAGAACATGCCCATCATCGACTACCACTGCCATATTGATCCGAAGGAAATCGCGGAAAACCGCAAATTCGACAACATTACCCAGGTATGGCTCGGCGGCGACCATTACAAATGGCGCATGATCCGCTCGAACGGCGTGGCGGAAGACTCCATCACGGGCAGCGCAGGCGACCGGGAGAAGTTCCAGAAATTTGCCGAAGCTCTCCCGAAAGCAATCGGCAACCCGATGTACCATTGGACACATCTGGAACTGAAACGGTATTTCGGCTACAATGGCGTACTGAATGCGGACACGGCGGAAGAAGTCTGGAACCTGTGCAACGCCAAGCTGAAAACCGACGCCCTGAGCGTGCGCGGCATCATTGAGCAGTCGAATGTCAAGCTGATCTGCACGACGGACGATCCGGCGGACAGCCTGGAATGGCATAAAAAAATCAAGGCCGATCCGTCCTGCAAAGTCCGTGTGGTTCCGGCCTGGCGCCCCGACAAAATCGACAACATTGACAAACCGACGTTCCCGAAGTACGTGGAAACCCTCGGCAAGGCCGCCGGCATGAAGATTAAATCCATGAAGGACGTGTACGCCGCCCTTTCGAAACGGATGGACTTCTTTGGGGAAATGGGCTGCAAAGCTTCTGACCACGGGATCACCTGCGTGCCGTTCCGCCCGGCCGGCGACGGCGAAGTGGAAGCCGTTTTTGAAAAAGCCATGGCCGGAAAGGCTCTGACCGCAGAAGAAATTGAAAAATACCAGTATGCCATGCTGCTCTTCCTCGGCAAACAGTATGCAAAGCGCGGCTGGGTCATGCAGATCCATTTCGGCGCACTGCGTGACACCAACTCGGTTATGTTTGACCGCATGGGGCCGGACACGGGCTTCGATGCACTGGGCGCGCAGAACAGTGCCCACAAGATTGCAGGGCTGCTGGACGCGCTGAACCGCACCCATGAGCTTCCCAAAACCGTGCTGTATTCGCTGAACCCGACGGACAATGAAATGATCGACTCCATTATCGGCTGCTTCCAGGGCACTGTGGTGCCGGGAATGATTCAGCACGGCGCAGCCTGGTGGTTCAATGACACCAAAACGGGAATGATTGCGCAGCTGACAAGCCTGGCAAACCTTTCCGTCCTTGGCAATTTCATCGGGATGCTGACCGATTCGCGCAGCTTTTTGTCTTACACAAGGCACGAATATTTCCGCCGCATCCTGTGCGGCCTGATCGGCACCTGGGTGGAAAACGGAGAATATCCGGACGATATCGAATTCCTCGGCAAAATGGTGCAGGATATTTCATTTAACAATGCGAACCGGTATTTCGGGTTCGGTCTGTAACAAAACCATTCATGCCGGAAATTTCCGGTAAATTCAGAAACAGTCATGGTATAATAAGAAAAAAGCGGCTGCGGCAGCGCGGAAAACTCCGGCTGCCGCAGAAGTATTTTCAAATTTTCCGGAAGGGGATTATATAATGAATCCAATTATCCGAAGCGGCTCCAGTGCCGCCGAAATTAAAACCGCCGGGGCCGAACTGACCTCGCTGACGGACGGTTCTGGGACACAGTACCTCTGGCAGGGCGACCCCGCCTACTGGGCTTCACAGTCTCCCGTTCTGTTTCCGATCGTAGGCAGCATCCGGGATGGACGCGCAACCGCCGGGAACGGCCGGCCATGCCGCATGGATCATCACGGTATTGCGCGGCACATGGAATTCCGCGCGGAGAAATCCGCCGAAAACGAGGCGGTTTTCTCCATAAAATCCACACCGGAAACCCGGAAGCGCTTCCCATTCGATTTCGAGTTCCAGGTTCAATACACGCTTTGCGGCAAAACGCTGACCGTCGCCTTCACCGCAGTGAACCGGGACAGCGGACCCATGCCGTACCTTGTGGGAGGCCACCCCGCATTCAACTGCCCGCTGCTGGAAGGCGAGCGGTTCGAAGATTATGTGCTGGAATTTCCGGAAAAAGAATACGCCGTCTGCCCGCGTGTGCTGGCGGACGGACTGGTGGATGTGGAACACCGCACCCTGATTCTGGACAACGAAAAGATCTTCCGGCTGGACCGCACCTGGTTCAGCTACGACTGCCAGATTTTTGACCAGCTGAAATCCCGCTCGGTGCGGCTGTACAATCCCGCCACAAACCGGGGCGTTCAGGTGGACTTCAAAGGGCTGGACTATCTCGTCATCTGGACCAGCAAAAACGGAGGGAATTTTCTCGCCATTGAGCCGTGGTCCGGGACGCCGACCTGCACCGACGAAGACGACGTTTTGGAACACAAGCGCGGCGTGACAATCCTGAAACCGGGGGAATCGAAAACCCATTCTTACAGCGTCACCATGCTGTAAAACGGCACAAACAGCGGGGCGGGGCTTCCTGAATCTCAGGAGGCCCCGCCTTATATTTTGTGAATCAATTGGCTATTGCGAAAAGCGACTATCAGCTATGTTATCGAAAATTACACTGCTCTAACTTAAACTTTGAACGAAGTGGATTAAATTGGCTGAATTCAAATATAAAGCTTTAAATCATGAATCATTGTTCTAACAGCTGCAGTACGTATGATGCATAAGAAGTCTCTTGAGAGACGAGCCGGTATCATGTTTTTCTAGGGATTTATGCAAAGCAAACCATGTGATCTAAGCGTGGTTTGCTTTGTTTGCTTAATATAAATTGTAAAATATTGAATAATTTGTAATATTTATATTTGTACAATATTACTATTGGTGTAGAAATAAAAAGATGATAACGTTATTATACTGAATTATAAGAAAAGAAAATTTTAGTGTTTTTGCTGTCTACTGTTCTCGGGGCATCGTGCACTGTTTTTGCTCCTGCAGATACAGTCCAACATTCTTCAAAGAAGCATCGAGCCGACAACTGCACCGGGATAATAATCTGAAGCATACGCCCCTCCTTGAGCCGGAAAAGGATACGGCAGACCCAACGGATTCGACACAAAAAGACCCGCAAGCAAAATCAAAGCCGCCATAAAAAGGTAGGCCACGCCGTTCCGAAGCATCTGCTTTCGAAATCTCTCCATTTTTATTCCTCCACGCTGCTGAAATCAAAGACCTCCTCAATGCTGAGGCCAAAATAGCGGGCGATTTTCCATGCCAGCACAAGGGAAGCCGTATATCTTCCGTTTTCAATGGAGATAATTGTCTGACGGGACACACCGACACTCCGCGCAAGTTCTTCCTGCGTGATTCCGTTCCGTCTCCGCAGTTCGGGAATCCTGGTTTTCATGGAACCACCCCACACCGGAAGTATAAAGCAGCACAAGGTATTTGTCAAGTGTGCTTTACATTTTTTTGCTTCCCGCTGAAAAAGTGGTATAATAAAAAAAGCAAAAAGGACCGCCCCGGAAAAAGGGCGGCAAAAGCAGGAAGCGAGGTTTTTGCCATGCCGGAAATAAAATCTGTGATAACCGTGGCGCGTCAGTACGGAAGCGGAGGCCGTAAAATCGGCCAGAAACTCGCTGATAAATTTGGAATCCCGTTCTACGACCGGGAACTGATCGCGCTGGCCGCCAAAAAAAGCGGCATCAGCGTGGAAATCTACGAAAAAGCAGATGAAAAAGCAGGCGGCAATCTGCTGTATTCGCTGATGATGGCAAATTATTCCTTCCTGCATGGGGTTCCCATGATCAACGACATGCCGCTGAACGACAAGCTGTTCCTTTTACAGGCTCAGATTATCCGGGAAGCTGCCAAAAAAGGCCCCTGCGTGATTGTTGGGCGCTGCGCCGACGATGTTTTGAAAAATGAGAAAAATATATTCAGCATATTTATCTGCGCCGATAAAACCGCACGAATGGAGCGCAGCGTGCAGGAATACGGAATTGATCCAAAACGCGCCGCCGCGAACCTTGCTAATATGGACAATCAGCGCGCGGGGTATTACAACTATTTTGCCGACCGGAAATGGGGTTATGCGGAAAATTACCAGATTTGTGTCAATTCGTCTGCCTACGGCATTGACGGGACGGCGGAGCTGATTGCGGACGCAGCAGCCGCCTTTGAAAACGGAAAAAAGTGAATCCAAACGGCGGCCCCGCATAACCCGCGCGGTTCGGCACAGAATAAGAACGGCCCGCAGGCCAATTTAAAATAATGAGGTGCCGAACGATGACAGATCTGCATTGCAATGTGACAAAATGTGCCAATAACCAGAGCGAGTTTTGCTGCCGCCCGGATATCATGGTCGGCGGCCCGAATTCCTGCAGCGCTAAGCAGACGTACTGCGCCAATTTTTTGGACGAGAACGACATTGCGCCCCGTGATTCCGTAGACAGCCAGTCGCCGAATCAGGCTTTGGATATCCACTGCGACGTGGCAAATTGCGTTTACAACCAGGACAGAGCCTGCAACGCGGAACACGTGGATATCAGCACCACGCAGGTAAACGGCGGACAGGTCAAAACAGCATGTTCCACCTATAAAAGCAAAACGATGTAAGGACCGTCTGACCGTCGGAAAACAGAAAAGGCACGCCTCCGCCGAAGGGAATCGGCGGAGGTTCTTTTTTATCAGCACGGCAGCGGAAGGCCCCGAACCTATATGTCAAGCGGAACCAGGTTCCGCCTGTCTGTGAAGCGGATCAGACCGCAGGCTATCCGCGCGCCTGAATTTCCCGACGGCTGAGTGGTAAAATCATCCGGGGAAAGATGGACGATCACCGTGCGGCCGATGATTTCGGACACCGAAAAGCGGTCGGTAAAAACCGACTGAAAAGCATATCCGTCCCGGCTGCCGAACAGAGGCGGCAAATCTCCCGCATGGGCCGGATGGGGGCAATGATCCGGGTTGTAATGTCCGCCCGCCCCGGCGAACGGGTCGGAGCTGTTCCCGGTGCAGGCAGCCCCTTCGTGAATATGGAACCCGAACACATTGGCCGGGCAGTTCTGCGCCCCATGGGGAAGGCCTTCCATCTGCGCCACCAGCAGCACACCGTTCTCCAGCTGATAGAAAAAGACCATCCCGTGAATATCGGGATAATCCGGGCTCCCTTTTACCGCGGCCTGCGCTTCCGGCAGGCCTTTCACGACCGAACCAATCCGGTCATACCGCGGTTCATAATACACAGCAATCACCTCTGAGGCTATTTTATGCTGCGGAATAAAGAAGCGTTCTTTCTCAGGCAGATCGGCAGGGCACGAGTGCCGGAAGATAAAAAATTCTCCGGCAGACGCCGGAGAATCCATCAAACTACTGAATGATTCTATTCATTAAATTAAAAAAGAAAAAAGGCAAAAAAATAAAAGCCCCGCCTGGCCGTAAGGTGTCAAATAACCTGCTACCAAAAGCAGGTGGGTGCCCTCCCAACGGTTTCGCACTCCCTTCGTCCGGCAAAAGCCGGGAGGTCTGAAGTCCGCCGCCGGAGCCGAGCTCCCGATTAAATATTGTAGGGTTATTGATTCACCGGTCCGCGCACCAGGCAGGAGATCGCTATTCTGTTTCATCTTCAGTTTCATCCGGTTCTTCCGAACCGTCTTCTTCACATTCTTCATCGCCGTAGAGTTCTTCAAAGCGGCTTTCAAACTGTTTGGCAAGTCTGTCCAGCAAATCCTGATCATCCACTTCGGCCAGCTGCTGTTCCCCATCTTCTTCAATGGATTCGAAGATATAATAGGTCGCCTGCGAATCGACTTTGCTTTGGGGATCATCCAGCACGGGAAGAAGAGCATAATAGCTTCTGCTGTCCTCATCAATTACATCCAGGACTTCAAATTCATGCTCGTTTCCTCCGTCGTCTACCAGCGTGAGGATATCAGGCCCGAAATCATCATTTTGCATTCGGCTGTTTACTCCTTGCAGTTTATTCCTGTGGGACGGTTCTATTGTACCGTGCCCGGTGCATAAAGTCAACAGGAAAATAATATGAAATAAAACTATACTAAAAAATTAAATAATTTTTGAAAAAAGTATTGACTTCTCCTATGATCTGCGTTATACTGAAATCAGAAAAGAAAAGGGAAGATCAAAGAGGATGCGCGCCTGAAAAACAGGCCCTTAAGTGGAACAGAACGGAATGAAGGAACAGTTCAGGCAAGGGAGTGGCGCATCAGATACCGAACTTTTCTGAGAAGGGAGTGAGTCCAATGGGCGAGGATACAGAAGCGCAGAGCAGTCAGACCTGTTGGACAGCGGTTGTTCCGCTGCGGCAGGTCTGCTGAAAAATCCAGAGTGCCGTTCCCCACATACCTGTGGAAAGAAGCAGAAAGTGGATTTTAAATGCGCAGAAGCAAAACAGAAAACTGTTACGGGATCGGTGTGATCTGTTTTTAGATGCCGAGTTTGGCTTTGATGCAAAGCTTCTACCCGAGAAATCGGAGAAAAAAGGGGCACGGAAAAACAGCCAGCATACGAAAGCGGTTCCGGAAAACAGATGGGTGATACCAATGTTTTGAATTGGGGAGTTTAAATTCAAACGGAATGCCCGGTTTAAAGAGCCGGGCGCCATTTGAAAGAGCAGGCCAAAATCCATACGAATTTCAGCAAGAAAAATAAATGCGGGGCCCTCCGGTATAACCGGAGGGCCCTTCGTCTGCGGTAAAGCACTGGTCCGCCTGTTACCGCTCGAACTCGGTCCCGCCGAATTCGGAGAGTTTCAAGCCCTTGTTGTGTTCCAAAGCCCAGCGGATGCTCCAGCTGTTGCAGAACAACAGCAGACTGCGGCCCTTGAAATCCTGCACGCGCTTCGTATCCGACGTCAGATCCAGTGCCTTGAGGTCGAGATCCGTATTTTCAATCCAGCGAATATACTCATGGGGCATCGCCGTCATGCGGATCTCCACGTGATACTCGCTGCGAAGCCGGTACTGAAGGACATCAAACTGAAGAGTCCCCACAACGCCGACGATGACTTCTTCCATACCGGAATCCGGTTCCTGAAAAATCTGGATGGCGCCTTCCTGGGCAATCTGCGACATTCCTTTGACAAACTGCTTGCGCTTCATGGTGTCCACCTGCTGCACAAGAGCAAAATGCTCCGGCGCAAACGTGGGAATCCCTTCAAATTGAAAGGGCGGTTCCGCCGTGCAGAGGGTATCCCCAATGGAAAAAATGCCGGGATCAAACAAGCCGATAATGTCACCCGCATAGGCTTCTGAAAGGATTTCCCGGTCCTGCGCCATTAAATGCTGCGGCTGGGCCAGTTTTACTTTACGGCCGCCCTGTACATGGTAAGCCTCCATTCCCTTTTCAAATTTTCCGGAGCAGATGCGGATAAAGGCGATCCGGTCGCGGTGCGCCTTGTTCATATTGGCCTGGATCTTGAACACGAATGCCGAAAAATCGGGGTCAAACGGATCGACAATGCCCGCGTCGGACTTGCGGGGCAGCGGGGGCGTGGTCATGCGGAGAAATTCTTTTAAAAACGGCTCAACGCCAAAATTGGTCAGTGCCGAACCGAAAAACACCGGGGACAGTTTCCCATTCTGCACAGCTTCCATATCGAGGGGATCGCCAGCCCCGTCCAGAAGCTGTACGTCGTCCGCCAGGTGGTTCAGGGAATCGCTGCCGATCAGTTCTGCGGCGGCCGGGTCGTCCAGCGCTACGGCTGTAGCCTGGACTTCTTTCTGTTCGAAAACCATATCGCTGTTCGCATGGAAAACAAGGATTTTCTTTGCCGCTCGGTCATAAACGCCCTTGAATTCCTTGCCGGAACCAATAGGCCAGTTGACCGGGCAGGTCCGAATGCCCAGCAAATGTTCAATTTCTTCCATCAGATCAAACGGGTCGCGCGCGTCGCGATCCATTTTATTGATAAATGTGAAAATAGGAATATGGCGCAGCGTACAGACCTTAAACAGCTTGCGCGTCTGCCGCTCCACGCCTTTTGAGGCATCCAGCACCATAACGGCGGAATCTGCCGCCATCAGGGTACGGTACGTGTCCTCGGAAAAATCCTCGTGGCCGGGCGTATCCAGAATGTTGATGCAGTAACCGCCGTAATTAAACTGCATGACGGACGAAGTGACCGAAATTCCCCTCTGCTTTTCGATCTCCATCCAGTCGGAAACTGCGTGGCGCTGGGTCTTTTTCCCTTTAACCGAACCGGCCAGCGCAATGGCTCCCCCATACAGCAGCAATTTTTCCGTCAGGGTTGTTTTGCCCGCGTCCGGGTGAGAAATAATGGCAAATGTTCTTCTTTTTTCGATCTCTTTTTGAGTATCTGACAGCATAGTCCCTCCAGCATTGTTCTATTATTTATTTTTCCGGTCTATAAGCGGCACAACCCGAACTCATGGCTTCAAAATGGTTCCCCTCCGCATCAAAAAGATTATTTCTATTGTAAAACTTTTCAGATAATTAATCAATCAAAATATGTAAACGGGCCGGTACGCCGGATTTTATTTTTTTTATGCAGCCGCAGCGCAGGATTTGGCGCAAAGCTCTAGATTCTTTATATTCTTCTGAAAACTGATAAGCTCAGGGGGCTGTCCGGTGTCTGACGATTGACAGGGCGCTCAAAAAAACTTATACTTGAAGCAGACGACAAAAAGAACCTGTTACTAACATGGTTTTCAATTTTTCTGACATGCTCCGCAGCAAGGCCTTCTCCGCTTAGGACTGCCCGGCTGCGGATGGAATCCGCCCTTCTCCTGTTCCCCAAAAGACGCAGAAATTTATGAAAAGGGATTGTTGCCGGGAATGTTAAATCTATCGCTTGTTCTGGTCATTATACTTGCCATCCTTTTTGACTTTATCAATGGTTTCCACGATACCGCCAATTCGATTGCAACGTCTGTTTCCACAAAAGTGCTGACCCCGTTCGCCGCAACTGTCATGTCGGCTTTCCTTAATTTTGTGGGCGCCATGGTCAGCGTGAATGTCGCCACGACGATTGCTTCCGGAATTGTATTCGGCACGCTCTCCCCGTATGTGATTGCTGCGGCGCTGTGCGGCGCGATTGTCTGGGATCTCCTCACATGGTATATTGCCCTCCCGAGCAGCTCCTCCCATGCGCTGATCGGAAGCCTCGTCGGTTCGGCCATTGTGGTATCCGGAAGCCTGAGCACCGTCAACTGGCTCAACATTTGGTATAAAGTAATTATTCCGCTGTTTACGTCCCCTGTGATCGGTTTTGCAATTGGGTTCTGCGTGATGAAGCTGCTGTACCGGATTCTCAGGAGAGCCAAGCAGCGGCCGGTTACCAAGCTGTTCTCGAAACTTCAGATTGGTTCGGCGGCCCTGATGGCTTACTCGCACGGCAGCAATGATGCGCAGAAAACTATGGGAATCATCACAATGGCGCTGGTAAGCGGCGGATTTTTAAAAGCCAGCGACGGAATCCCGGTTCTGGTCAAGGTAATCTGCGCGCTCTCCATGGCTTGCGGAACTTCGCTGGGCGGATGGCGCATTATTAAAACCGTCGGGATGAACATGATCAAGCTGAAACCGGTGGAGGGATTTGCCGCTGAAACGTCGGCCGCCACAGTGATTCAGATTATGACGGCTTTTGGTGCCCCGGTAAGCACTACGCATGTTATCTCTTCCGCCATTATGGGCGTTGGGTCATCAAAACGCTTTTCTGCCGTACGGTGGAAAACCGCAAAGGATATCGTGATTGCCTGGGTGGTTACTTTCCCCGCCACCATCCTGCTGGGAGCCGGATTCACCTGGATTTTCAAGCTGTTCATTCATTAAGGCTCCAGGCGAAAAACCGTACGGGAAGGACCTGCTGCAAGGCAGGCCTTTTTTGTATAAAAATATTGGATTTATCTTTCCGTTTTTTCAGAATTATGATATGATAGAATTGGATGGTGAGCGGTATGGAAAGGACAATTCTGCACTGCGACTGCAATTCTTTTTTTGCCTCGGTTGAATGCCTTTTGCGGCCGGAACTGAAAGACGTCCCGATGGCCGTCTGCGGCGATCCGGAAAGCCGGCACGGCGTTATCCTGGCGAAAAACGAACCCGCCAAAAAATACGGAATCCGCACAGCGGAAACCATCTGGCAGGCAAAACGGAAATGCCCGGAACTGGTGCTTGCCCCCACCCATTTTAGCGAATATGAAAAATATTCGCACCGGATCAATGAAATATACCGGCGCTATACCGACCTGGTGGAACCGTTCAGCATTGACGAAAGCTGGCTGGACGTGACGGGAAGCCGAAACCTTTTCGGAAGCGGAAAAGACATTGCGGACGAACTGCGCGGGGTCATCCAAAGGGAAACCGGGCTGACAGTTTCGGTTGGGGTATCGTTTAATAAGATTTTCGCCAAGCTGGGCAGTGACTACAAAAAGCCGAATGCCACTACGGTAATTGACCGGGAAAATTTCCGGCAGATTGTGTTTCCCCTCCCCGCCGGTGCCCTGATGTTCTGCGGAAAAAAAATGGAACGGACTCTGGCAGGCTTTGGTATCCACACCATTGGAGAACTGGCGGGAAGCAGCCGGGATTTCCTGCAGAATTATTTTGGAAAAGCCGGAGCTACCCTGTATGACTATGCAAACGGACTGGATAACAGCCCGGTCCGCAATTTCCGCGACATCCGGGAAGTGAAAAGCATCGGCAACAGCGTCACGTTCCGAAGGGATCTCTGCGGAACAGCAGATATCCGCAACGGGGTGAACGCCATTGCGGACCGGGTAGCTTCCCGGATGCGGAAAAATGGCGTAAAATGCTGGGTAGTACAGATTGGAATCAAAGATCCAAACCTGAAAATCATCACACGGCAGAAATCACTGCGCACCCCTACTCACCTGGCCAAGGAAATCAGCGCGGCAGCTATGGACCTCATCACCTCCTGCTGGAACCGGGATGCGCCCATTCGGATGCTCGCCGTTACCGGCTCCAGCCTTGTGCCGGATGACGCACCGGAAGAACAGCTCTGCTTTTTCCAAGCAAACGGGAATCCCGCTGCGCGCTGCCGGCAGGAAAAACTGGAAACCGCACTGGATGTTATCCGCCAAAAATACGGGCACGGATCCATTACGTCGGGAGCCCTTCTAAAAAATGATATCGGCCTGGAAGGCTTGCATAAAAAAGGAGAATCGCCATGGAATACAAAAAATCGGGAAATCTGATTGTCATCCGTGTTGACTGCGGAGAAGAAATCGTCTCTTCCGTGGAATCCGTCTGCAAGAAGGAAAAAGTCAAATTTGGCAGCATTACCGGCATTGGGGCGGTGGATCATGTGGTGATCGGCCTGTACCGGGTAACTGAGAAACTATATCACTCCAACACTTTCGACGGCGAAATGGAAATGACCTCGCTGCTCGGCAATGCCAGTGTAAAGGATGGGAAACCTTACCTGCATTTTCACGCAAATTTTGCGGGGCCGGACGGCAAAGTCATTGGCGGGCACCTGAATGAGGCGATTGTCAGCGGAACGGCGGAAATCTTTATTCATACGGCGGATTCTGTGCTGGGCCGCCGGGCAGATGCGGTGACCGGTCTGAATATTTTTGATTTTTAGCCTTTCTTATTGAAACGCCATGAAAATATCCGTCCCCCGGTTCTGCATGGGGGACGGATTTCTGCTCTCGGCAAAAGGGTTTTACTGATCTTCGGTTTTCTGCTTTGTTTGCCCTTTTCCGCCTTTTTCCGCGCCGAACGCACGGTCGGCGGCTTCCCGAACCAGGTCGATCATCTGTATACCCTCCGGCTCTTCTTCATGCGGCCCTCCGGGAATTTTGGCGTACACTTCCCCCACCATGGACCGCATCCAGAGCCCCGGCGTGATCCGCATGGAATACCCGCGGCCGCTTTCCGTCATCCAGTCGTAAAACCGGGCCCGCGGCATCCCATACGCGGAAAGGATCGTCATCAGCGTTCCGCCGTGCGCCACAATCACGGCGCTTGTTGTACCGGAGCGCAGCAGACCCTCCACTACTTTTTCAAACGATTCGCAGACCCTGTGCATAAAGGCCGCGCTGCTTTCTCCCCCCGGCGGAGAAACGGATTTACCGCCGCCTGAAATCCACCGCGCAAACGAAGGGTCTCCGGCGGCAATCTCCTGCGCGGTTTTCCCTTCCCATGCACCGAAATCACACTCCCGAAACCCGTCAATAACAACGGGCTTTGCCTGCGGATACAAAATCTTCAGGGTTTGGATACAGCGTTTGAGCGGGCTTGTAAAATAAACGTCGGCCTGCGGATACCGGTACTCCGCCGCAAGGTCTTTCAAATGGCGTTCGCCGCGGGAAGAAAGGGGAAGATCGGTCCGGCCGATATAGCGCCCTGCTTCGTTCCCCTCCGTCTGCCCATGGCGGATCAGGTGAATCGTGTAGGATTTCAAGCAATCGCCTCCTGATAATTTTCTTGTCCTCTTGACAGCACTGCAAGATGCGGAAACGGCGAACCGCGCGGACACGATATCTTGCGTCTTTACAAAAAGTTATAAAAAGTATATAATTTACGGTATGTTTATCAAAATTCGACAGGGGATCAGACGAATGAACAAAAGTTTTGCACGGATCATCACTTTACTGCGAAAAGAGCGCGGATACAGTCAAAAAAAGGCAGCGGGCGACCTTGGCGTTTCACAGGCGCTTCTTTCTCATTATGAAAAAGGGATCCGGGAATGCGGACTCGATTTTGTGGTAAAGGCAGCCGACTACTACGGAGTTTCCTGCGATTACCTGCTGGGCAGAACGCCGCAGCGCAGCGGCGCAACCATCACAGTAGAAAATATTCCGGAACCGGACGCTGCCGGAAAAGAAAATATCCTGCACGGAAAAGGCGGCAGTGTCCTGGCTGTGCTGAACAAAAAACTGATTTCCAATTCCATGAATATTGTCTATGGAATTTTGCAGAAGCTGGGGAATAAATCTCTGACAGCGGAAATTTCCGCCTACCTGAGCCTTGCCGTTTACAAGGTATTCCGCGCGCTGTATTCCGCGAATGTTCGGAACCCCCAGGGCCTGTTTGCCGTACCCCTGCGGCAGGGTGCGGCGCGTTCTTCTGCGGCACAGGAAATCGCGCTTGGAAATGCCGAATGCCTTTTGGCCGGTGAAAAAACGGAGGGGATGGAACCCATCGGAAAAGGGGCCGCCCCCGTGCTTTCCCCTGAGAAGATTTCAGACGAATATCCCCTGTTCGCTTCTTCGCTGTTTAACCTGATCCAAAACTCCGAAAACAGGATGGGCATCACAAAACACTCAAAATAATTATACCATGCCAGACAATTTTTACAAGGCGCACCCTTCGTGCACCGTTTCCGCACAAGATCGGCGGGATGGCTTTTGAATGGCCACCCCGCCGATCTTTATAGACTCATATTTCCGTGCCGGCTGTCCGGTTATTTTTCCGGGATAATGCGTGCGCGGACAATCTCCGGCAGATTTTCCAGATGACCGGCTGTTGAATCGGTAACGGCTCCGGTTACGTCAAGGATCGTATAAGCATAATCCTTTTTCGCCTTGCTCTGCATATTTTCAATATTGATCCCCGCATTGGCAAGGATTCCGGAAAGTTTGCTGATCGTATTCGGCACATTGCGGTGGAACAGGCAGATGCGCGTGCAATTGTCCCGCGGCATGGAAACAGTCGGCATATTCACCGAATGGCATATGTTTCCATTTTCCAGATAATCAATCAGTTCTTTTGCCGCCATCTTCGCGCAGTTGTCTTCCGATTCAGGTGTGGAAGCTCCCAAGTGCGGCAGAACAATAACGTTTTCCACTCCGAGGAGGGAATTGTCCGGAAAATCCGTCGCATAACTGGCAACTTTTCCGGACTGGATCCCGCTTAGCACGGCGCCGGAATCGACTAGGCCGCCGCGTGCAAAATTCAGCAGGCGGACGCCGTCTTTCATTTTGGCAATCGAATCCGCGCTGATCATATTCTTTGTATCCGGCAGAAGCGGAACATGAATGGTAATATAGTCGCATTTTGCAAAAATTTCATCCAGCGAGCGGGCGCGATGGATGGCACGGGAAAGGCCCCACGCCGCATCCACAGAAAGGTAAGGATCGTAACCGTAGACTTCCATATCCAGGGAATGGGCCGCGTTGGCAACCAGCGTGCCGATGGCACCCAAACCAATGACACCGAGAGCTTTCCCGGAAATCTCCGGTCCGGCAAACTGGCTCTTTCCCTTCTCAACCAACTTGCCGACTGTATCGCCCTTCCCTTTCAAGGTCTGAACCCACTGAGCACCGGGGATAATCCGGCGGGACGAAAGCAGAAGTCCGGCGATAACCAGCTCTTTCACCGCGTTGGCGTTGGCGCCCGGCGTGTTGAACACGGCAATTCCCTTCTCACTGCACCGATCCAGCGGAATATTGTTGACCCCCGCGCCTGCGCGCGCAATGGCAAGCAGATTTTTGGGGAATTCCATTTCGTGCATGGAAGCGGAGCGGACTAAAACGGCGTCCGGATTTTCAACATCTGCGCCGCACTGGTACCCTTCGCCGAACCGGCCGGTTCCGGCCGGAGAAATTTTATTCAGGCATTTGATTCGATACATTTTACATATCCCCCGTTTCAGGCGCAAACTATCCGTTCGCCTTTTCAAATTTACCCATGAAATCGACCAGCTTCTCTACACCCTCGACCGGCATGGCGTTATAGATGGAAGCGCGCATCCCGCCGACCGTGCGGTGTCCCTTCAGGTTGACAAAGCCGTTCTCAGCGGCTTCCGCAACGAATTTTGCATCCATGTCCTTGTTCCCCGTAACGAACGGGATATTCATGATAGAACGGTCTTCCGGGACAACTGTGCCGCGGAACAGCTTGGAATGGTCGAGAAAATCATAAATCATGCCGGCTTTTTTCCGGTTGATCTTCTCCATTTTCTCCAGGCCGCCAACAGTGTTTTTCAGCCAGTCCAGCACAAGGCCGCAGATATAAATGGAATAGCAGGGCGGAGTGTTGAACATGGAACCGTGGTCGGCATGAGTCTGATAATTCATCATGGTCGGGGTCGACTCCCTGGCATGGCCAATCAGATCCTCCCGGATAATCACCACGGTCAGGCCGGCGGGGCCCATATTTTTCTGCGCGCCTGCATACAGGACGCCAAACCGGGAAACATCCAGCGGGGTGCTTAAGGCACAGGAGGAAATATCCGCCACCAGGGGAACGCTCCCTGTCTGCGGCAGTTCGTGGTAAACCGTCCCATAAATGGTATTGTTCATGCAGATATGGAAATAATCTGCATCTTTGGTAAAGGTGGACGGATCGAGTTTTGGTATGTAAGTAAACGTTTTGTCTTTGGAAGACGCTACGACATGGGCTTCGCCGTAGCGGGCGGCTTCGTTGTACGCTTTGGTAGCCCACTGCCCCGTCAGAACGTAATCTGCTTTGCGGCTGCCGTTCATCAGGTTAAGCGGAACCATGGCAAACTGCGAAGAAGCGCCTCCCTGCAAAAACAGGACTTTATAATTATCCGGGATTTTCATCACTTCGCGGAGTAAACTCTCCGCAGAGCTGATAATTTCCCCGAACTCTTTTGATCGATGGGACATCTCCATGACGGATTGGCCGCTGCCGCTGTAATCCAGCATTTCATCCGCTGCGCGGCGGAGAACCGGTTCCGGCAGCATGGAAGGGCCTGCGGAAAAGTTGTAAACTCGTTTCATGATGAGCCTCCTACAAATTTGAATTAATAACCGGAAACTCTTTCATTATAATGTTCTGCTTTAACCTTGTCAATCTCTGAAATGTACGAAATCGGTACACATTGTTCCTCTTCTTTCCGACAAATTTAGAGTGAATACTCAGCCGAAAGAATTCCGGCGGCAGAACAGCAAAAATAGCGGGTTTTCCGGAAAGGCTTTTTATGGTATAATAACCGTGGTGATAACAATTATGGAGAAACATGCCCGTATTATCCGATCTGTGATGGCCGGCCTGTGTGCGGCCGGCCTGATCTGGTTCCTGATCCCCATCCATTGGCACGTGGCAAACCCGGGAAACCTGACCGGCATTTTCGTCTGCGTTCTTCTGCTTGTATGCAATTTGTTTGCTCCTAAAATTCAGCGCGTATGCAGACAGTGGAAGCGGCTGCGGTATTTCGCTGTGGCTTTTCTGGCCCTTTTCTGTGCGGGGGCTTTGTGGTCCGCTGCCATGACCGTGTGCATGATGACGGTGACTGCAGCACCGCCTGCCGGAGCAACCGTTGTCGTCCTCGGCAGCGGGGGTCCGGGGGACTTCACCAAACGCTGACCTGTGGGAACGTATTCATACTGCCTGCGCCTATCTAAAAGCACATCCAGAGGCAAAATGCGTCGCCTGCGGCGGGCAGGGCCCAGGGGAAGGTGCATCAGAAGCGTCGGTAATCCGCTCCTGCCTGATTGATGCCGGAATTGAGCCGGGCCGGATCCAGACAGAAGAAACTTCCCGCTCCACTCAGGAAAACCTTACAAATGCGCTTCCCATCATTGAGAAAAACCAGCTGAGCCGCAGCCTGGCCCTTGTAACCGACGACTACCACGAATTTCGGGCCTGCTCCATTGCCCGCTCGCTCGGGCTGTATCCTTTTGCGGTTCCGTCAAAGACGCCCTGGTTTATCTTTTCTGCCTGCTGGGCGCGCGAAATTCTGGCACTGACCAAATATCTGCTGCTCGGCTGAAAACCGGCGGTATTGACAAAGAATAGGGGAACAATATGGATAAGATCCTGATTCAGTCAGCAAGAATTCTTGATCCGTCTTCCGGTAGGGACGAAAACGGAGATATTTTGATTATCGACGGTAAGATTCAGCAGATTGGAGGCCGCATTTCCTGCGAAGACGCACAAAAAGTGGACGTCTGCGGCCTGACAGCTGCGCCCGGCCTGGTGGACATGCACGTTCATCTGCGAGATCCGGGGCAGAAACAGAAAGAGGATATCCTGTCCGGCTGCCGGGCTGCGGCGGCCGGGGGAATCACCAGCCTCTTGTGTATGCCGAACACCAACCCGGCCGCCGATACGCCTGAGACGGTGGAGTATATACGGAACAAAGCCGAAAGCGCCGACGCGCGGGTCTATGTTGCCGGAGCAATCAGCAGAGATCTGCAGGGCCTGGAGCCGGCCGACTGGAATGCCTTGAAAAGCGCCGGGGCAGCGGCTTTGAGCGACGACGGAAATCCCGTCGCCAACACCGCCCTGATGGCCGCCGCCATGCGGGCCGCGGCCAGGCTTGGGATGGCTGTCTGCTCGCACTGCGAGGATTTAACTCTCTCTGAGGGCGGAAAGGTCAATGAGGGAGCGGTCTCGGAATCTCTGCGTGTAAAGGGAATTCCCCCGGCGGCAGAAGACTGCGGTGTGGCGCGGGAAATTGCCCTTGCCGCCGTATACGGCACACCGGTGCACATCTGCCACGTCAGCACCCGAAATTCCGTCGCCATGATCCGGAATGCAAAATACCGCGGTGTACCGGTCACAGCGGAAACTGCTCCGCACTATTTCGGCCTGACGGAACGTGAACTGCTGAAGCGGGATGCCGATTACCGCATGAATCCGCCCCTGAGGACGGAAGAAGACCGCCTGGCAATATTTGAAGGCCTGCGCGACGGCTCTATTGACGCTATTGCAACCGACCACGCGCCGCACACGCCGCAGGAAAAAGCGGATTTTCTCAACGCGCCCAGCGGCGTAATCGGAATGGAAACAAGCCTTGCCGCCGGCATTACCTATTTGGTAAAGCCCGGCCGTCTTACTCTGATGCGGCTTTTGCAGCTGATGTCTCTGAACCCTGCAAAAATTCTGAACATTCCGGCCGGAACGCTTCAGGCAGGAGTCAATGCGGATATCATCCTTTTTGACCCCAATGAGCGGTGGACGGTAGATCCCGCTAAACTGCACGGAAAAAGCCGGAATGCGGTGTTTAAGGGACGCAAACTGACCGGCAGGGTGAAACTGACCTTCTGCCGAGGGAAAATTGTTTTCCGGGATACGGCAAAAGAGTAAGGAAAGGAGCTGGAAAAATGGCATTTGACAGGCTGATTGAAAAAATTTGTGAACTGCAAAACCCGACCGTAGCCGGGCTTGACCCAAAACTCGACTATATTCCCGGTTCCATCTGCGAAAAAGCATATGCTGAACACGGCAAAACCCTGGAAGGCGCGGCGGCGGCAGTCTTGGAATTTAACAAGGGTATTATCGACGCGCTCTGTGACATTGTGCCGGCAGTAAAACCCCAGTGCGCCTACTATGAGCTGTACGGATGGCAGGGAATGAAAACACTGCACGACACGATCCAGTATGCCAAATCCAAAGGCCTGTTTGTAATTGTGGACGGAAAACGCAATGATATCGGCTCTACCATGCAGGCATACGCCGCAGCTTATCTGGGAAAAACCGGTGTTGCGGGTGAAAAATCCGCTGCGTTCGGTGCTGACGCGCTGACGGTAAACGGATACCCCGGCTCCGACGGCGTGCTGCCGCTTTTAGACGTCTGCCGTGAAGAGGACAAAGGTATTTTTATTCTTGACAAAACTTCCAACCGATCATCCGACGAACTCCAGGACCAGTCCTTTGAAGGCGGAGAAACGCTGTATGAAGCCATGGGGCGTTTCTGTGAAGAATGGGGAAAAAGCCTGCCGGGAAAATACGGCTACTCCGGCGTTGGGGCTGTGGTTGGGGCCACGTGGCCCGAGCAGCTCACCCAGCTGAGGGTTATGCTTCCGCATACGTTCTTCCTGGTCCCCGGATACGGTGCGCAGGGCGGAGACGCGGACAGTGCAGCCCCCGCCTTTGATTCAAACGGAAACGGTGCCATTGTAAACGCTTCGCGCTCAATTCTCTGCGCATGGAAAAAAGAAGATGCTCCGCAGGAAAAGTACGCCGAGTGCGCCCGGAAAGAAGCGGAACGGATGCGGGATGAAATTATCAAGCGAGTGGGGAAAATCCGCCTTGAAAAAGTATGATGTACGCAACTGTACCATTTTGAAAAAAACAGAGGCCGCGGAAGGAATTTTCGACATAACCGTTGAAGCCGGTGCTCTTGCCGGCGCGGCGCGCGCCGGGCAGTTTGCCCAGATCTACGTTCCGGGAAAAACACTGCGCCGCCCTCTTTCCATCTGCGAGATCGGGCGGGCGGACAGAACCCTGCGGTTTGTCTTTCAAGTACGCGGCGAGGGAACGGCGGTTCTGGCCAGGCTGCGGAAAGGTGAAACCCTTAACATCCTGGCACCGCTTGGAAACGGTTTTCAGCCCGGAGACACTTCGCGGCGCGCCCTGTTTATCGGCGGAGGAATCGGCGTGCCGCCCCTGCTGGAAGCAGCAAAGCCGTTCGGCCCGAATGCCGTGCTGGCGGCAGGTTTCCGCAGCCGTTCCGCCGTTATTTTAGAGGACGATTTTAACGCGGCAGGCTGCCGCGTTCGAATTGCTACAGACGACGGTTCGCTGGGGCACCGCGGCCTGGTGACGGATCTGGCGAATGATCTTGCATTTGACGTGATTTTTGCCTGCGGCCCGAAGCCCATGCTCCGCGCTGTAAGCCTGCTGGCAGAAAAACGCGGCGTGCCGTGCCAGGTTTCGCTGGAAGAACGCATGGCCTGCGGTATTGGCGCGTGCCTCGGGTGCGCCGTCAGGCTGCGCGGAGAATCCGGTGAACATTACGGGCATGTCTGCAAGGATGGCCCGGTGTTTGACAGCCGAAATGTTGTCTGGGAGGCGTAAAGTGGCAGACCTTCACATAAAAATTGCAGGTGTGGATTTCAGGAATCCGGTGATCGCGGCATCCGGGACCTTCGGTTTCGGACATGAATTTTCGGAGTTTTACCCGCTTTCGGAACTCGGCGGGATTTGCTGCAAGGGCATTACGCTGGAAAAGCGTCCCGGGAACCCGCCCCCCCGCATCGCGGAAACTCCTTCCGGAATGCTGAATTCTGTCGGCCTCCAGAATCCAGGCGTGGATCATTTTATCCGGGAAGACCTGCCGTGGCTGAAGCGGCAGGGAACCGTGGTCATTGCCAACATTGCCGGAAACACACCGGAAGATTACTGCCGGACGGCGGAAAAACTTTCAGATACTTCCGTAGACATGATCGAGCTGAATATTTCCTGCCCGAATGTAAAGCAGGGCGGCGTGCAGTTTGGAACGACCTGTAAAGGGGCGGAAACCGTCACGTCGGCGGTGCGGAAGGTTTGCAGAAAGCCGCTGATGGTCAAACTTTCTCCGAACGCTTCCGATATTGCGGAAATTGCAGCGGCGGCGGAAAGCGCGGGGGCGGATGCTCTTTCTCTCATCAATACGCTGACCGGTATGCGGATAGACATCCATTCCCGGCGTCCTGTTTTACACAACAATACGGGCGGACTTTCAGGGCCGGCGGTCTTCCCCGTCGCCGTCCGCATGGTGTGGCAGGTATCCCGGCGTGTGAAGATTCCGGTGGTGGGAATGGGCGGTGTTTCCAGCTGGCAGGATGCCGCGGAACTGATGCTTGCAGGCGCTTCGGCAGTACAGGTGGGAACCGTCCTGTTTTCCGATCCGTACGCTCCGCTGAAAATTGTGAACGGGCTGAACCGGTATCTGGACGAAAACCGGATTGCGGATGTCTCGGAACTGACCGGGAAGGTAAAACCATGGTAGCGGAACCGGCCGGCGCCAGGTGCCCGTGCCCCCCGCCGGAATTGCAGACGGCACGGAAACTGTGAAAAATGCAGAAAGCACCACCACAGGCCGGGAAAACCGCCTTACTGCGAACGAAACGAAACAGAAAGGATGAAAAAATGACAACAATTTATTTTGTAAGGCACTGCGAGGCAGAAGGCAATACGCAGGGCGTTCTTCAGGGACATTCGGACTGTGACATCAGTGGAAACAGTGCGAAGCAGCTTGACCTTGTGGGCCTGCGCCTCCGGAACGAGCCATTTTCAGCAATTTATTCCAGCCCTCTCAGGCGGGCAATGAAAACGGCCCAGGCCATAAACCAGTACCACAATCTGGCCATTCAGGCAGACAGTCGGCTGATTGAAATCGACATGGGAAACTGGGAAGGCGTCTCTTGGGAACAGATCAGCCGGGATTCCCCTGAAATGCTCAAAATCTGGGAAGAAACACCGGGCGATTTTCAGGCTCCGGGCGGAGAATCCATCCGGCAGGTCAGTGACCGCATCTGGGGCTGTGTGACAGACATTGCCCGGAAAAATCCGGGAAAAACGGTTTGTGCCGTTTCACACGGCTGCGCCATCCGCACCATGCTCTGCCGCGCGCTCGGCAAACCGCTCAGCCGCCTGAACGATATTCCATGGTGCGACAACACAGGAGTCAGCGCTGTGGAATTTGATGAAAACGGAAAACCGCACGTTACCATGATGAACGACGCTTCCCATATTCCGCCTGAACTTTCAGTTTACCGGCGCGGCTCCTCTAACGAATCGGAAACCATCAAGGACGTGGCGCCGTGAAAATTCTTGCCGTGGATCTCGGCAAGGCGCGCACCGGCCTTGCCATATGCGACGAAAACGAAGTGCTGGCTTCGCCAGCCGGTGTCATTCCCGAATGGAACCGGGACAGGCTGGCGCGCCGGATTGCACAGGAAGCCGAATCCCGCGCCGCCCGGATGATTGTGGTCGGGCTCCCGCGCAATATGGATGGGAGCGAAGGCACAAGCGCGCAGGAAGCCCGGTCGTTCGCAGAAAGCTTGCGTTCACTGGTTCCCGTTCCGGTTGTGATGCAGGACGAGCGCGGTACGACGATCACCGCGCACAGTTACCTGAACGACACGAATACACGCGGGAAAAAGCGGAAAGCCGTTGTTGATGCCGTTGCCGCCACAGTAATTTTACAGGATTTTCTGACATACCGAAAAAACAGGAAGGCAAGAGCCGGCCATTCCTCAGAAACTGAATAAAGCCGTCCGACGAAATCGGACGGCTTTATTACTGCTCAGAAGCATTATGTAGGGCTGTACTGTGTGTGTTTCAGTTTATACAGATTGGTCTTTTTATTGAAAGTTGCAATCAGGTTCAGCCCAAAAACGCCGACCTTCACAATCAGCGAAAAGGCAATCCGGCGCAGGCCGTAATTGGCACCAAAAATTTTCCAAATCTTAAAGGATGAAAAAAAGGTATAAAACTTTTTAACCGCCTTAAAGAACATCTTCTGAAGCTCCCACGGTGACATCTTCTTAGGCAGGAACGTCACATTCATCATGTCAAACAGGCTCCAGTCTTTCGTGATCATCCGGTGTTCACGCTGGTACTGGTCATAAACGGCAGTGCCGGGGAACGGCGTCATAATGGCAGGCTGAAGCTGATAGGCATTGATATTTTTTGAGAACTGCACACTTCTCATAATATCATCTTGTGAATCGGTATCAATGCCCAAAACAATGCTTGAAATCAGGCGTATTTTATGCTTGGCAAGAGCAGCGGCACATTTTTCGATATCGGAAATCTTTTGATGCTTATTAACCGCGTTGAGCGATTCCTGGTTTAATGATTCGATCCCGACAAGGGCGCGTGTCAGATGGGCCCTTTGAAGCAGATCCAGCAGTTCTTCATCATTGGCCATATCCGTGCGTCCAAAGAAAAACGTCTCTTTAAACACAAGCCCTTCTTTGATCATGCGGCGGCAGATTTCCTTGGCACGCTCTTTGTTAGCCGTGAAGTTGTCATCTTCAAAGTTCATGTACTTGAACCCGAGGCTCTTGTAGTAGCGCAGCTCATTGATCACGCTGTCTACACTTCTTTCGCGGTAAGGATGGAACATCCGCGACGTGGTGCAGAAAGAACAGCAGAATGGGCAGCCGCGCGTTGACATGACGTTTGCGCAGTCACACCGTGTTTTCAGCAAAGAATAGTCCGGCAGAGGCGCATCATCCAAATTTCTGAGGTAATCCGCATGAACGATTTTCTCCGTTCTGCGCCCTTCCACAACATCCAGAATCGCCGTTTCGCCTTCTCCAATAATAACCTGGTCGGCATGCTGCGCCGCCTCTTCCGGCAGAGTAGAAGCATGCATTCCGCCGATTAAGACGCGCGCCTTTGTTTTTTCATGCAGCATATCGGCAATTTGATAAGCGCGCGGCGCATTGGAAGTCATGGTATAAAGGCAAAAAACATCAGCGTCCAGCAATTTGGAAAAATCGATATCCGCATAAAGTTCCTCATAAACAGAGACATCGTGGCCGGCTTCTTTTAATATATGACCCAAAATTAACGGCCCCGTAATCGAATTTGGATGGCCGTAAACGATATTTCCCAGCCGGTAAAGTTTCATCCTGCGCACATCGCTTGCAGGCGTAATGAAAACGACTTTCATGGCGGTTTACCTCCTCTTAAAAATGTTTTTCTTGTTCTGTGCAGGTTCACAGCTGCGCTTGTATAAAAAGCACAATTTTTCCCGGTGACTGCCGTCATCCATTCTGTTTTTGTTCGTACTCTCTGTCCTTTCCTAAATAGAACAGGGCAACCGTGCCTGTGCCCGTATGGGCACCGATAACCGGACCAATGGAAGCCATCCGAAATTTTGTGACACCAAACTTTTCGGCAACCATCGCTTTCACATATTCCGCTCCTTCCAGGGAATCACTGTGACTGATAAAGATCATTTGATCCGCCGGTTCTTCCGCTGTTTTTGCCATATGCCCGACTAAATCGTCCAGCGACTGCTTCCGCCCACGGATTTTATCCATCAGGATAATGTGTCCCTCGTCGTCAAAATGAAGGACTGGTTTGATACCCAGCATGGTGCCAAACAAGGCAGACGCTCCAGAGATCCGTCCGCCCCGTTTCAAATGGTTCAGGTCGTCCACCGTAAACCAGTGGTGCATGCGGTTCCGGTTTTGCTCCAGCCAGCTTTTCACCGAATCAATATCCGCGCCGGAGCGTTTCTGCTGCACGGCATGCCACACTAAAAGTCCCTCGCCAAGAGAGGCAGCAAGTGTATCGACAGAATAAATCCTGCGCTCCGGATATTTCCGGGCAAGTTCCCGGGCGGCAAGCCGGGAATTATTGTAGGTCCCGCTCAGACCGGAAGAAAATGCCAGGTACAAGATATCTTTCCCATCTTTCAGAAACGGCTCGAAGGTATCCTGGAAAGTCGCAATGCTGATCTGATTGGTTGTAGACGGTTCTCCTGCGGCAATCCGTGTATAAAAATCATGGGAAGGAATGTCCCTTTCATCGGGATAATCCAAATAAGTATCATTCCCAATTGTGAAATCCATCGGGATTACAGTTACGTCAAGCTCTTCCACCATCTCCTGGGAAAGGTCGCTTGTGGAATCCGTAACGATTCTGAAATCGTTCACAGTGATGTCTCCCTTCCTAGCTTCCCTGTATCGGAAATTAAATTCAGACTAAATTAGCTATATTATACTTTTTTTTCTTTCTTTTGTCCATCATGAATCAAATACTTCCCAAAAAGGACTGCCGCGAAAAAGAAAAAACCGGCAGCCTAATCCGTAAGGGATTCAGCTGCCGATCCTGCCGTGCGGAAAATTAAACAAGCTCGATAATGGCCATTTCCGCAGCGTCGCCGCGGCGCGGCCCAAGTTTGCTGATGCGGGTGTATCCGCCGCTGCGATCCGCATATTTTGGGGCAATCTCCGTAAACAATTTATGCACTACAGCTTTTTTGGTAATAAAGCCATACACAAGCCGTTTGTTTGCCAGATTGTCTTCTTTAGCGATGGTGATCATCTTTTCAGCCATGGAACGGACGTCCTTGGCGCGGCTCACCGTTGTTTCTATCTTGCCATTTTCAAGAAGGAAAGTAACCATTGCCCGCAGCATAGCCATTCTGCTGGCTGTGGCCCTTCCGAGTTTTCTGGTTCCGGGCATCGAATATCACTCCTTTTCTTAAGGATTTGCGCCTGGTTTATTCGTCATCCTTGCGCAGATTAAAGCCGAGCGAAGCCATCTTCCAGACGACTTCCTGCAGAGATTTGCGTCCCAGGTTGCGGACTTTCATCATATCTTCTTCCGATTTATTGATGATGTCCCCCACCGTATTAATTCCGGCGCGTTTCAGGCAGTTGAACGAACGAACGGAAAGATCCAGTTCCTCAATCGTCATATCGAGAATTTTTTCTTTGCTCTTATCGTCTTTTTCAACCATGATCTCAGTGTTGCTGCCCTTATCGGAAAGATTGACAAACAGGTTCAGATGCTCTGTTAGGATTTTCGCCGCCAGCGAAACCGCTTCCTGCGCATTGATAATGCCGTTCGTCCAAACTTCCATTGTCAGTTTGTCGTAATCGATGCTCTGCCCGACACGGGTCGGCTCTACATTGTAATTTACCTTGTAAACCGGAGTGTAGATGGAATCCACGGGCAGCACGCCAATTACGCTGGCATTCATATTCTGCTTGTTACGCTCGGCTGAAACATAGCCCCGGCCCTTATCGAGAGTCAGTTCCATATACAGCTTTGCCCCGTCACCCAGCGTAGCGATGTGCATGTCCGGATTGAGAATCTCCACCTCGCTGTCGCACTTGATTGAGTCGGCCGTAACTTCACAAGGGCCCTCGGCACAGATTTCAACCGTTTTCGGGCCGTTGCAGTGCAGTTTTGCCGTCAACCCTTTAATATTAAGGATGATTTCGGTGACATCCTCTTTTACGCCCGGGATCGTAGAAAATTCGTGCAGAACACCGTCAATCTTAATGGAAGTAACTGCCGAACCAGGCAATGACGACAGCAGCACACGCCGAAGGCTGTTGCCCAGCGTGGTGCCGAAGCCCCGCTCCAGCGGCTCCACAATGAATTCCCCGTACGTTCCGTCCTCGGACAAATCATTCGTTTCGATCCTTGGCTTCTCAATCTCGATCATTAGCGACCCTCCTTGCCATATAGCGGATGAATTTATCTGCCACAATACTTCTTCCCCCTCTACAGGGGAGAGGCATTACTTGGAGTACAACTCAACGATGAGAGTTTCATCAACAGGAAGGTCGACTTCTTCGCGCGTCGGCAGCGCAAGGACCTTGCCCTCCAGCGAATCGCGGTTTACATCCAGCCATTTGGGCACTGGGCGGGAATCATTCGCTTCCAGAACCGACTTGAATTTTTCGCTCTTGCGGCTGGTATCCTTAATGGAAATCATCTCTCCTGCGCTAGTCAGGTAGGACGGAATATCAACGTGCTTGCCGTTCACGGTAAAATGGCCGTGTGTAACCAGCTGGCGTGCTTCAGCCCTAGAATTGGCCCAGCCCAGACGGTAAACGACATTGTCTAAACGGCGTTCCAGCAAAATCAAAAGTTCTTCGCCGGTTTTACCCTGCTTTTTGGTCGCCATCTCATAATACCTGTGGAACTGAGATTCAAGAACACCATAGTACCGTTTTGTCATCTGCTTAGCACGCAGCTGAAGGCCGTACTCAGAAGTCTTCTTGCGCCCCTGGCCATGCTGGCCAGGCACATACGCACGGCGCCCAACGGCACACTTGTTCGTATAGCATCTCTGCCCCTTCAAAAAAAGTTTCTGCCCTTCGCGGCGGCACAGTTTGCACACGGAATCCGTATATCTCGCCATCTTTTGCTTACACCTCCTAAAAACTACACGCGTCTTCTCTTCGGCGGGCGGCACCCGTTGTGGGGAATCGGGGTAACATCTTTAATCATGCTGACCTCAAGGCCCGCGCCCTGAAGAGCGCGAATAGCGGCTTCACGGCCCGATCCGGGTCCTTTTACATAAACTTCCACCGATTTCATGCCGTGCTCCATAGCGGCTTTTGCGGCTGATTCGGCAGCAGTTTGGGCGGCAAAAGGAGTGGATTTTCTGGAACCCCTGAATCCAAGCTCGCCCGAACTCGCCCAGGAAACCGCATTCCCCTGCACGTCGGTGATGGTAACGATTGTATTATTGAAAGTTGACTGGATATGAGCGGATCCGCGGTCAATATTTTTACGCTCACGGCGCCTGCGGGCAGAAGCCTTCGGCGCTGCTTTCTTTCCTGGCATGTTTTATATCCCTCCCGATTATTTTTTCTTGTTGGCCATTGTCCTTCTTGGGCCTTTGCGCGTGCGCGCATTGGTCTTGGAACGCTGGCCTCTTACCGGCAGGCCCTTGCGGTGCCGGATACCACGGTAGCAGCCGATTTCTATCAGCCGCTTAATGTCAAAGGCAACATCGCGGCGAAGGTCACCTTCTACGCGGCAGTTGTGGTCAATATATTCTCTGATTTTCGCCGTGTCATCTTCCGTCAAGTCTCTTACTCTGGTATCCGGGTTTACGCCGGTCTCGGAACAGATCCGAGTCGCCGTTTTACGGCCAATCCCGAAAATATAAGTAAGAGCAATCTCAATGCGCTTATCCCGCGGCAGATCAATACCTGCAATACGCGCCATAGTGGTTGCACCTCCAAATTAATAGGTTTGCGCCATTAACCTTGGCGCTGCTTGTGCTTTGGGTTCTCACAGATTACCATAACTTTGCCCTTACGTTTAATGATTTTGCATTTTTCGCACATTTTCTTTACAGAAGATCTTACTTTCATCCGTGTGCCCTCCCTTTTGGATCCGAATGTTTTCCTGTTTTATAAAAAACTGTTTATCTCTCCGGTTACTTAGAACGCCATGTAATGCGCCCGCGCGTCAGGTCATAAGGTGAAAGCTCAATGGTCACCTTATCGCCCGGAAGGATCCGGATAAAATTCATGCGGAGCTTTCCGGAAATATGCGCGAGTATTGTATGATGGTTAGCAAGCTCTACCGTAAACATGGCATTTGGCAAAGCCTCGGTCACGACGCCTTCCGTTTCAATTACGTCCTGTTTCGACATAAAATCAGCCTCCTCGTCTGGCAAGCGGCCCTATACTATTCAAATCCGCAAGGGCCCGGCGAATTTCGCGATTGGTCTGCATCTGGTTTTCAGAAAGCAGACTGCCGGTTGGGGACAAATGCTTCAGGTTTTTCTTTTTGGGATGTTCCAGGCTTCGGCGCCTGCCATCACAGACGATGGCATAACGCGCACCAGCTTCCAGAACAACCAGAAAATCTCCCCCGTCGCGTCCTGCGGAAGACCGCACAATCCGCCCTCTGACGAAATCCATCGGCCGCCCCTCCTAATCCGCCACAGTCAGGATAACCGGGCCGTCCGGAGTAATTGCAATGGTGTTTTCAAAATGGGCGGAAAGTTTTCCGTCGGCTGTCACCGTCGTCCAGCCATCTGCAAGAGTTTCCACGTCCCGGACTCCCTGGTTAATCATCGGTTCAACGGTAATCGTCATACCGGGCAACAGGCGCACGCCCCTTCCAGGCGTACCGTAATTAGGAACACTGGGGTCTTCATGCATTTTCGCGCCTACTCCGTGGCCGACGTAATCCCGTACCACCGAGTAACCGCGAGCTTCGACATACCGCTGCACCGCGCTCCCGACGTCGCCTAAGCGATTGCCGGCAACCGCGGCGCGGATCCCCTCTTCCATACTTTCACGGGTGGCATCCATCAGCCGCTGTGCCTCTGCGCTGACTTCCCCGCACGGGAATGTGTACGCATTGTCACCGATATAACCTTCATACGTTGCACAAAGGTCAACGCTGACGATATCCCCCTCTTTGAGGATCTGTTTTTTGCTTGGTATGCCATGGATGACTACGTTATTCACGGAAACACACGCGCTGGCCGGGAAGCCGCAGTACCCGAGTTCGGTCGGCGTTGCGCCCTGTTTTTCAATAGAGCGGCGCACAACACGGTCAATTTCCCATGTGGAAACTCCTGGCTCGACTGCAGCTCCTGCCGCCTTCAGCGCATTCGCTGCGATCCTGCCCGCCTGGCGCATAATTTCAAGCTCTCTTTTTGTCTTTAGAACAATCATTGATTACGCCTCTACTGCGTTGATAATATCGCGCTCAGTCTGGGGGATATTGTTGCTGCCATTGATTTCACAGAGCTTGCCCTGCTTTTTGTAATAATCCACCAAGGGCTCGGTCTGCTCATGGTATACCCTCAAACGGGCTTTTACGGTTTCCGGTTTGTCATCCTTACGCTGAACAAGGGTGCTGCCGCAATGATCACAAATGCCTTCCACTTTTGGTTTCTTTGTCTTAACATTGTAAGTGGCACCGCATTGGATGCAGACACGGCGGCCGGACAAACGGCTCATAATCAGGTCTTCCGGCACAACGATATCGATGACCTTGTCGACCTTGACCATTTTATCCAGCGCCTCGGCCTGGGGAATGGTGCGCGGAAAGCCGTCCAGGATAAATCCGCTGCCGCAGTCGCTTTTGGCAAGGCGTTCGCGGATAATCCCAATAACGATCTCATCGGGGACGAGTTTGCCCGCCTCGGTATAGACTTTTGCCTTCAGGCCCATTTCCGTACCGCTTTTCAGCGCTTCACGAATAATATTGCCGGTTGATATGGTTGGAATCTTCAGATCTTTGGAAAGAAGCTCGGCATGGGTTCCTTTCCCTGCGCCTGGAGCGCCAAGTAAAATAATATTCATTCTGTTATCCACTCCTTATCAGTCCAGGAAACCTTTGTAATGCCTCATCATCATCTGGGATTCCAGCTGCTGCACGGTTTCCAGCGCAACGCCGACAAGAATCAGCAGTGACGTACCCCCGATAGACAGCGTCCGCATTCCAGTCGCCGCACCGAAGATAATCGGGAACAGTGCAATAAATGCGAGGAACAGAGCACCAACAAACGTTACTTTGGAAAGAACTTTCGCAATATAATCGGAGGTCGGTTTTCCAGGACGGATCCCTGGGATCGTCCCATTGCTCTGACGAAGATTATTAGCCATCTCAATTGGATTATACTGGATGGACATATAGAAATACGCAAAAACAATAATTAGGAAGAAATAAAGGATGCAGTAAATCCAACCGGTGGTAGAAAACGCATCGAAGAAACTTCTCCAGAACCCCGTCTTAACACGGTCGCCAAGGAAGAAATCAATGGTTGATGGAATAATAAGAATGGAGCTTGCGAAAATGATCGGCATAACACCGGACAGACCGACCTTGATCGGAATATGGGTGCTTTGCCCGCCGTACATTTTTCTTCCAACCACGCGTTTGGCGTACTGAACCGGGATGCGGTGTTCAGAATCATACATAAACACAACAACCCACATCATGACAATGAACATCACAAAGAACAGCGGGACAAGGAAGTAATACTTGCCGTAGCTGGCTGGATCCTGGTTGGCCGCGTTCCAGAAAATTGAAATCGAGTTGAGGATATGCGGCAGTCTGGACACGATACCGGCAAACAGCAGAATAGAAATACCGTTGCCAACACCAAACTGGTTGATCTGCTCGCCCAGCCACATCATCAGAGTAGTGCCGGCCGTAAATGCAAGGATAATGACAAAGCCCGCAAATACCTGCTGCCAACCGCTGTTATACTTGACAATCGGAGTACCCTGGTAGGAACTGTTGTGCAAGTAGAAGAAATAGAAAATTGCCTGCATCAAAGCCAGCAGCACAGCCACATAGCGTGTAATGGCACCGAGCCTTTTGCGGCCCTCTTCGCCTTCTTTGGCCATCCGCTCCAGCGCGGGGATTGCAACCGTCAGCAGCTCCACAACAATGGAACTGTTGATGTAAGGCGTAACACCCATGGCAAACAGGCCGGCATAGGCAAACGCGCCGCCGGACAACGTATCGAGGTAACTTAGCGCCGTGCCGGCAGAATAGACCTGACTCATCAGGCCCTTTAAGGCTGTTGTATTCAGGAATGGCACGGTAACTACAGCGCCAAGCCTTGAAATAAAAATAATAAACAGAGTAAACAGAATTTTTTTGCGCAAATCCGGAATGGCCCAGGCGTTCTTGATTGTTTTAAACAAATCAGATCACCTCTGCCTTCCCGCCGGCAGCTTCAATTTTTTGCTTCGCAGAGCCGGAAAATGCATTGGCCTTGACCGTTAGTTTCTTTGTCAGGCTTCCGTTTCCCAGGATTTTGATTCCATCTCCGCAGGATTTAATAATTCCCGCATCAATCAGCATTTTTGCGTCGACTGTCGATCCGTCGCTGAACTTTTCAAGTGAACCAATATTCACGGCATGAATCGACTTAGAAAAAATATTGACAAACCCGCGCTTGGGGATACGCCTCTGCAAAGGCATCTGACCGCCTTCAAATCCGGGGCGGATGGAGCCGCCGGACCGTGCCTTCTGGCCTTTATGGCCTTTTCCGGCCGTTTTGCCCTGACCGGAACTAATGCCCCTGCCGATGCGCTTAGGTTCTTTGCGGGAACCCGGTGTCACCGTCAGATCATTTATCTTCATGAATTCGCACCTCCTTGCTTATGCATTGCTTACCTCGATGAGGTGGATAATCTTGGCCACCTTGCCTTTGGTCTGATTGTTGTCGGGCTGGACCGACGAATCCCCAATCTTGGTAAGACCAAGAGCGCGGGCGGTTGCAATCTGGTCTTTCTTTGCACCGATCAGGCTTTTAACCAGCGTAACTTTTAACTGTGCCATCTTGCTCTGCCCTCCTTATGCAAAAATTTCTTTAACCGATTTTCCGCGTGTTTTCGCCACCTGCTGCGCATTGCGCAGCCGTGACAGGCCATCCATGGCTGCGCGGACTACATTGCACGGATTGTTGGAACGCAGGGCTTTTGTACGGATATCATGGATCCCAGCTGCTTCCACTACGGCACGGACAGGACCGCCCGCAATAACACCGGTTCCGGGAGCCGCAGGCTTCATCAAAACTCTGCCGGCACCATAGGCTCCGATAATCTCATGCGGAATGGTTGAACCGCGCAGAGAAACATGAATCAGATTTTTCTTGGCATCTTCAATTCCTTTGCGGATAGCGTCCGGAACTTCGCCTGCCTTGCCAATGCCGAACCCGACCGTGCCTTTTTCATCTCCAACAACCACAAGGGCGGCAAACTTGAAGATACGTCCGCCTTTTACGGTTTTGGATACACGGTTGATAGCAACCACATGCTCTTTCATTTCCGTAGCGTTTGCGTCAACTCTAGCCAAAAAACTTCCTCCTTCCTCTCTCAGAATTTAAGACCGCCCTCACGGGCGCCTTCGGCCAGTTCTTTGACGCGGCCATGGTACAAGTAACCGCCGCGGTCAAATACGACCTTTGTAATTCCCTTTTCGACAGCGCGCTTGGCAAGGACACTGCCTACCTTGCGGGCCGCTTCCTTATTTCCGCCGCTGCCGCCAAAATCTTTATCAAGCGAGGAAGCCGCAGCAATTGTCACGCCCTTCACATCATCAATGATTTGGGCATAAATATTGTTGGCAGAGCGAAATACGTTCAGGCGCGGGCATTCGCCTGTACCCGAAATCTTTCCGCGCACCCTGCGGTGGCGGTGCAGTCTGGCCTGATTGGTATCGGCCTTTTTCACCATTTGCAATTCACTCCTTACTTCTTGGCGCCTTTGCCGGCTTTGCCTTCCTTACGGCGGACATGTTCGTTTGCATACCGGATTCCTGTGCCTTTGTACGGTTCAGGCGGCCGTTTCTCGCGGACTTCTGCGGCAAACTGGCCAACTTTTTGTTTATCCGGTCCAGAAATGACAATCTTATTCGCCGTAGGGCATTCAATAGAGATTCCGTCTATTTCCGGAACCGTTACCTGATGGGAAAAGCCAAGGTTCATGACCAGGTTTTTCCCCTGCTTCTGCGCACGGTAGCCAACGCCGTTTACCACAAGTTCCTTCTGGAAACCCTGCGTTACACCAAGAACCATGTTCTGGACGTTTGACCGCGTTGTTCCATGAAGAGATTTATTCTCTTTTTCGTCGTTGGGGCGGGCAACATGAACAACATTGCCCTCCACCGTCACGGTCATATCAGGGTGGACTTTCTGTGTCAAAGTCCCTTTTGGCCCTTTGACCGTTACTACGCTGCCATCAACCGCTACGGTGACACCAGCGGGAATATTTATGGGTTTTCTTCCAATTCGCGACATTTCTGCTGCACCCCCTTATTTACCAGATAAATGCCAGAACCTCTCCGCCAACATTTTCTTTGCGGGCCTGGCGGTCGGTCATAATCCCCCGGGAGGTGGAAATGATCGCAATACCCAGCCCCTTCATAACCTTCGGCAGTTCGTCTGCATTGGAATAAATGCGAAGGCCGGGTTTAGAAACCCTTTGCAGGCCGTTAATGGCGGCAGTTTTTCCTTCGCCGTATTTCAAATTCACTTTGATGATGCCTTGTTTGCCGTCATCAACAACCGTAAAACTCTTTAGATACCCTTCATCCACCAGAATCTGCACAATGGCTTTCTTCATGTTGGAAGCAGGAATCTCAACGGTGTCATGCTTTGCGGAGCTCGCATTGCGGATGCGGGTGAGCAGATCGGCAATCGTGTCTGTGATTTGCATGCCGTTACCTCCTTTGCTAAGCCTTTACCAGCTTGCCTTTTTAACGCCAGGGATCTCGCCTTTGTAGGCAAGTTCTCTAAAACAGATACGGCAAATTCCAAATTTGCGAAGATAGGCATGCGGCCTGCCACAGATCTTGCATCTGTTGTATTGGCGGGTTGAGTATTTTGCCGGCCGCCTTTGTTTTACTTTCATGGAAGTTTTGGCCACAAGAATTCCTCCTTATTTCGCAAACGGGGCGCCCATAAGCGACAAAAGCTCTCTGGATTCCTCGTCGGTTTTTGCGGTCGTTACAAAGCAGATATCCATCCCGCGGACTTTGTCAATCTTGTCATAGTCGATTTCCGGGAAAATGAGCTGCTCTTTAACGCCCATATTGTAATTGCCGCGTCCGTCGAACGAATTCGGATTGATCCCGCGAAAATCGCGCACGCGCGGGAGTGCCACATTGAACAGGCGATCCATAAATTCGTACATTCTGTCGCCGCGCAGCGTTACCTTCGCGCCGATTTTCATACCCTCGCGGACTTTAAAGTTTGCGACGGATTTTTTCGCCGTGCAGATCATCGGACGCTGGCCGGTGATTGCGGAAAGGTCGGCGATGACCGAATCGATCACTTTAGAATTTTCTTTTGCTTCTCCGGCGCCCACGTTGACAACGATCTTTTCCAGTTTCGGGATCTGCATGACGCTTTTATAGGAGAATTTCTTCATCAGTGCCGGCGCGGCTTCTTTCTGATAGTATTCTTTCAGTCTTGCCATGTTTCTCCTCCTTACAGCACTTCTCCGCATTTCTTGCAAATGCGTTCTTTCGTGCCGTCTTCATAGATCTTATGTCCGACACGGGTCGGTTTGCCGCAGTGGGGACAAACAAGCTGTACCTTGCAGGCATACATGGCACCTTCGGCCTTAACGATGCCGCCTTCTTCACCCATTTTGCGGGGTTTTACATGCTTGGTCACCATGTTGATCTTTTCCACGATAACCTTACCTTCTTTGGGGCTGACGGCAAGGACTTTTCCTTTTTTGCCGCGGTCTTTCCCGTTAAGGACGATAACAGTGTCACCTGTTTTTACATGGATCTTTGTTTTCATCACAGAGCACCTCCCATTACAGCACTTCCGGGGCAAGGCTCAGGATCTTGACATAATCCTTGTCGCGCAGTTCCCTGGCTACAGGCCCAAAAATACGTGTTCCCGTCGGGTTTTTATCATCCTTAATGAGGACGGCTGCATTTTCATCGAAACGGATATAGGTCCCGTCTTCGCGGCGGACGCCTGAAGCACTGCGGACAACGACTGCTTTGACCACGTCGCCCTTTTTCACGGTGCCGCCGGGCGCCGCCCTTTTAACCGATGCGACAATGACGTCGCCGATATTGGCATACCTTCTGCCCGTGCCTCCCAGAACGCGGATGCACATAAGCTGCTTTGCGCCTGTGTTGTCGGCAACATTAAGGTAAGTCTGCTGTTGAATCACGGTGCGTTCCTCCTTTGCACGAAGCCAAACCTACTTGGCCTTTTCAATTATTTTGACCAGACGCCATCTTTTATCCTTGCTCAAAGGACGGGTCTCCATCACACGCACGCGGTCACCAATGGAACATTCGTTGTTTTCGTCATGCGCTTTCAGCTTTACAGTGCGTTTAATGACTTTTTTATAAATCGGATGCCTTACTCTGTCTTCCACCGCAACAACAACGGTTTTATCCATCTTGTTGCTGACGACTTTGCCGATTTCCGTTTTTCTGATATTCCTGTCGCTCACGGTCCATCCTCCCTTCCCTTACGCTTCGGCGCTGTCTTTCAGTTCATTTTCGCGCAAAACAGTCTTGATACGGGCGATGTCCTTTTTCACAGCCTGAATACGCATTGGGTTGTCAAGCTGATTAATGGTAAGCTGGAAGCGGAGGTTAAAAAGTTCGGCTTTTAAATCCTTCAGCTTGCTTTCAAGTTCTTCCGTGCTCAATTCTCTGACCTCTGAGGCCTTCATGACTGCTCACCACCCGTTTCTTCCTTGGTAACAATTTTGCACCTGATCGGCAATTTATTGGAAGCAAGGCGCAGAGCTTCCCGCGCTGTTTCCTCGGGGATGCCGCCCATCTCAAACATCACGCGGCCCGGCTTGACTACAGCCACCCAGTATTCAGGCGCACCCTTTCCGGAACCCATGCGGACTTCGGCGGGTTTTTTCGTAACTGGCTTATCCGGGAAAATCTTAATCCATACCTGGCCGAACCTTTTTGTATAGCGGGTCATGGCAACACGCGCGGCCTCAATCTGGTTAGCGGTAATCCATGCCGGTTCCAGCGCCTGAAGGCCGTATTCACCGTAATCCACCTTATTGCCGCGGGTGCATTTTCCCGTCATGCGTCCGCGCTGCACTTTGCGGTATTTCACGCGTTTGGGCATCAGCATTACCTGCCGCCTCCTTCTCTGCGGGGCCTCTGCGGCTGCTGCAGCTGCTTGTGGTTATCCTGCAGCACTTCACCCCTGTAAATCCAAACCTTTACACCAATGCGGCCGTAGGTTGTGGCGGCTTCTGCAAATCCGTAATCAATGTCGGCGCGGATGGTCTGAAGGGGAATGGTCCCATCGTGGTATTGTTCTCTTCTAGCGATTTCTGCGCCGCCCAAACGGCCGGAAACCTGCGTTTTGATCCCCTTTGCGCCCATCTTCATGGCGCGGCCGATGCACTGCTTCATAGCACGGCGGAAGGAAATCCTTTTTTCAAGCTGCTGCGCAATATTTTCCGCAACCAGCTGGGCGTTCAGATCGGGCGACTTAACCTCAACGATATTGATCGTTACAGGCTTGTTCAGAAATTTCTGACAATCGGTACGCAGCTTATCAATCTCAGAACCGCCTTTGCCGATTACAATGCCCGGCTTTGCGCAATGGATATGGATGCGCACTTTGGACGCGTCACGCTCAATTTCAATCTTCGGGACACCAGCTATTTTGAGGCGTTTCATCAGCATCTTGCGGAGATTGTAATCTTCAACAAGCGTGTTGCCGAAATCTGCGTCTTTTACAAACCAGCGGGAGTCCCAATCTTTAATAACACCCACGCGGAAACCGTGTGGATTGATTTTCTGGCCCATAATTTACCTCCTCGCCTTATTCTTTCTCTTTGAGCACCATGGTCACATGCGACGTCCGCTTGAGGATACGGTACGCGCGGCCCTGCGCCCTCGGACGAATCCGCTTGAGGATCGGACCCGGACATACGAAGCACTGCGAAACGTAAAGCCTAGAAACATCCATGCTTTTGTTGTTCTCGGCATTGGCAATAGCCGATTTCAACAGCTTAACCAACGGTTCGCATGCGGCTTTCGGAGTATGCTTCAGAATAGCCATTGCAACGTTCGCCGGTTTGTTGCGGATCAGATCAAGCACGATCTCGACTTTTCGGGGAGAAATCCGGGCATATCTCAGGTAAGCCCTGGCTTCCATGCTCTCTTCCATGCTATGCACTCCTTTCAGCCGTTATTTGCTTCCCGCCGGGGCACTGCCACCGGCAGGCGCTGTCGTTTTGGAACCGGAATGGCCGCGGAAGGTCCTTGTGGGTGCAAATTCACCCAGCCTGTGGCCAACCATATCCTCTGTAATATATACGGGGACGTGTTTGCGGCCGTCGTGGACGGCAATCGTATGACCGACAAAATCGGGGAAAATCGTGGAAGACCTGCTCCAGGTCTTGATGATTTTCTTTTCGCCGGCTGCATTCATTTCTTTGATCCGTTTCAGCAGCACCGGCTGGACATAGGGTCCTTTTTTTATGCTTCTTCCCATAATCTGCAAGCTCCTTTCCGCACGCCTTATTTCCCGTTCCTGCGTTTGACGATATACTTATTGGAATGGTTGTGACGCGAGCGCGTCTTGTACCCTAAAGCCGGCTTGCCCCACGGGGTAACAGGTCCGGAACGCCCGATGGGTGCTTTGCCTTCGCCGCCGCCGTGCGGGTGGTCGTTCGGGTTCATGGCGGAACCGCGGACGGTCGGCCGCCAGCCCATGTGACGTTTGCGGCCAGCTTTGCCGATTTTCAGGTTTTCGTGGTCAATATTGCTGACTTGGCCGATGGTAGCCATGCAGCCGATTGGTACGTTGCGCAGCTCACCGGAAGGCAGGCGGAGCAGCGCCATGCCGTTTTCTTTTGCCATAAGCTGAGCCATAATGCCCGCTGCGCGGGCCATCTGGGCACCCTTGCCGGGATAAAGTTCTACGTTATGAATAAAAGTACCGACCGGGATGTTTTCCAGCGGAAGCGCATTGCCCGGTTTGATATCTGCGCTGGTTCCGGAAACAATGGTGTCGCCGGTTTTAATCCCTTCCGGCGCAATGATATAGCTCTTTTCTCCGTCTGAATATTCAATCAAGGCGATAAACGCACTGCGGTTTGGGTCATACTCAATTCCCATGACCTTGGCGGGTTCGTCGAACTTACGGCGCTTGAAATCAATAATACGGTATTTCTTGCGGTTGCCGCCGCCGCGGTGGCGAACGGTGATCCGGCCGTAGCTGTTGCGCCCGGACTTATTTTTCCGGGTAGCCAGCAGGCTTTTCTCCGGCGTCTTTTTCGTGAGCATGCTGTGATCCATCACAGACATATTGCGCCGGGAAGCCGTTGTCGGCTTAAAATTGATAGTTGGCATCTTTCACACTCCTCATGACGGCTTTGCGGGGAATTGCCGGTTCCCCATTCATGCTTCCGCCTTTTCAGCGGAAATTACATCATGCTTTCAAAAAATTCGATTCCTTTGCTGTCGGGTTTCAGGGTAACGACTGCTTTCTTCCAAGCGCTGGTGTAGCCCTGATTTCTGCCCTGGCGGCGGAAACGGCCGCGGACGTGCACAGTAGTCACTTTGGCGACTTTTACGTCGAACAGTTCTTCAACCGCCCGGGATATATCAATTTTGGTTGCATCCATCGCCACGCGGAAGGTGTATTTTTTGCCGCCGATGCCGGACATACTTTTCTCCGACACAACCGGGCGGATGATAATTTCCTGTGCTGTCATTTAAGCATACACCTCCTCGATGCGTGCAACCGCATCCTTTGCCACAATAAATTTGTCTGCATTCAGGATATCGTAAACACTCAGTGTGTTTACAGCTGCGGTTTTCACCCCGCGGATATTCGCGGCAGACGAAATAACTTTATCGTCTGCCTGCGGCAGGACGATAAGGGCTTTTTTGTTTGAACCAAGCGCCTTAAGCATAGCCACAATATCTTTTGTGTGGTATCCATCCACAGCGATTTTGTCGACTACGACCATCTCACTGTCAAGGACTTTGCTTGAAAGCGCCGACTTCAGGGCGAGCCGTTTTTCCTTTTTATTCATTGCCATGCTGTAATCGCGCGGCTTGGGGGCAAAAACAATTCCGCCGTGCCTCCACTGCGGCGCACGGATCGAGCCCTGGCGGGCGTGGCCCGTGCCCTTTTGTCTCCAGGGCTTTTTGCCGCCGCCGGAAACCTCCGCACGGGTCTTGGCTGACTGCGTTCCCTGGCGAAGATTGGCCAGGTGGCAGACAACCGCGTCGTGCATGGCCGACTGATTCGGTTCAATTCCAAATATGGCGTCCGACAGATCCATCTTTCCGACTTCCTTGCCTGCCATATCAAGTACTGCTACTGTAGGCATTTCTGCTCCTCCTTCCCTCAAGCCTTGGCAGCTTTCACGCTGTCACGGATGACCACGATGCCGCCGTTCGGGCCGGGGACCGCACCCTTGATGGCAATCAGGTTGTTTTCTGCGTCCACGGTGGCTACGGAAAGATTCTGCACCGTAACCTGTTCCGCACCCATGTGCCCGGCCATTTTCATACCCGGAAAAACTCGGGACGGGTCGGAATTGGAACCGTTGGAACCGCCATGGCGGGCAACAGGCCCGGAACCGTGGGATTCCTTCAGGCGCTGAAAGTTCCAACGCTTAATAACACCGGCATACCCCTTGCCTTTACTGGTAGCGGTTACGTCAACCTTGTCACCGGCCGCAAAGACGTCCGCCTTAACCAGGTCGCCCACTTTGTAAGCGTCCGGATCATCAAAACGAAATTCATGAAGCGTTTTTTTCGGGGCAACATTTGCTTTGTCAAAATGGCCCTTCATAGGCTTGTTCACTTTTCCGGCTTTCAGGTCGCCGAACCCCATCTGCACGCTCGAATAGCCGTCGTTTTCCCCTGTTTTTTTCTGCGCAATCACGCAGGGGCCGGCCTCGATCACCGTAACGGGGACAACCTTGCCCTCTTTGTCGAAGATCTGCGTCATGCCGACCTTCCTGCCGATAATCCCTTTGTTCATAATTTACCTCCTTGCAGGTTATTGGTTGGCCCTCCGGCCAACATGACCCCAACCGCCGGTCGGTTGAATCAGAGCTTAATCTCCACTTCAACACCTGCGGGGAGCTCCAGGCCCATTAAAGATTCCACTGTCTTATTGGAAGGCCTGAGGATATCAATCAGTCTCTTATGGGTCCTCATCTCGAACTGTTCACGGCTGTCCTTATATTTGTGGACGGCGCGCAGAATCGTGATGATCTGCTTTTCCGTCGGGAGCGGAACGGGGCCGGAAACTCTAGCGCCCGTGCGCTTTGCGGTCTGGACAATCTTTTCAGCCGACTGGTCTACCAGCTGGTGATCGTACCCTTTGATTCTGATCCTGATTTTTTCTTTGACTGCCACGTGGATCGCCTCCTTATTGTAGTTGGCGGGCGACGTCCTTTAAATCCTAACACAGCGCCGGGTGTTTCTTCCCTTTTGCATAAAAAAAACGGATTTCCTTACGAGCCGAAATCCGGGTGTAGGCTTAAAAAACGTCTGGGCAAACGTCAGCGGCTGAGCACCGCCCTCTGTACGCCCAAAAATATCTGTCGCCCGGTTTAAAATCGGACATACTCCACGGAAAAACCGGTGCAAAGCACCGCAACCTCCCGCTTCAACGCATATCTGTCGCAGTCGTACTCAAATATAATACCACAGGAACGGTGCAATTGCAAGGGAAATCTTTCGATTTATAAATTTATTTTTTGATAAAATACTTCCACGCCGAATGATTCGTGCGGAAACCTGCCGTATCAGAATATTTTACGCTCAGTTTAACGAAAGGCCCCAGCTTTTGGGAAACCGGAACGCAAAATGTCATCCCGTCGTTTTTAAAATAAACGCTGCAGGAGCTTATCCCCGATTGAATGACGGAGGAAGGGTAAGAAGCGGCCTTTTTCTTGGACATCTGTTTTTGGACGGCATTGTTCAAGGCTTTGGAAAGCGCAGCGTTTTTTTGAACCATATCGTCCACCGATACGGCTTCTCCGCTTTTCAGGTCATAATTTACCGTACGGATGTTCTCCGTATCTTCTGCGGAAGGCGATGTACTGCATTTTTCCTGAAAAATCACGCTGATAAAATCATCGCTCCGGTACGCGACATGGCTGGAAACCCGGGCTTCCGCATAAGAAGCGGTATTGCCTGTCCCATAGGCAAGAATGGTTTTCAGGGCCGTATTTTTCATCAGGCTGTTCACCTTGCTGCAGTCCGCACTGCTGGAAGAAAGCTGAGGATACTCCGCCCGATAATATTTTTTTCCCTGCTTAAATTTGTACTGCTGCGTTTTGACGGAATATACTTTCTCCGGTGCGGACTGGGCGGAAACCGCTGCCGCAGACGACGCCCCGGAAACGGAACCGGAAGCCGGCGCACCGGAAACCAAAGAAGAAGCCGAACTGCCCAGTGCTTCTTCGGAAGAAGTGCCGGAACTGGCCAGGGCTGATGAAGCAGAAGTCCCTTTGCAGCCGGCCAAAGCCGTCAGCAAAACTGCCGCCGCACAAACCGCGCAAACTACATTCTTTCCATTCATATTTTGATTCATACTCAGATCACACTCCAAAATTCACATACTTAAGGATATTTCAGTTTCTTAATCTTTTGAATACAGCCAGAACAGCGCCCGCCAAAAATTTCCTGCGCACCATTCAGACAAATGGCAGCCGCTGCGCTTCTTTATTTTTTTATATTGTAAGGCCTAAAACGCTGCATAGCAAGTTACAAATTCATAAATAAAAGTAACAAAATACGGCGGGCAGATTCCCGTACAGAACCCGGCTGTTACTTCTGCGTTTCCCCTTTATCCTCCAAGAGTTTGACACGGATCTTTTTTATCTGGCCTTTTCCTGAAATGGAACCGGTATAAAGGCTCATGGAAATCACGTCTCCGGGCTTGTGCCGGTCTAAAACTTCGTACAGATCATCCATGCCGGTAACAGTTGTGCCGTCGGCTGCCGTGATGATATCCCCGGTCTTAGCCCCCGCACGCACCATATCGCTTTCGGAATCGATTTTGACAATCACAACCCCTTGCGGATAGCCGACTCCGGTATAAAGGCTTTCTACAGTCTTGCCCGTAATTCCCAGCCGGCAGCGTCCGGAAACATATCCTTTCCGCATCAGCTCGTCAATGATCGACCGGGCGTGGCTGACGGGAATGGCAAATCCCATCCCTTCATAGCCTGTTGCAACGATCTTATTGGAATTGATTCCGATCACCTGCCCAAACATGTTGACGAGCGGGCCGCCGGAATTGCCGGGATTGATGGCTGCATCGGTCTGGATATAGGTCATTCCGTTGTCACTGTGGCTTTCAATCTCCCGGTTAAGTGCCGAAATATAGCCGCCCGTCAGCGACCCGGCGTAACTCAATCCGCCTGGGTTGCCGATGGCGATCACCCGGTCGCCGATCTCCATGCTGTCCGCATTGCCGAACCGGGCGGGTGAAAGATCTTTCGCATTGATTTTCAGAACGGCTAAATCAGAAGTCTTGTCAAATCCCACCACTTTGGCCTGGTATCCTTTATTATTGTACAGCACCACTTTCACCTGGTTGCTCCGGGAATAGTTGACAACATGGGCATTTGTAAGAATATAGCCGCTGCTGGTGGCAATAATGCCCGTGCCTTCGGCCACAGCGCTTTGGCCGGTGGTGGTCTGCGACGCAGAAACCGTCGTTTCTACCCCCACAACGCTTTTAATCACATTCTTGTAGGCCGTGTTTGCACTCAGTTGAGTGCCGGAAGGCTTGCCTTCGATCGTAATGCCTGCGGCGTTCGGGTCGGTTCCGTCACCCTGAACACCCCCGATCAGGCTTTCCGACGACGCGCTGCCGGAAACGACCGAACCGGGCAGGGATGAAGATGCACCCGGAGAACCCGAAACGGCAGACGAAGCGGCAGCACCGTACTGGGCAGTTCGAAGTCGGAACGGCGAAGCCACAAACGCGACCACCAAACCGGCTACGACAATCCCAAGGATCCATAAAAAGGCTTTCAGTCCGCCGCCCATTTTATGCTTATGCGGCGGGCTGGGCGGAGTCTGCCCGTAAGGATTCCAGTAACCCTGCCAGCCGCCTGTCGGCGGAGTATATGGATTGGTGTACGGCTGCTGCCCATATCCGGGATTGGAATACTGCCCGTAAGGCCCTGCATTCTGCCCGTAGGGAGAATACGGTCCTTTTCCCGGCGGTTCCTGATAAGGCGGCTCAGGATTCTGCCCGTGCGCGGCTCCGTTATCCGGAGCGGTGCCGTCGTCATGCGGAGACGGCTGATCCGGGCTTGCACTGCCCGGTCCTTCATCCTGCTGTTCCGGATTCTCCCGGCGGGGTTCTTCTGGAATTTTATCTTCATATTCCCAAGGCTCTTTGTCCTGATCATTCATATGTTGTCCTTCTTCTGTTTTGGATTCGGCGGATTGCCAGCGGTTGTTTCCACCAGTTTTGACTGCCCGGCATGCGGCTGCTCGATTTTTTTCGGAATCCAGAATTCAAACCGGGTATATTTGTTTTGCTCACTGGCGGCGGAAATATCCCCGCCGTGCAGCCGGACAATGGTTTTTACAAGATAAAGACCAAGCCCCATTCCATTTTTGTCCTGGCTGCGGGATTTATCCGTTTTATAAAAACGGTCGAAAATCAGAGGCAGTTCATCCGGTTCGATTCCCGCACCGCTGTTTTCAATAGAAACCGTCACCCGATCACCCGATTCGGCGATATGGATGGAAAGGTATCCTCCCTCATTGGTGAACTTAACCGCATTGTCAATCAGATTATAAACTACCTGATGGAGCATATCCGGATCTCCATCGACAAACAGGTTTTCCGTATGCTCTAAGCCACGCACTTCAATGTGCTTCGCTTCGATCTTCTGCTCAAAAGAAAGCAGGCAAATCAAGATTGTATTGGTCAGGTCGAAACGCGCGGGATGCAGCTTCAGGCTGCCGCTGTCGATACGGGAAAGATCCAGCATGGTACGCACCAGACGTGAAAGGCGCTTGACTTCCTGCGAAACAATCGTCAGGTAATGCTTTTCTTTTTCCTGCGGGATCGTTCCGTCCAGAATACCGTCAATAAATCCCGCTATGGTTGTCATCGGTGTTTTCAGCTCATGCGAAACGTTGGCGATAAAATTGCGGCTTGCGCTTTCACTGGACGTAAGGGAATCCGCCATATTATTAAATGCAGCTGCAAGCTGGCCGATTTCGTCGGATGAAGTCACCGGAACGCGGACGGAAAAATCACCTTTTCCAAAACACCGCGCGGCATACGCCATCCGCCGCAGGGGCTGGACCAGTTTATAAGAAAAGATCCAGACCATACAGAAAGAAATCAAAAACGCCGCTACGGCAGCCAGCAGAAGGTTCCGGACAATCTCCAGCAGGAAAGTATGAAACGACGCTGAGTTGTAAGCGGCAAAAACCGCTCCGATTTCCGCCATGCCGTCGTCGCTTCTGACTCGGATCGGGACACCGACGATATTATGTGACCGGCTGTAAACGCCGTTTAGAGTACCTTCGCCGCTGTAAAAACCATTCAGCGCCTTTTGCATGATCTGAGGACTGATCGGTTTTGTGCCGTCAAAGTCGCCCCCGCTGCCATAAGCTATTACCTGGAATTTTCCGCTGCAGTCGGTGATAAAAATATCGGAATCAATATTCTGGGCAAATGCTTCGGTAAAATTCTGCATTCGGACGGAATCCAGCGTATAGACGTCCTTTTTTACGCTGATGGCATTTTTCGAAACCAGCGTAGCCACGTTTTCAGCATTTCGCCGAAGCAGGTTCCGTTTTTCCGACTTCCAGTAATTTGAGACAAAAATAACCATAACAAAACTTAGAATTATAAAACTGATCAGGATAATTGCTGATGTAATCCTCAGATATTTTTTAAAAAGGGTCTTACGCATATTTTCACCCCGGCAAGGAGCAGATCTACTCTTTTTCTTTTACTTCAAATTTATAGCCGACACCCCAAACCGTCTTTAAAGACCATTGATCCGAAACGCCCTCCAGCTTTTCCCGCAGACGTTTGACGTGGACATCAACCGTGCGGCTGTCGCCGTAATAATCGAACCCCCAGACTTCATCCAGCAGCTGGTCCCGTGTAAACACGCGGTTGGGGTTGCTGGCAAGATGATAAATCAGTTCCATCTCCTTGGGCGGTGTATCAATCTGCTTGCCGTTGACTTTCAGCTCATAATTGGTCAGATTGATGGAAAGCTTGTCATATTCCACCTTTTTAACCTGATTGTCCCCGTTTTTCCCAAGGCGGCGCAGCACCGCTTTGATCCGCGCCACGACTTCCTTCGCCTCAAACGGCTTTACGACATAATCGTCTGCACCCAGCTCCAGCCCCAGAACCTTGTCGAAGACCTCGCCTTTGGCCGTAAGCATAATAATCGGGCATTGCGATTTTTTGCGGATTTCCCGGCACACCTGCCAGCCGTCCAGCCCGGGAAGCATAATATCCAGCAGAATAAGATCCGGCTTTTCGCTGTCAAACATTTCCAGCGCTTTTTTTCCGTCATTTGCAATGACAGTCTCAAAGCCTTCCTTTTCAAGATACAGCCTGAGCAGTTCGCAGATATTCTGGTCGTCATCCACCACCATGATTTTTCCGGATGCCATATCAATTCCTCCTTCGCTCCCTCAGCTTTTCCTTTCCATTTGATTATACTGGAAAAGGAGGTCCAAGGTATGAATATTTTATAAAGATTTTTTATGCCCGTACACAGGAGCCGCCCGGCATCCGCCCGCCGGGCATAAAAGGCGCGGCATCTGCCGCGCCCTTTTTCTTCTGCCTATTTTCGGATACTGTTCAAAAGGCCGCCCTTCTGAATAATATTCTGTAAAAAAGGCGGATACGGCCGTGCTTTATAAGTTTTCCCGGTCGTCTCATCCCTTATCACACCGGAATCAAAATCGACCGAAACCGTGTCGCCGCTTCGGATTTCCTCCGCCGCGTCCCCGCATTCCAGAATTGGCAGACCGATATTGATGGAATTCCGGTAGAAAATCCGGGCAAACGACGAAGCAATTACGCAGGATATCCCGCTGGAACGAATCGCAATCGGCGCATGTTCCCGGGACGAGCCGCACCCGAAATTCTTTCCGGCAGCAAGGATATCCCCCGGCTTGACTTTTTTTACAAAATCCGGATCGATATCTTCCATACAATGCGCGGCCAGCTCCGTTTGCGACGACATGTTGAGATACCGCGCGGGGATGATTACGTCGGTATTGACGTTGTCTCCGTATTTATGGACTGTTCCCTGTATTTTCATGGCAGATCCGCTCCTTTCAAATCCGGTCCGGGTCGGTCAGGAACCCGGTTACAGCGCTTGCCGCAGCCACGGCCGGACCCGCAAGGTAAACTTCGGATTTCACATGGCCCATGCGCCCGACAAAATTCCGGTTTGTTGTGGAAACGGCCCGTTCACCTTTGGCCAGCACTCCCATATGCCCGCCCAGGCACGGCCCGCAGGTCGGCGTGCTGAACACAGCCCCCGCTTCGACGAAAATCTCTGCCAGCCCCTCGCGGACCGCCTGAAGATAAATCTGCTGAGTAGCCGGAATCACAATGCAGCGCACCCCGTCGGCAATCTGGCGGCCTTTCAGGATGGACGCGGCAATGCGCAGATCCTCTATGCGCCCGTTGGTGCAGGAACCGATCACACTCTGGTCGATTTTCACCCGGCCCGCTTCGTCTATGGTTTTTGTATTCGACGGAAGATGCGGAAAAGCGACAATGGGGCGCAGCGCCGACAGGTCAATCTCAACGGTGGATTCATAAACCGCGTCCGGATCTGCCTGATAGACAACGGGCTTTCTCTGGAAACGTCCGTTTTCGTACTCCATGGTGATATCGTCTACAGGGAAAATCCCATTTTTTGCCCCGGCTTCTATTGCCATATTGGCAATGGTCAGCCGGTCCGCCATCCCCATGTACTGGAGCCCCTCCCCGGTGAATTCCAGGGAACGGTACAGCGCGCCGTCCACACCGATCTTTCCGATCAGATACAAAATTACGTCTTTGCCGCCGATCCAGCGGCTCGGTTCCCCCGTAAGGACAACCCGGATGGCAGACGGAACCTTGAACCACGCCTTGCCGGTGATCATCCCGGCGGCCATGTCGGTCGAGCCCACGCCCGTCGAAAAAGCACCCAGTGCGCCGTAGGTGCAGGTGTGCGAATCCGCTCCAATGATGCAGTCGCCGGGGCCGACAAGCCCTTGCTCCGGCAGCAGCGCGTGCTCTATGCCCATACGACCCGCGTCAAAGAAATTCACAATACCGTATTTTCGGGCAAAATTACGCGTCCGCTGGCACTGTTCGGCTGATTTAATATCTTTGTTGGGTACAAAATGATCCATAACCAGTGCGATACGGTTCCGGTCAAATACGGAATCCGCCCCGCATTTCTCAAAGCCGTCAATGGCAACGGGCGACGTAATGTCGTTGCCGAGAACCAGGTCAAGCTCTGCCTCGATCAGCTGCCCGGCTTCCACAGCGGGCAGACCCGCGTGGGCCGCAAGGATTTTCTGCGTCATAGTCATTCCCATTGAAATTCCTCCTTTATTCCATTTCAATCCATTATCCCACGGGGACTGTACAAAAAATGTAACACATGATACAATCTGGCTAAAAGGATGGAGGGAATCCTGCATGGAAAGAAATGGGCCGGAAAAATCGTGGACCATACTGGAAAAAGAACTGACGCCGCGGTTTTATGAAAAAGGCGCCGCAGTTTACTGGCAGGGCGACCTTGCCGCGGAATTTTTTTATCTGAAGGACGGAGCCGTACGGATTTTCTTCTGCTCGGAAAACGGCGGGGAGAAGACGCTGGCAATCCGGAAATCCGGCAGCGTTTTTGGCGAAGCCGCCTTTTTTGACGGCCTGCCCCGCGTATCCTCGGCAAAGACACTGAAAGATTCCAAAATCATTGCTGTAACGCGGCAAAGCCTGCTGAAGTGCATCCGGAAGGATCCGGAGCTTGCCATGGGTCTTCTGACCTGCCTGTCGCAAACCATCCGCATGCTTTCTTCTCAGGTGGACACAGCTACCTTTCAGCAGGCGGATGAACGGCTGGCCAGGCTTTTGCTGAATTTGGCGGGAACCAGAGGGGAAATCCGCGCCACACATGAAGACCTGGCGGCCCTTGCCGGCGTTTCCCGCGTGACCGCCAGCCGAATTCTCTCCGGTTTCCGGCACAAGGGATGGATCCAGACCGGCTACCGGGGGCTGCATCTCACCAATGCCGCCGCTCTGGAAAAATTCGCGGCTAATCCTCAAAAACGGCACCGCGGGAACCGGACGTGACCATCCGGGCGTACCGTTTCAGGTAACCGGTAAGTTCCTTGTGGGGAGCTTTCCACGCTGCCCGGCGCTTTGCAATTTCCTCTTCGCCGACGCAAAGCTCCAGTTTCCTGCCGGGAATGTCCACATTGATCCGGTCGCCGTCCTGGATCAGGGCGATCAGACCCCCAGCGGCTGCTTCCGGCGAAACATGGCCAATTGCTGCGCCGCGCGTGGCACCTGAAAAGCGCCCGTCGGTAATCAGCGCCACGCTGTCACCGAGGCCCATGCCGGCCAGCGACGAGGTGGGGGCCAGCATTTCGCGCATGCCCGGGCCGCCCTTGGGGCCTTCGTACCGGATAACGACCACGTCGCCGGGCTGGATTTTACCTCCCTGGATCGCCGCAATCGCATCCTCTTCACTGCCGAAACAGCGGGCGGGACCGACATGCTGCATCATTCCGGGATCGACGGCCCCTTGTTTCACAACGGAGCCCTCCGGCGCAAGGTTGCCTTTCAAGATGGCAATGCCGCCGTCTTTGCGGATAGGCGTTTCTACTTTGTGGATAATGGTTCCGTCCGCATCAGGTGCGGAATCCAGCCGTTCGCGCACGGTGCCGCGCACGGTCGGGATATCCAGATTGATCAGATCTTTCCGTGCAAGTTCCTTCATGACGGCCGGAATGCCGCCAACCCGGTCAAGATCTGTGATAAAGATCTTTCCGGCAGGATTCAGTTTACAGATCTGGGGTGTATTCCGGCTGATCCGGTCAATGGTATTGATATCGAGCGGGACACCCATTTCGTGCGCAATGGCCGTCAGGTGCAGCACCGTATTGGTGGAACATCCCAGTGCCATATCGCTGCGCAGGGCATTCTCAAAGGCTTTCGGCGTAAGGATATCGCTCGGGCGGCGGTTCTCACGGTAAAGCCGCATAACCTGCACGCCCGCTTCTTTGGCCAGACGGATCCGTTTGGCAAAGACAGCGGGAACGGTCCCGTTCCCCGGAAGGGCCATTCCAATGGCTTCGGTCAGGCAGTTCATGGAATTGGCCGTATACATGCCAGAGCAGCTCCCGCATCCCGGGCAGGCAGCTTCTTCCATTTCACGGAGATCGCCGTCGCTCATTTTGCCCGCCGCGTGGGCTCCCACAGCCTCGGACATTTCGGAGAAGCCGATCCGCTCGCCGCGGTATTCGCCTGGCAGCATGGGTCCGCCGCTGATAAAAATACTGGGCAGGTTCATCCGGCAGGCGGCCATCAGCATCCCCGGAACGATTTTGTCGCAGTTCGGGATAAACACGGCAGCATCCAGCGGATGGGCAGTCAGCATAACTTCAATGGAATCGGCAATCAGTTCCCGGGAGCAAAGAGAATATTTCATGCCCTTGTGGTTCATGGCAATGCCGTCGCAGACACCAATGGTCTGGAATTCAAACGGCACGCCGCCGGCGCTGAGAATGCCTGCCTTAACGGCTTCGCTGATCTCCCGCAGGTGCTTGTGGCCTGGTATGTAATCGCTGGCCGAACAGACTACCGCGACAAACGGGCGTTTGATTTCTTCATCCGTAAGGCCAAGGGCCCTTAAAAGGGCACGCTGGGGTGCGCGGTTGGCACCGGACTTTATTTGGTCGCTTCTCATAGACTTATGCCTCCCAGTAAATATATTTTTTTGCCGAACCCTTTCAGGAGCTGTGCGTCAGCTTCTGAAACATCTGCTTGGACGCCTGGTAATAATCTTTTTCTTTACCTTCAATGCCTGAACCCTTGTAAATCCGGAGAGACATGTCCAAGTTTTTGAAGAGGTCGGTACTGATGCTTCCCGAAGATGCGGGGATTTTTACTTTCAGTCCGGCAAATTTGGGGCATTTTTGCAGGGGAATCCGCATTTTATCATAATCGGTGGCTCCGTCCGGCGGTGTGCTGCCGTCTAGATAAGCAAAAAACCTGCCCTGTTTTTCCTGCGAACGGAACGACGCATCATCGGTAATAAAAATGATGCTGGTGCCGGCGGAAATATCCGCTTCCAGCTTAACCTGATTGGCCACCCGGATCTGCGGGTCGGCCATGGCTGACCCAGAACTATTGGAACTGGATACGGGGGCTAGGTAATACTGGACAATCTGCACGACCGTGCGGCCGTCGCCGTTCAGGTCGCTCCCATATTTCTGCATTTGATCCTGCAGTGTGTTTATGGCCTCTTCCGGATAATACTGCTGGGTAATCATACCGACGGTATAGTCCGGATGAACGGTTTTTAAGGTACTCCAGACAGAGAAAATGACTACCGCCAAAATCAGGATGGCAATAATAACATGGACTTTGTGATAATACCAGAAATTATCCCACTTTTTATGAGGAGTATCCGCCTTTTGTTCCACAGACGGATCATGGATGCTCTCCTCGCCGGCATGAAGCAGATATCCTTCCCTGGCCATGGTTCCATTACACCTCCCTGGGTCTCATGGTTGGAAACAAGAGAACGTCACGGATAGAAGCGCTGTCAGTCAGCAGCATTACCAGCCGGTCTATTCCCATTCCCATTCCTCCTGTGGGCGGCATCCCATATTCCAGTGCCGTGAGAAAGTCCTCGTCGATCATATTCGCTTCCTCGTCACCTTTGGCGCGGAGTTCCATCTGACGGACAAAACGCTCCCGCTGGTCGATCGGATCATTCAGTTCGGAATAGGCGTTTGCCAGTTCACAGCGGGCAATAAACAGTTCAAACCGCTCCACCAGTTCCGGTACACCGCGCTTCCGCTTGGTAAGGGGGGAAACCTCCACGGGGTAATCGTAAATAAAGGTTGGCTGAACGAGTTTGTCCTCCACCTTTTCATCAAAGGCCTGCGCCATGATATCACCCCAAGCGCCGGATGGCTTTGGTTCAATGCCAAGGCCGGCGGCAGCCTCCCTGGCTTTTTCAGCATTGCCCTTAAACGAAAGGAAATCCACTCCGGTGAATTTCTGGATGGCGTCGTTCATGGTCATGCGCCGGAACGGCATAGAAAAGTCAATTTCATCACCCTGATAAACGACCGTTTCTGAACCGCACGCCGCCCGCGCACAGGCCCGGATCAAGTTTTCGGTGCGTTCCATCATTCCCCGGTAATCTGTGTACGCCTCATACATTTCCAGCATGGTAAACTCCGGGTTATGCTTGACATCCATCCCTTCATTGCGGAAGATGCGCCCGATTTCGTAGACTTTCTCCATTCCGCCTACAATCAGCCGCTTCAGGTGCAGTTCGGTGGCAATGCGAAGGTACATATCGATATTCAGCGTGTTGTGGTGCGTAATGAACGGCCGTGCCGTCGCGCCGCCCGGGATAGTATTTAAAACCGGAGTTTCCACTTCAATATAGCCCATGCCGTCCAGCATATCCCGGATAGCCTTGATAATCCGGCTGCGCCGGACAAAAGTTTCCTTGACTTCAGGATTGACAATCAGGTCCAGATACCGCTGGCGGTAGCGCAGATCCGTGTCTTTCAGGCCGTGGAACTTTTCCGGAAGGGGAAGAAGTGCCTTTGATAGCAGACGGATTTCTGCCGCGTGGACGGAAATCTGGCCCCGGCGTGTTTTGAACACATAGCCCTTGACGCTGATGATATCTCCGACGTCCCAGTAATTTTTCAGTTCGGAATAGCTTTCTTCACCGACCTGGTCGATTTTCATGTAAACCTGAATCCGGCCTGTCATGTCAAACAAATCCATAAATCCGGCCTTGCCCATATCGCGCCAGCTCAGGATCCTCCCTGCAATACAGACATCCTTATTTTCCAGGTCGGCAAAATTGTCAAGAATTTCCTTGGCAGTATGGTCGCGGGGGCATGTGGTGATTAAAAAAGGATCTTTGCCCGCCTTCTGGAGCGCCGTAAGCTTGTCCCTCCGAATTTGGGTTTCACTCACGTTCCGGACAGCCCCGTCCTCTTCCGGTGTTCCCGTGGTTGCTTCATTCATTTCGATTTCCCGCACCTTTCCAGTTTAAATACAAAATTCAAAATATAAATAAAAAGGGCAGGGTGACAAACGGCCACACCCGCCCGAGATGTCTTCAGGAGATGGTCAGAACCTCATATTCCATCGTTCCGGCGGGGACTTCCACTTTGACTTTATCGCCGATCGCATGATCCAGCAAAGCTTTTCCCACCGCCGACTCGTCGGAAATAAACCCGTTAAGAGGATCGGCTTCATTGGAACCGACGATCTTATAGTTTACAACCTGGCTGGTGCCTGTTTTAGGATTGGTAACACGCAGCTCCGCCTTGGAACCGATATGAATATTCTCAGAGCTAAGCTCACTTTCATCGACCACTTTCACCTGTTTCAGCATGGCCTCGATATCCGCAATGCGCGCCTCGACGATTGCCTGTTCGTTTTTTGCTTCGTCATATTCGCTGTTTTCGGACAGATCCCCGAACGAAAGGGCCACCTTGATTTTTCCGGCGACTTCTTTTCTTTTGTTCCCTTTGAGCTCGTCCAGCTCATCCTCCATCTTTTGGAGTCCTTCTTTTGTTAAAAGAATCTGCTTTGCCACTGCAACGACCACCTTTGAAAAGCTGCGGGAAACCGCAGCCTGAATTTTCAGAGAATAAATCTATTATAGTAAAGCCGCTCAGTTCTGTCAATCATATCGGGCCAGATAAAGACCTTGTTTTCAGTCCGTCCCGGAAGCCGACGAAGAGACACCGGGAGACTGCTGAACGGACGCGCCCTGGCGGATCAGCGCCGACACGGCAGCCTGCACCTGTGCGTCTTTCGAGGGGGACAGACTGTTCCGCTCCAGCAGTGCTTTCTGCTCGCTGCCAAGACTGATGTTGATATCTGCGGCAACGCCGGCGCCGTTCAGATCTTTTCCGCCGACGGTCAGATAGTCGGCTACGGACAGGATCATGGCGGAACCGTCAGAAAGCGGTACAGCTGCTGTCTTGACCGCATTTCCCGCCGTTTTTTCCCCCACCAGAAGCCCTTTTTTGAAATCTCGGATATCCGCTGCGAAAATTTCGGCGGCACCTGAAGTTTCATTATTAATCAGAATACCGAGGGGCACTTCCACCTCATTGGAGTGCGAGGTGTATTCCACCTGCGTGCGCCCGTCTTTCCCGCGGCTGATGACCGTATTCCCCGCCGGAAGAAGGGTATCCAACACCGAGGCAGCAGTTTCAACATTTGCGCCGGAATTCCCGCGCAGGTCGATAACAATGCCCGCCGCCCGGCGGCGGATCAGAGTGGAAACGGCATTGTTGAAATCGGTGGCTGTGTTTTGATCGAACCGGGATATTTTTATATAAGCGGCATTTCCATTCACCATGGAGTACTGGACGGTCTGGGCCCGGTATTCACCCCTCGTCACGGTGATTTCAAGGGGTTCCGTCTGGGAAGCGGAAGACACACTCCCATCCTGCAAACGGAGAATTTTTAACCGGACTTTTGTCCCGGCGCTTCCTTCCAGCATATTCAGTGCAACCGCATAGGTGCTGCGGACGACGTCTTTTCCGTCTACGGCAACGATGGTATCTCCCTTTTTTATGCCTGACTTCTCCGCGGGAGAACCCTTAGTCACTTCAATGATTTCCATGTTCCCGTCGCTGTCACGGACTGTTTGGATGCCGACACCGATATTCCGATCATCTGTGGCGTTTAAATACGCCCTGTATTTTTTCGGGGAAAGGTATTGAGCATGCGAATCGCCCAGGCCCGCAAGATATCCAGCGCAGATGCCGTCCGTCAGCGCAGACTCGTCAATCTTGCCCACATAATCCTGCCGCGCCTTCTGATCAATCTCACTCAGCTTGGTATACATGGCCTGCCGCTCATTGACATCGGCCACTTTCGCATTAAATTTTCCCATAGAGTACCGGTAGGTCAGCGACACAGCAACCGCCGCCGCAATGGCCGCCGCCGACACCGCCGCACCCAGAGAAACCTTTCTGCTCATTTTCCTTCATTCCTCACTTTGCGTCTGCCGAGCACAAAACGGTTTCCAGTGCTGAAACCGCACTGGAAACCTGCATTCTGCCGTCCGGCGCCGCGGAACTGCGCATGCTCCGCACCGGACAAATAAGAAAAGCTCATCCGAACGAATTCATCGGGTTCTGTCTCTGTCCATTCACGCGGATTTCAAAATGGCAGTGCGGACCAGTAGAATGTCCCGTACTTCCCACGTAACCGATTATCTGGCCTTTGGTGACCTGCTGGCCGTTACTGACCGCCACGCGGCTCATGTGGCCGTACAGTGTGGAGTATCCGCCGCCGTGGTCAATTGCCACCACGTTTCCGTAGCCGTTGTATCCGCTGCCGGAAAAACCGTATCCAGCCATAATGACCCGGCCGGAATCAGCCGCCACAATCTTGGAACCGTAAATGCCGCCGCCCCCAATGTCGATACCGGGATGGAAATCAGTGTGGTTCCAGCGCCAGCCGTAAGGGCTTGTGATCTGCGTATACCCAGGAACGGGCCATGTGAAATGCCCTTTGCTGACATAACCGCCGCTGCCGCCGCCGCCGCTGCTCTTACTTTTCAGGCTTGCATAATACGCCTTGTACCAGGCATCCACCTGCTGCTGAAGCTGTTTCTGTGCAGCAGCATTTTTCTGATATTCTTTCTGTTCATCCGCTGTGTTGGACGCCAGCTCCGACAGTGTCTTTTTCGCTTCTGTCTCCAGCGCCGCCAACTCGCTCCGCTTCTGGGCGTATTCGTTTTTCGTGGCGGTAACCCTGCTCCGCTCCGACTCGATCGCCTGCTTGTCAGCCTTAATGCTGTTCATTTCATTCTTCAGTCTGTCGATCAATTCGGAATCATGCTCCGTAACCACGCTCATGATTTTCATCTTATCGGCAAGATCCATGACGTTTTTGGCATTCAGCACGATCTCCATGGTGGAAGCATCCCCCGTTAAGTACAAGGCGCGGATTCGTTCTTTCAGCCTCTCGTAATCGGCATCAATATCTTTCTGTTTTCCGGCTATTTTTTCTTCTCTGTCCTTAATATCGGCATTGTAGCCTTCAATCTGCTCGTCGAGGGTATCAATCTGCTGCTGAACATTGGTAATCTGTGCATCCAGCTCATTTTTATACTGCTGTTTCTTGGCTGTGTCATTTTTCAGCTTACTCAGGTTGGTTTTAATCTGCTCCTGCTGCTTTTTCAGATTTGTCTGCTTTTTCTGCAGATTGGACAGGGAAGAAGCAGAAACAGAAACCGTCCCGGCAGAACAGGAAAACACAACGGAAAGGGACAGAACTGCCACCAGAAAACATTTCAAAAGCTTTTTACCAGTCAACAACGTCACCCCCTTCTTTCTTAAGGTATCTTCCGATTGATATTAAGCCGCCCAGCGCGCCGAAAAAACACCCGGCTAACAGGAAAATCCCTGTAAGGGAGGCGGAAAGGCTGTTAATGGAAACGGTTTGAAACAGGGTAATGGAAGTCAGCATACTAGTCAGTTTACCATAAACCAGATACAGAATGCCGCTCGCCACGGCACCTGAAATCAGCCCGATCACTACGCCCTCCACAATAAATGGAACCCGAACAAACCAGTTTGTCGCGCCTACCGATTTCATAATGTTAATCTCCAGCCTGCGTGAAAACATCGTGACACGAATGGTATTGGAAATGATAAAGAGGGAAACCAGGCTCAGAATCAGGATGATCCAAAACCCGCCCGTCGTTACCATTCGATCCAGTTTGGTCAGCTTGGCTGCAATATCAGAATAGTCGTTGATGCTTTCAACCCCGCTGATTTTTCGGATTTTGGAAACCGTATCCTTGTATTTCGAAAGGTCTTTAAAAGAAACCTGATACGCGTCCGGAAGGGGGTTCTCTTTTCCGGTCATACCGGTGAGAATCGTTGCGTCCTTTTCTCCCAGCATACCCATGACCTTTTCAATGGCCTCATCCTTCGGAATAAACTTGCAGTCCGCAATATTGTCGAGTTTTTTAATTTCTTCCCCCGCTTTTACGGCGGAAAGCACCGGGAGGCCTTCATCCATATAGACTTTAACGGAATTAGTCCCTTCCACGGTCTTCATGGCAGCATTGATGTTCATGGAAAACAGCACGGCGGCCCCCGTTAGAAACAGGCAGGAAACCAGAACCCCCACGGATGCCAGCGACATGGTGCGGTTGCTCCAGATGTTGCGTACACCTTCCTTGAACAGATACTTAAAATTATCAATCATGGCGCGCCTCCCAGTTGCAGCTGTCTGCGACAATGGAGCCGTTCTTGATCTCAACGACCCTACGCTGAAAATGTTTAACAAGCGAATGCTGGTGAGTAACCATCAGAACCGTTGTCCCGCGCTTGTTAATTTGGTTCAGAAGATCGACGATCTCAAAGGAAAGCGTGGGATCCACGTTTCCGGTAGGCTCGTCCGCAATCAGCAGGCGCGGATTGTTGACCAGCGCCCGCGCCAGCCCCACGCGCTGCTGTTCGCCGCCCGAAAGCTCGCGCGGATGGCACTGGGCCTTGTCCTGAAGATCCACAAGGCTCAATATGTACGGAACACGTTTCCGGACTTCCCGGCTGGAAGCACCCACCACATGCATGGCAAACGCTATATTATCGTAAACCGTCATCTTGCTGATCAGCCGGAAATCCTGGAAAACCATCCCCATCATGCGCCGGAGATACGGGATTTCGCTCCGTTTCAACTGGGTGAGCTTCTGCTCGCCCACGACGATCTCCCCGGCAGTCGGGCGCTCCTCGCATGTAATCAGCTTTAAAAATGTGCTTTTTCCTGCGCCGGACTGGCCGACAATAAATACAAACTCTCCCGTATCCACATGCAGGCTGACATTTTTCAGCGCCTGCGTTCCGTTCGAATAAACCTTACTCACATTCTGAAACTCTATCAATGTCAATCGCTCCACATTCAAACAAAATGTTTCCCTACGTTTCTTCCTCTAAGCAACCGACAGAAAAGCCCATCGGTACGTTACCATAATACCAATGGGCGTCGCAATTATTATGCTAATAAAGAATTGTTTTGTAATATTTCTGTAACACTTTTTCCCATAAAGCACTTAATACTTAGCCGGATTGGAAGAAAGGTATTTTTTTACCATTAAAGCAACTTTAAACACAATGGCATCCTCAAAATTACGCAGATCCAATCCCGTGATCTTCTTGATCTTTTCCAGGCGGTACACAAGCGTGTTGCGGTGGACAAACAGCTTGCGGGAAGTTTCGGAGACATTCAGGTTGTTCTCAAAAAAGCGCTGAATGGTGAACAAGGTCTCGTGATCCAACGAATCAATGGAGCCACGCTTGAAAACCTCTTTCAAAAAAGCCTCGCAAAGGGTGGTTGGCAGCTGATAGATCAGCCGCGCAATGCCGAGGTGATCATAGCTGACAATCGGCCGCTCGGTATCGAAAACTTTGCCGACCTCCAAGGCTACCTGCGCTTCTTTGAAAGAGCGGGCCAAATCCTTAATCCCGGTTACAATGGTGCCGATCCCAACGACGCAGTGGGTGTAGAATTCGCTGCTCAGGGTATCCACAATGGAGCTGGCCAGTTTCTCCAGATCCTTCGGGTCGATTTCCTGGCGGATTTCCTTGACAAGGGCAATATCCGTTTCATTAATGTTGATGACAAAATCCTTGTTTTTGTCGGGGAAAAGATTCTGGATAACATCATATGCTGATATATCCGTTTTGTTGGTCACCTTAATCAGCATGCAGACGCGGCTGACATCCGTATTGAAACGGAGCTCCCGCGCTTTCAGATAGATATCTCCCGGAAGGATGTTGTCCAGGATAACGTTTTTAATAAAAGTGCTGCGGTCATACTTCTCGTCGTAGTACTGCTTGATATTGCTGAGCGAAATTGCCAGCAGGGACGCATAGCGGCCTGCCTCCGCATCGCTGCCCGAAACAAACACCGCATACTCGGGGCGCGGGCGGTTCCCAAACGACTTAAACGTATAGCCGTTCACAACAAACGTACCCGGAGAAGCAAACGCTTCGGTCGTGATGTTTTCGTTGACTTCACCGATTCGGCCCAGCTCGCTGCAGGCAATAATCACGGAAGTCTCGTCCACAACGCCGATCGTTCTGTCAATGGCATCACGCATTTGATGAATGATGCCCTGAAATAGTCTGTTAGACATGGCACTCCCTCACTTTAGCCTAGTTGTCTATTTTCAAAAATAAAAACCTAAAAACACTGAAATACAGTTCACTGTCTTATATTCTACAGAAAACGCGGAATAATTTCAAGTTCCTTTTTAAAATTTATAAAGCCAGATCTGTTTTTCCTGAAAAATTTTCTTCCCGGAACCCCGGGCAAAACAAAAAACATTGAGAAGGGGCGCACCCCTATTTGCTGAAAGAAGAGCCGTGCTTCTGCGCACGGCTCTCCCTTTATGACGCAGGCCGGTCATGTAGCCCGCAAAATTATTCAGTTCAAAATCGTCAGCTCTGTTTCTTTGTCAAACAGATGCATCTTGGAAAGATCCAGGGCAATCTTAATGCGGTCGCCGGTCTTTGCGGTAGTCGCCGGGTTGACACGCGCCGTAATGGAGTTGCCTTCACAGTTAAGGTACAGGTATGTTTCAGCGCCCATCAGCTCTGTAACTTCCACATCGGCCTCCACAATGCCATCCTTGGCCTTTGACAGGAAATCGGGCTCATCGTGAACATTTTCGGGGCGGACACCCAAAATGACATCCTTATCCACATAATCCTTGAGGACGTCGTCCTTGTTCTTTTCCTTTGGAACTTTAATCGAATACTGACCAAAGTTAATCTTGTAATCGGAGCCGTCTTTGGCGATGGTACCGTCGATAAAGTTCATTTGAGGCGAACCCATGAACCCTGCCACAAACAGATTGGTCGGGAGATCATACAGGTTTTGCGGCGTATCTACCTGCTGAATAAATCCATCCTTCATCACGACGATACGGTCGCCCATGGTCATAGCTTCCGTCTGGTCATGCGTTACGTAAATGAAGGTAGTGCCCAGGCGCTTGTGCAGTTTGGAAATTTCGGTCCTCATCTGCGCACGCAGCTTTGCGTCCAAGTTGGAAAGAGGTTCATCAAGAAGGAAGACTTTCGGGTTACGTACAATGGCACGCCCCAACGCAACACGCTGCCGCTGGCCGCCGGAAAGAGCCTTCGGCTTTCTGTCCAGAAGATGGGAGATATCGAGGATCTTGGCTGCTTCACCCACGCGGCGCTTAATTTCGTCCTTGGGGACCTTGCGCAGTTTCAGGCCGAATGCCATATTGTCGAAAACTGTCATATGCGGATACAGGGCGTAATTCTGGAACACCATGGCAATATCACGGTCTTTCGGGGCAACGTCGTTGGCGAGGGTATCACCGATATAAAGCTCGCCTTTCGTAATTTCCTCCAAACCTGCGATCATTCTCAGGGTTGTAGACTTTCCGCATCCGGAAGGGCCAACCAGAATGACGAATTCTTTGTCGGGAATGGTCAGGCTGAAGTCGGATACGGCCGTCACTCCGCCGTTATAAACCTTATAGACATGTTTTAGTGTCACACTTGCCATAATTAAACAACCTCCTGATAATCGATTTCTTAAAGTTCAAGCGTTTTATGCGTCACTCAATATGGTCTTATCATAACAGAAGTTCTTCGAGATGAACAGACTCTTTTTGCCCAAAATTCATTTGCAGGGTTTATGTAATTCTGATAAAACACAAACTTGAATCGAATTTTTCGTCTATTATGGCAAAAGGTTATGGCTCATTGTGAAAAATCCGTCTGCATTCTTCCGGGCTCATCTCGCGCGTTTTGCCGGAAACCAGTTCCGGATCGAGGGAGAGGCCGCCGATACGCACCCGCCGCAGGCGGAGAACCTGATTGCCGCGCGCAGCAAACATACGTTTGACCTGATGGTATTTCCCTTCGCAGATGCGGACGCATACCACGGGAGACTGCCCTTCTTCAAGGACCTGAAGCTCCGCCGGAAGGCACGTCCAATCCGACAGCTGGATCCCGGCCCGGAACGCCGCCCGATCTTCTTCCGTGACAGGGGCGGCCAGCCGCGCCTCATACCATTTTTTCACGTGGCTTCTGGGGGAAAGCATCCGGTGCGCAAACAGGCCGTCGTCGGTTAAAATCAGCAGGCCCTCGGTGTCCCGGTCGAGGCGCCCGGCGGGGAATATCCCCCTGCGCCGGTACGGCTCCGGAAGAAGGTCAACCACCGTGCGCGCCCGCGTATCCCGTGACGCGGAAAGCACGCCGGCCGGCTTGTTCATCATCAGATACAGACGGCGCTTAAATACAATCTCATTTCCGTCTACAGCAATGGCACCGCTCTCCGGATCCATCTTGAAGTCCGGCTTCAGGACGGTTTTGCCGCCGATGGAAACACGCCCCCCGCGGATAGCAGCGCCCACTTCTTTCCGGCTGCCAAAATTCTGGGAAGCCAGTATTTTGTCAAGCCGTTCCTTTTTCATCTGCTTTTGTCTGCACTCATTCAGACTCTCACGTCCCATGTTTTTTAAAATGCAAGCTCAGTATACTATCCCCAGGCCGGAAAATCAATCCGTCGGCCACGCATTTGCCGGAACCGCCGAAGACGCCGGCTTTTTTGCCTCCACGGCGGAAGACGCCTGCGGCGCCGAGGACGCATTCGTCAGATCGCCGACATTGGTCCGCGCAAGCGCCGGCTGATTCACGCTGAAATTCTGTTCTTCTTTTGTACCGTCAAATCCTGTCATAAAGCCGTTCAGCTCCGGCGTGCTCAAATCCCCGCCGATCACGCGCCCGCTGTAGACCATTAGCGTCCCCCGCATGGCTTTCCGCTGATGATAATTGGTAACGGTGTAAACCCACTGCCGGCACGTTTTTCCGGCATAAGGCTCCAGATCGAGGCCTTGTTCCTTCTGGATATTGTTATAGGCAACATAGACGTCGTCGAATTTTTCGGGGATGGTTACGTCGCCTTCGCTGACGGGTTCTGCATCCACCTTCCAGCCGAACTGTTTAAAGAATGCAACCCTTTCGTCGTTGGTTCCGGCCGAAAGCGAATATTTCTTGCCCGCACATTCCGCCTGCGGAACCCGGCCGCGCATCCCGGAAATGAAAATGGCAGCTGTCACGGCAACCAGCAGCACCGCCAAAATAACAATCGTCCGTTTCCGGCTGTGTTTTACGGAAAGTACAAACATGGACTTCGCCCCCTCTAGCAATAAGTATGACGGAAGAGCTGCAAAAATTCATCATTCTTCAGCGGTGCGCAGACTGTCCTCCTGTTCGATCACTTTCTTTGCCATCTGGGGAGGGATCTCTTCATAGCGTGAAAATTCGAAGGAAAAGCTGCCGCGCCCCTGCGTGGTCTGACGCAGAAATGTTGTAAAATCATGCATTTCGGCTTCGGGCACTTCGGCCTCTACGGACTGCATGCCCCGGGCGGCGGGGTTCATCCCCAGCACACGGCCCCGGCGTTTGTTTACCTCCCCCATAATATCGCCCATGCTTGCGTCGGGGACTGTGCATTCCAGCCGGCCGACCGGTTCGAGAAGCACGGGGGACGCTTTTGGCATTCCCGCCCGGTAAGCCATTGCCGCCGCCATTTTAAACGCCATCTCTGAAGAATCCACCGGATGGTAGGAGCCGTCATACAAAGTAGCGCGGAGCCCGACGACCGGGTAACCCGCCAGGGGGCCTTTCTGCACACATTCCCGCAGGCCTTTTTCCACCGCGGGGAAATAGTTTTTCGGCACTGAGCCGCCGACCACACGCTCGCCGAATTCCATCTGCTCGCTTTCGCAGGGTTCAAATTCGATCCAAACGTCGCCGTACTGGCCGTGGCCCCCGGTCTGCTTTTTGTATTTGCCCTGAACCTGCACTTTTTTCCGGATGGTTTCGCGGTAAGCCACGCGCGGCTCCTCCAGCACAGCCTCCGCCCCGAACTTTTTCTTCAGTTTTGCGGAAACGGCGTCCAGATGCTGTTCGCCCACACCGGAAAGGATCATCTGGTGCGTTTCGTGGTTCACGCGGAAACGGATGGTCGGGTCTTCTTCCTCCAGCCGCACTATCCCCTGCGCAATTTTGTCTTCCTCCCCCCTTTTTTTCGGCAGAACCGCCTTGGAAAGCGTGGGGGCCGGGTAGGAAACTCCCTCCAGCTTCACTTTGCGGGCGGGACTGCAGAGCGTATCACCCGTTTTAGCCTGTAATTTCGGAACAGCGCCGATATCCCCCGCACCGATGTACGGAGCGTCTTCCTGCTTTTTCCCGCGCAGAAACAGCGTTTTCCCCACGCGCTCCGCCTGGCCGGTGCGCATATTGACAAGCTGCGTATCACTGGATATTTTTCCGGAAACCACTTTTAAATAGGAAAGTTTCCCTACAAACGGGTCGGCCACGGTTTTAAAGACAAGGGCCGCCGCCGGGGCGTTTTCATCTACGGCAAGCTCCAAAGGCTCACCGGCTGTGTCTTCACAGGTTTCGGTGCTTTTTTCAGCGGCCGGAGGAGCAAGCCAGACAAGGCCGTTCAGAAGCTGGTCTATCCCGTTGAGCAGCAGAGCATCCCCGCAGAAAACCGGAATGACCGAACCGGATTTTACACCTTTGCTGATGCCCACGATAACCTCCTCGGGAGTAAACTGTTCGCCGGAGAAATATTTTTCAAACATCTCGTCGCCCGTTTCGGCAACCGCTTCGTAAATGGCGGTCCGCAGACCGTTCAGGCGTTCGCCCATATCCGGCATTTTGACTTCCACAGCTTTTCCGCTCCGGTATTCATAAGCTTTGTATTCCAGCATATTGACGTAAATGTTCGCCTTTCCGTTCTGGATAAACGGAACCACCACGGGGCAGACAGACGGGCCGAAATAAGCCTTGAGGCTTTCAAAGACTTTGTAGAAATCCGCCCCTTCGCCGCAGAGGCCGTTGACAAAAATAATTTTGGACAGGTTCCGTTTTTCTGCTGCGGCAGCGGCCTTTTCCGTTCCCACGCTGATGCCGTCTTTTCCCGAAATGACAATCAGGGCCGTATCTGCGGCACGCATGGCCTCGCACAGAGCGCCCTCAAAATCGAAAAGGCCCGGCGCGTCCAGCAGATTGATTTTATAATTTTTCCACTCTACAGGAGCTGTTGCCGCTGTGATGGATGATTTCCTCCGGATTTCCTCCGGATCAAAATCGCAGACGGTGCTGCCGTCTCCAACTCTGCCGAGCCGTTCCGTCGCACCGGAAAGATACAGCATCGCCTCCGCAAGGCTTGTTTTTCCGGCACCGCTGTGACCCGCAAGAACAAGGTTCAAAATTCTGTCCGCCTGATAGTGTTTCATAAAAAGCAGCTCCTTTCCGGGTTGAAAAATAACCGTTCTACAGTGTAAAACAGTACAATGTTCATCCTTATTTAATAATAATTATAGCTTATTTCAACAATGATTACAATTGAGCTGCTTCTTTTTTTCCTTTTGCTGGTATCCAATTTTACGGCGGAGTTTTTATGGATTCTGCCGAACGCGGGAAAGGACGCATCCCCCTCCGCCTGAACCGGCCGGGTGCCCCGCCGCTTCAGGAGTGTGTTTCCCGGTATTGGATGGGGCTCTGCCCCATTCGCCTGCGAAACACCCGGTCAAAATACGTCACGCTGCCGTATCCCACGGCGGCCGAAACCTGCGCAACGCTGCCAGACGTTTCGGCCAGCAGTTTTTCGGCGGCCATGACGCGGTTGTCGTTGATATACTCGCTGATGGTAAGGCCCGTAACTTCTTTAAATATATGACAGAGATAATATTTGCTGATAAAAAATTCCCGGCTGAGCTGGTCGATAGACTCAATTTCGGCGTATTTTGTGGAAATGTAGCCGGCAATCTCATAAACCTTTCGGTGCTTTGCACTGTTCAATGCGGGGTACTTCTCCGGCGCAGAATCAGCCTTGCGGAAAATGAAGATCAGCAGCTCCCCCAAAAGCAAGGCGGTGTATTCTTTATAGGCGAGCGGTTTTTTCCGGATTTCATCCGCCATGCGTGAAAAAAGGCTTTCCGCAAACTCCCGTTCCGCCCCCTGGAGATCAAGCACCCCGGAATCTTCATCAAAAAAAGATTTCATCCGGAGACTGCCGGACCAGTCCGCCATCCGGCGCATAAGCGGCGGCTCGATTTCGGCGAGGACACGCTCATGGCGGGCGGTATGCGCCGCAGAGGTCTTATGGATGCGGTTCGGCCCGATGAAAACCAGCCCGCCCGGCTTCAAATGGTACGTCCGGTTTTCAATAAAATAACTGCGCTCCCCTTCCAGCAAAAGATATATTTCATAGCTGCCGTGAAAATGCGTCTGCGGCATGCTGAACTCGCCGTCCCGCCGGATGCGCTCCAAAAACAGTCCGGGAATCTCCCCGCTGAACAGAATTTGATCCATGAAGCTCACCCTCCCGGCAATTAAGCAATATAGTTTGAATTTTTGAAAATACACGCAATTCAGGCATAGATTCCAGCACCATATTACACTATACTGTAGGCAGAAATGTGAATGAGGTGAAAAATAAATGCGTTACGAAGATTCAGCGGTAAAAGACATCAAGATTGCCTACATCGGCGGCGGCTCCCGCGGGTGGGCCTGGACGTTCATGACCGACCTTTCCATGGAAGCGCAGCTTGGCGGGACCCTCCGCCTGTATGACATTGACCGTGAAGCGGCGGAACACAACAAGGCCATCGGGAACGCCCTGACGGCACGGAGCGACACCAAGGGAAAGTGGAACTACCAGACAGTCGGCTCCCTGCGCGAAGCCCTGACGGGCGCGGATTTCGTCGTGATCTCCATTCTTCCGGGGACATTCGAGGAAATGCGCTCCGACGTGCATGAGCCGGAAAAATTCGGGATCTATCAGTCCGTGGGCGACAGTGTGGGGCCGGGCGGCTTTATGCGGGCCATGCGCACCATCCCCATGTACGTGGAGTTTGCCAAAGCGATCCGGGACTGCTGCCCCAATGCGTGGGTCATCAACTACACCAACCCCATGACGGTCTGCGTCCGCACGCTGTACGAAGTCTTCCCGCAGATCAAGGCGTTCGGCTGCTGCCACGAGGTATTCGGGACCCAGAGCCTGCTGGCCCTGATGCTGAAAGACATGAAGGGGATCGAAGGAGCCAAACGGCAGGATATTGACATCAGCGTTTCGGGAATCAACCACTTCACCTGGATCAGCCGCGCCTCTTATCACGGCATGGATCTGTTCCCGCTGTACCGCGAATTCAGCAAAAAATACTATGAAACGGGATTCAGCGACAAGGCCGACCACAACTGGATGAATGATTCCTTTGCGTGCGCGCACCGCGTCAAATTTGACCTGTTCCGCCGCTACGGGCAGATTGCCGCCGCGGGTGACCGGCATCTGGCGGAATTTATGCCCCGGCAGGAGTACCTGAAAGATCCCGAGACCGTTCACAAGTGGATGTTCGGCCTGACGACGGTGGACTACCGCATCCAGGACCTCCACAAGCGGCTGGCGCGCAGCAAACGGCTGGTCTCCGGTGAAGAGAAAATTGAGCTGAAACCGTCCGGCGAGGAAGGCATCCTGCTTATCAAGGCGCTGCTCGGCCTTCAGGACAAAGTGAGCAACGTCAATATTCCCAACCGCGGGCAGGTCTCCAATCTGCCGCTGGGTGCCGTTGTAGAAACAAACGCGCTGTTCCGCCGCGACGAAATCGCACCCGTTCTTTCCGGAAATCTGCCGGTCAACATCCAGAGCCTCGTTATGAAGCACGTGCTGGATCAGGAGGCAACCGTAAAAGCCGGCCTGACGAAAGACAAGGAATTCGCCCTTCAGGTCTTTCTGGATGATCCGCTGGTCGGTTTGAGTGAATCGGACGGCCGGATACTTTTTAATTCCATGCTGAAAAACACGGCAAAATACCTGCCGGGATGGGACATCTGACTATGAGCGAACAAAAAAGCAAACCGCTGGCGGACGTCTTCCGCAATCCGGGCCCGGAATATTCCCTGATTCCGTTCTGGTTTTTAAATGACCGGGTTGACCGGGCAAAGCTAATCCGGCAGCTGGACGATTTTCAGGCAAAAGGGATTGACGGATTCGTCATTCACCCCCGCATGGGCCTTCCGGAAAACTATGAATACCTTGGAAAAGAATTTTTGGCCGACGTGCGCTTCCTGGTAGAGGAGGCGCACCGCCGGAACATGAAAGCTGTGCTGTACGACGAAGGAATGTACCCTTCCGGTTCAGCGCACGGGATGGTGGTTGCCGGGAACCCGGAATACGCCGCGCGCGCACTGCGGCTGGAAAGCGCGGATGCTTCCCATCCCGCCCTGCCGGCCCTTCAGGCAGGTGAGCGGATCGAAGCTGCCTTTTACGCGGAGGGGGAAGGCCCTCTTTCCGGCTGTAAAGTGCATGAACTTAACCTTAAAACTCCCCTTCCGGCGGGGCGGGGCCGCCTGCTGTTTCTGATTTCGACCTTTTCGCACGGGACGATCCGGGGCATCCATTTCGGCGAGGATGACGGGGAAGCGGGCGCGCCGCCCGCGGCGGACCTTTTAAATCCCCAGTCGGTGAAAAAGTTCCTGCACGTCACCTATGACCAGTATTTTGAAGCCGTGGGGGAATATTTCGGCAGCACGGTTATTGCCATGTTCACCGACGAACCGAGCCTCCTCGGCCGGTGCGTAAACGAAAAGCTCCTGAAACCCTGGACGGAAGGGTTCCTCCCGTTTTACGAAAGTCTGGGAAACCGGAAGGAAGACCTGCTGGCTCTGTGGTTCGACGTAGGAAACGAGACGCAGATTAAGCGGAACCGGTTCCAAAAGGCTGTGGAAATCCGCCTGGAAGAAACATACTACCGGCAGCTTTCAGAATGGTGCGCGGCGCACGGCATTGCGCTGACAGGGCATCCTGCCAAAAGCTGTGACATCGGCGCGGAGCGGTATTTCCAGATTCCGGGGCAGGACGTCGTATGGCGCTGCATCCATCCCGGAAAAGGCGGGGGCGTGGACGGCCCGGACAGCGTTCTCGGGAAATGCTCTTCCGATTCCGCCCGGCACCGCGGGCGGCGGCGCAACGCGGACGAATGCTTCGGCTGCTGCGGCCCGGACGGCCGCCAGTGGGAATTCACGGCGGACGATATGAAATGGTATATGGACTGGCTGTTCGCGCGCGGCGTAAACCTTTTGTACCCGCACGCGTTCCTGTATTCCGCGCGCGGTGAAAAGCGCCTCGGCGAAAGGCCGCCGGACGTTGGCCCGAATAACTTGTGGTGGAAACATTACCGGATTTTCTCCGATTACGCAAAGCGCATGTGCTGGCTGAACACGGATTCGGTAAATCACGCTTCCATTGCCGTCCTCTGCACCGCCGATTCTATGCCGTGGCAGATCGTCCGGCCGCTGTGGCAGAACCAGTATGAATTCAATTATCTGGAAGAAAGCCTGCTGGGGAACAAGTGCCGCCGGAAAGGGGACTGCCTTGTCATTGGGAAACAGTCGTACCGGGCAGCCGTTGTGGAGGAACCGGAGCGGCTTTCCCGGCAGGCCGCTCAATTCCTCTGTGAATTTTCCCGCGCGGGCGGGCTTCTGATTCTGTTTGGAGACAGCCTGCCGGACGCGGAACACGCCATCCAAATTCAGAAACCGGAGGATCTGCCTTCCATTCTGGAAAAAGCGGTGCCGAAGGCCGTGGAAATCCCCAACTGCCCGGATCTGCGCGTCAGCACCTTTATAAAAGCCGGGGAAGAATTTTTTCTTCTCGTTAACGAAGGGGAAAACGAAATTCGCGGCGAAGCCGTCCTGCACGCCTCAGGGTACCCGGAAATGTGGGACGCCATGGACGGGAGCCGGACGCCCCTGCCGTTTTCCCGTGACGGGAACGGGGTGCGGATCGTCCTGCGCCTTCCGCGGCGCGGATCGGCCGTTATCCGCATGAGCCGCGAAGCTCTGCCAATCCCGGAGCGCACCGAACCGGTTCCCGCAGGGAATGTGGATCTCTCCGGGGGATGGACCCTGCGGATCAACGGGCGGGAAACCGCCGTTCCGGCTCTCGCTTCGTGGACAAAAACAGGCGCCCTCCGCCGGTTTTCCGGCGAGGGCGTCTATGAGCGGCAGACGGAAATCGAAATTCCGGCGGGCGTGAAAAAAGCCGTGCTGGATCTCGGTTCCGTGCACGACCTGGCGGAAGTTTCCATCAACGGCAAAAACGCCGGCGTCCGTCTGTGGGCCCCGTACCGGTTTGACGTGACGCGGGAGGCGGGCCGGAAAATCACCGGGCTGAAAATCGCCGTCACCAACAGCATTGCAAACCGCCTGGCGGACGCTTCGCTGGATTCCGGCCTTCTGGGTCCGGTGACCCTGCGGCTGTACCGTTAACCGGTATGGGTTTCCTCCAAAATTTTCACTTCATACCCTGCAAGCGGCAGTTCCTTTTCGAAGGCGCTGCCGCTTTCTGCGTCCCGGTACGGGGCGTTTAAGGCTATTTTCACGGTGGAAGGGTTGAAATTCTGGACAAAGATGAAATTTTTGCGCGCCCCCGCCCTCCGGTTTGCGGTTACGCCGTGCGGAAGCTCCGCGTTCACGCTTCTGCGGACCCCGGCCTGCTGAACCAAATAGGAGACAAAATCTTTTACAAACGCATATTCGGCGCGGGCGGCAAGATAATAGGCCCGCCCTTTGCCGCAGGAATGGACGGTGAGCGCGGGATATCCCCGGTAAAAGTCTTCGCCGTATTCGGCCAGCGGGGAAGCGCCCTCGCAGCGATCCAGCTCGCAGAGTTCGGAAACGCGGTATTCCGGCTTCAGCGGCAGCTTTCCGTTTACCAGCATCCGGTTAAACTGGCCGTCGTACAGGGCGTCGATCTCTTCGCGCCGGATGCCGAACAGATCCGTCATCCCCGCTGGCACCGCGCCGAGAAAGCACAGGTCGTTCTCGTTGACCACGCCGCTCCAGTATGTCCCCAAAAGGGTTCCGCCCGCTTCCGTAAAGTGCCTGAGCTTTTTCTGGATTCCGGCGCGGCACAGGTACAGCATGGGCGCGACAACCAGCTTATATCTGTCCAGGCTGGTCTCCATATCCACCACATCCGCCGGAACGCCGAGTTCCCAGAAAGCGCGGTGGAAGGATCGCACGGTTTCTTCATAGTGCATCCCGATCCGGCGCGGACCCTGCGCGTCCCGCAGGGCCCACCGGTTTTCCCAGTCGAACAGGACGGCGGTTTCCGGGCGGACTTCCGTTTCGCCCAGCCCGGCCCGATCCAGCGCCGCCAGGCGCTTCCCAACCGCCTGAACATCCCGGAAAATGCGGGTGCCGCTCTCACCGGACTGATCGACGACCGCGCTGTGGAACTTTTCGCAGCCGCCGCGGCTCTGCCTCCACTGAAAGTACTGCACGGAATTGGAGCCGTGCGCCACCGCCTGCAAGGAAGACAGCATGTGCATTCCCGGCCGCTTCAGCCGGCTGACTTCCGACCAGTTCACCGTGCCGGGGGTGCTTTCCATCAAAAGGAACGGTTCACGCTTAATAGAACGCATCACATCGTGGGCAAACGCGGTTTTCTGTGCCGTGCGAATATCCTCTTCGCTGCCTTGATGCCAGAGCGGATAGGAATCCCAGGCGACGACATCCACGCTGTCCCGGAATTTACAATAATTCAAGTTGGATTTCAGCCCGATCATGTTTGTGGTGACCGGGACGCCCGGAGCCGTGCTCCGAATCGTTTTCACTTCTTCCCGGTAAAAATCCAGCGTTTGATCCGTGACAAAGCGCTTCCAGTCGAGGGTCTGGGCATGCACCCGGGTTTCCCCTGTTTTCAGCGGCGGATCAATCTGATCCCAATCCGTGTACCGGTGGCTCCAGAACGACGTGTACCATTCCGCGTTCAGCTTTTCCAGCGATCCGTATTTCCGCTTGAGCCATTCGCGGAACGCGGCCCGGCAAAGCGGGCAGAAGCATTCCCCGCCGAATTCATTGGAGACATGCCAGAGGATGACCGCCGGGTGGCCGCCAAACCGTTTTGCAAGCTCAAAATCAATCCGCCGCGTTTTCTCCCGGTAAACAGGCGACGTGTAACAATGGTTCTGGCGGCCGCCGAACGCGGCGCGCTGAAGGGAACCGGAAACGCGGAGAACTTCGGGATATTTTCGGGCAAGCCACGCCGGGCGCGCACCGCTCGGCGTGGCGAGGATCACATGGATACCGGCCCGGTAAAGGCTGTCGATCACCTGTGCCATCCAGTCAAACGTGTAAACGCCTTCTTCCGGCTCCAGGCTGCTCCACGCAAAAACGCCGAGGGAAACGCAGTCGATTCCGGCTTCCTGCATCAGTCCCACATCCCGCCTGAGGATATCCGGGCGGCCGAGCCACTGCTCCGGGTAATAATCCGCACCGTGAAGCAGATGCGGGAACTTATTCATACAGCTCTACCTGCTTGCCGCCCGGCACTTCCACCATCTTCCCGTCTACCGAAAGGAATACCGTTGCCGCGCCCGGATTGAATACAAAATTGCCCTTCGCCGAAAAGCGCAGCGCCCGGCAGAGATCCATGTAATCAGCGATCTCAATATTGGTTGCGTACCAGGTGTCGCCGCGGCCGCCGACAAGGCGGCAGAAACCTTCGATCAGATCCCAGTTGTCGCTGTCGTTGAATTCATAGCTGTGGCCCCAGACATACATCAGATACAGATACTGCTTTTTGTACAGTTCCGTAAACGCCTTTCCGTCTTCCATAAGGCCATGCGTATGGTGGCAGGTGGAATCCCATGCGTACAGATCTTCCGGCAGGCCGAACCCGTGCGTGCTGCCGGTTGTCCGCGCGTAACGGATGCCGAGCGCCGGCAGAAACGACTTGATAGACGCGCTGTACGATCCGTTCGGATAAGAAAGCCCGCGGACGGGATAGCCGACCAGATCCTCAAGGCTTTCCCGATCTTCCAGAACCTGCCGGACAACCTGCGAATCCGGGCAGCGCGCAATGGTTGGATGCGTAGCGGTATGGCAGGCGACTTCATGGCCTGCGTAAAGGGTTTTGACTTCCTCGCGCGACACATGCCGGCTGTCGCCCAGGAACGCGGAATTCAGGTGAAACGTCCCCTTGATCCCATACTGGTTGAAAATGGATATCAGGCGCCGGTCATAAATTTTACCGTCGTCGTAGCTCATGGTAAGGGCTTTGTGTTTGCCGCCCGGAAAACATTTATAAACTGTAGGCATACAATTTTCCTTCCTTATCGCACATATTTTGAAATTGGAATATTCAGCCGGCGGATGCCCTGCGCGAGTACCGCCGCCACTTCCCCCGCGCCAGCTTCCGTAAAATGGGTCATGTCGGTTCCGTTCGCCGAAACCATATACCACGCGCGGGCTGCTTCCGGCCCCGCCTTTCCGAGCCTGCGGAGCCACATTTCCATCAGATCGGCAACCGGAACATTTTCCTCTTCTCCAAGTTTCTTCATAGCCTTGCAGTATTCCGGAAAATCATTCTGAAATGCGCCGTCTTGGTAATGCAGCCGGGCTACGGGCGTGATCAGAAGCGGAAAAGCCCCTTTTTTCCGCGCGCCGTCCAGATACATTTTCAGGTACCGCGGAAATTCTGTTTGGGGATCCGTATATCGCTCCGGCTTTTTCTGGTTGGCGTCGTTATGGCCCATCTGCACAAACAGCCAGTCCCCCGGCCCGATTTCGTTCAGGACGGCCTCAAGTCTTCCCTCTTCCACAAAAGTCCGGGAGCTGCGCCCCGCCATGGAATGGTTCAAAAAACGGACACATCCGTCAAAATGGCCGCCGATGTACTGACCCCACCCGGCCTGCGGCGCTTTGGAACTGTCATACGTCTGCACCGTGGAGTCCCCCGCTAGAAAGACGCGGATTGTTTCCTTCATCCCTGAGATTCCTTCCCTTCTTCAAATCCAAATACACGCAGCGCCGAATATTCGGCGCTGAGGGGAGCCATCTGCCGAAACCCGATTTTCCCGCCGCTGAGAACCGGCCCCGCGTTGCGGTCGATCCAGTGAAGGACGCACAGCCCGTTGATAGAGAAAGAGATTTCATCACGCAGTTTAATCAATTCCATGTGGTAGGGCGGTTTTGCGTCGCAGACCGACGGGATGGGATCGGCACCGGCCGCCACCAGGCGGAACCCGTAACTTTTGCGCAGGTTGCAGGTATGGAAGGATCGCTCTTCCTCCCACTTTCGGCGGAAATAGGAAATATGGTAAGCGTTGATATCCCCATGGTGGTACATCTCATATTCTCCCGTGCGCGGCTTCAGCGACGGGCTGAAAAGGTCTTCGCCGTTCCGGCCTTTCGCGGCAAAGAACAGGATGCACAGGCCCGGTTCCTTCAGCGGGCTGAAATTCCACTGGACGCAGAGATCGGGCGGAAAATCACGGTCGCACCAATAGACAAAATTGGCCTTTTGCCCAAGCGATTCGTCCAGCGCGCTGCTCAGGCGCATGCGGCCCTCCGGGAAAGAGATCTTCGCCTGCCCTTCCAAGCGGAAATTCTTCACGTCCTCCGGGCAGGAAAGGGGATTTTCATAAATCAGTTTTTTCTTCGTAACAGATTCACTCCCAATTTATAATTATAGCACACAGTTTCTGTGCCTTTCTGCCTTTGTCTATTCCTTTGGCAGGGCGCTTCCGATTAACTCCAGACATTGAATGGTATTGACCGCCCACTGCGACGCTTCATTGGTGGAAAGGTTCGGGATTTCTGTCACCGGGCGCACATACTCACCGTCCCCGATCTTTTGGGGCTGAAAACTCATGACTGCATCTTTGTCCAAAATGGACCAGACTTCCGAAGCAAGTTCCGCGTCGCCGTAATACTTTGCGGCAAACGCTGCCATGGAACAGGCAAAAGTCGGGAAAGACCATCCTTTTTCTTTAACCGGCAGGCCAGTTTTTCGGACTTTTTCCTTCGGCGGAAGCAGATAAAACCGGCCGTACTCCGCCAGCATCCGATCCCATTCAGGATCACGGATCATCTGAGAAAGCTCCATCCAGACTTCCGGCTCTCCCTGACAGATCATAAGGTGCTGCCCGGCAGATTCGGTGAAAAACTTCAGCTTTCCGGTTGCTGGGTCATACCCGAACACCGGCCCCGAAATCATGCGGAACGGCATCTTTTTCAGGCATTCAATTCCGGTAAGAATTTTCTGGTGGTATTTTTGATCCCCGAAACGTTCCCACATGGTCATCCAATTGGAAACATAGGAAGCCCAGTCCGGGCCGGTGCGCGCATGGGTGGGGAAACGGTCTTTGGGATAATAAGCCCGCATGGGGTCAAGAGCCAGCGTGGAATAATCTGCATCTGCCGTTTCGCACATGACTTCGCCGAGGCGTTCATCCGCCGTGAGGTAGTACAAAAAGCGGTTATGGGCGGCCATGGCAATACGCGCTTCCTTGCACCCGTCACCCCAATGCAGGACGTTGTGCCGGGAGCCGAGCCCTTTGTAAGGCCCGGCGTGGTAGGTGTCCACTTCGCTTGAATGGCGTGTCATGGCACGGGCCATGGTGAAAAGATCCGCGCGCCCCGTGCGCAGGAACTGGTACCACAGGGTCAAGTCGGACATCAGCTCCGTATTGTCCCACGCATATCCGCCCATATCGTATTTCCAGCAGTGGCGGCTGCCGTCATATGTGTGCATGACGTCGCCGTAATTCCAAAAGCCGTACCAGCCGCGCCGGTCAATTTCGTCCCGGTAAAAATCAGCCAGCCTGTCAAGCTGATCTTCTATCCGGGCCCGGCGCACACAGTTCCGGTCGGGCAGGCTCCAGACCCCGAATGCCCCCGCGTGATGGTAATATTCCGGTCGGCAGACAACGACGGGCGGGTTTCTCAGACACTGGACGCAGTTTTCAAGCGCTGGCTGAGCCGGAGACGGGCCGAGACACCACAGGTCCAGCTCGTTGGTGTTGGCGATTCCGCAGGGGGTGCTGCGGATTTCCTTGGCGCCTTCATAATAGGTCTGGACATATGAACGCTTATCATAATGGCGCAGGTCCATTGCCTCGGCATCCGGGGTATACAGCCACGCGCGGATGGACGCGGTATCTTCGGCAGCTCCTTCAATTTCAATTGAACGGGGATATTTCTGCCAGAAATCATGCACGCCAATACCCAGGCCCCCTGTTTCCCCTCCGGCATAGGCAAATCCGGGGGCGCGTTCGCCATCCACGGCATGAACCCAGCAGCAGCCTTCGCCGGTGCGCTTGTCAATCCGGTAATGCGACGCGGAATCCTGCGTCAGTTTATAACCGTTCCAGACGGGAATCTCCTCCGCGGCTGCGCGAACGGAAGCCGTCTCTTCCCCATCCAGCTGAACAGCCTCTCCCCGGAGCTGGGAACGGAAAATTTCGGGCGGGATGCGGGGGTGCCAAGACTGCAGAAGCTGAGCCGGTTCGCGGAACAGGCCGGTGTCCCCGCCGAAACAGATGTGCCGGTTGTATGCCGGCCCCTCCATCGGAGTCTTTACTTCCAGACCGATTCCTTTCAGGAAATCTTTTTGGGGATCTCCGTCGTACAAAAACGTATGGACTATGTGGATACGCGGATCACCTGCGTAAAAGTACAGCCGCAGAACATAGGGCAGCCACTCGCGCTTCTCGTTGGAACTGCAGTGCTCTCCGCGGATTTCAACGGCGCAGCGCACGGGGCCTTTCTGCAAAAGCCGGACGGAAGAAACCCTGCCGGTATATTCCCGGATTTCGGCCGTACAGCCGTCCGGCGTTTTTGTCCGGTGCTCCAGCAGGGCGACAAGCTTCGCGCCCGAACAGACTGTCCGGCCTGCCAGCGTAACCGAATCCAGAAAATTCTTTCCACCCTCCGTTATGCGGCAGGCCATATTTCCGTTCGTGATTTTCAGTGTTTTTTCGTTTTGGGACGCCCGTATGGTTTGTCTGCTTTCGGTATGCCCTTCCGTAAGCCGATACTTCTTTTCCGTATCCAGCACGGCGGCGTGGGCGGTCCATTTCAGGCTCCCGTCCGGCCAATAGGCCAGCGGCCACGTCTGCACCGGATATGAGCCGTCCGTTTCATCAAGAATGCGGAACTCGGTTTCCGCTGTTCGTTTTCCTTTTTTCCACGGTATTCCCCAGGTGACGCCCGTTTTGCCGCGCGCTCCGTTTCGGAGCCACTT
>ENA-UOOM01000049-UOOM01000049.1-fermentation-metagenome-genome-assembly--contig:-NODE-49-length-152752-cov-7.433676_pt1 | contig 152752 bp, 145 predicted proteins | sample MGYA00245781_ERZ724031 | MGnify/ENA primary metagenome ERZ724031 (study PRJEB28704, sample SAMN03018317) | fermentation metagenome | biome: anthropogenic terrestrial biome; feature: soil...
GCGGATCCATCATGGTGGGTTCACTGTACTGGTACTCCTACCTGAAAAAAGACGCCCCGGTAGCCAAAGAAAAAACAACCGCAGCCTAAGCCTGCATAATACCATGCAGTTCTCCTTCCACGAGCCATCTCCCCGTTCCCGGGGAGGTGGCTCAATTAACTTCAAAGGACTCCGAACAGCCTGTTGAACGCACTTCATTGGGTATAAAAGCCCTTGCCATAAAATACATAAAAACTGGTTTAAGCCAGGAGAATAATTCCCATAAAACGACAAATTTGGCGAGGATAAAGAGGTAGAATGTTCATTAGGGGCCAAAAATGGGGAAATGGGGATTGAAGTTGAACCTTAGAAATCGCTTATTATTGGGTGTGGCAATGCTACTGATACTGCAGATATTATTATTCGGCTTTGCGGTGAGCACCTTGAATCAGAATAATAAAGCCATGGAGGAGATACTTCGTGACCGATATGTAAAAATAAACCATATCAACGCCATTCGCTATGAGCTTAATCATATCAGTTTATCTCTGCATAAGGCCAGTGCGGGGGGGCATGATCCCATAGAACAAATACAAGCCGTAGACAATTCCATTCTAAACATCAATTCGATGCTGATTCGCCTTGAAAACACCGTCGTTACACCTCAAGGGCTCGATATTATGGCCAAATTTAAGACTCAATATGAAGACTATCAAGAGGTTGTGGCGGAAACAACATCATATATTGAACAAGGTCTGTCTAACGACCTGGTAACCCGGTTGTCGGCTAGAGAAGAAACTCTCCACAACCGCCTCTTAGCTACGGTTGAGGAATTTGGAGCACTGCAGGAACAGTTAATGACTGAGGCTCTGGACCGTTCTCAGGCTTCTTCGGCACGTATGGTGAGAATACTGGTGCTCTTCTTCATAATCTATCTGACCCTGTCCATAGGGATCGCCGTCTGGATTCTGCGCAGTATGATCGGGAATATCTCCAAGGTTTCCAGGGTTATTTCTTCTGCAGCTGATAAAAGCTCCGATATGCCTAGACTCGACATCGATTCACGGGACGAGTTGGGGGCCATTGCCGAAGCTTATAACAAGATGGCGGAGGGAATCGAGAATTACGCCCGTCTCGAGCAGAAGAACTCGCTTTACATGCAGGAGAGAACCTGGCTGAGCACCAATATCGCCCAGCTTACCACCTCATTTCAGGACATGCCCAATCCCCGCGAATTAGGCAGCTTTTTCATCACCAGGATCTGCCCTCTGGTTGAGGCGCAATACGGTGTAATATACCTGAAACAGAATGATTTAACTTATGACAAGCTGGCAGCTTATGCGGCCGATGCTTCGGTAATCACTGCCGGCAGCATTCATATTGGAGAAGGGCTTATCGGACAATGCGCTAAGGAAAACAAAAAGATCATTATTGAACAAACCCCGGAAAACTATATCAAAATAACCTCTGGTTTGGGATCATCAGCTCCGGCAGCCCTAACGGTATTGCCGGTGGAATTCGGTGATCAGGTATTGGCCGTTGTGGAAATCGCTTCATTCAAACCCTTCAGCGATTTGCACCAAGAGCTTTTGGACAAGATCACCAGCAATCTCGGGGTGTCCCTTTTCGGGCTGATGCAGCAGATGCAAGTCAACGAACTGTTGAATGAAAGCCGGGTGCTCAACGAAGAATTACGGGTTCAAGCCGAAGAACTGCAGAATCAATCTGAGGAATTGCAAAGCCAGCATGAAGAATTAAGAACCATCAATGAGCAGCTCGAGGGCAACAACCTCAAATCCGAACAGCGCCGATTCGAATTGGAGTCAATCCGTTTGGAGCTGCAGGAAACCAATCTACAGCTTATGCAGGCATCGCAGTTTAAGTCTGAATTCCTGGCCAACATCTCCCACGAACTGCGCACCCCCTTGAACAGTATTTTGATATTAGCGGAAATCCTGGCCCAGAATCCAGATGCCAACCTCATGCCCAAGCAGGTTGATTTTGTCAAAACCATATATAACTCGGGCCGGGACTTATTGGATCTAATCAACCAGATCTTGGATTTGACCAAGATAGAGTCCGGGAAAATGGAGGTCAACTACAGTGAAATCTCGCTGTCAATCCTGCTGGATTCCGTAGGGAACCACGGCTCCCTGGAAGCAATGCGCAAAGGCATTGATTTCTCGGTCGAGTCTGATCCCGGATTGCCTGATATCATCTACAGCGATGAACAGCACCTGCTGCACATCATCAACAACCTGCTTTCCAATGCCTTCAAATTCGCACCCCAGGGCCGGGTCAAATTAGGCGTAAAAAGATCGAACCGGTTTTTCAGCGCTGATGAATATCCTGACCTTAACAGCTCCGGCTTGAATCTCGAAATCACCGTTAGCGACAATGGTATTGGCATCCCGGAGGATAAACTGGAAGTTATATTTGAAGCTTTTATGCAGGTCAACGGGGCTACCAACCGCAATTACGGAGGCTCAGGCCTGGGTTTGTCAATATGCCGCCGGACCGTCCAGCTTTTGGGCGGGTTCATTGAGGTGGAAAGCCAACCCGGCCGGGGCAGCACCTTCAGGGTTTACATCCCCTGTGATGTGGGGGTTTTGGGGCGCCAAATCGCCAGCAGTGTGGACAATGAAAGGCTGCCGGCCGAAATCGAAACAGAAGCTGATTTAATAATAAGGTCTGAACAAGAACAGGAATGCGAAATAGCCATTAGCGAAAAAGACCCGGCGGAAGACCCTGAATCCATTCCCGACCGGGGCAATCTAGCCGGCAAAAACATTCTCCTGGTAGACGACGATATGCGCAACGTGTTTGCCCTGACTTCCGTGTTGGAAGGCAGCCAGATCAGAGTGTTGTTCGCCGAAAATGGCCGCGAAGCTATCGAGGTCTTACAGCAGCATCCCGAAATTGACCTGGTGATCATGGATATCATGATGCCGGAGATGGATGGCTACGATGCCATACACAACATAAGGCTGATACCTGAATATCAAGACCTGCCTATCATTGCCCTGACCGCCAAAGCCATGAAAGGGGACCGCCTCAAATGTATCGAAGTCGGGGCTTCTGACTACATCAATAAACCGGTTGATATCGAGCAGCTGCTTTCTTTGATAAGTGTTTGGTTGTACAAATAAATGAGTATCGATCTGCTTTCAAGCCAACCGGCAGCCAATGACGGCGATGAATTGGAACAAATTGAAATCACGCTGTTGCTTGAAGCTATCTATCGCCGCTATGGCTATGATTTCAGGGATTATAACTACCGCTCCATCCGGCGCCGGGTGCTTTATCGCATGGGATTGCTTAATATTGCTACGGTTTCAGCCTTACAGGAGATGGTTCTGCGCCAAACCAAGGTTTTCGAGGCTTTGGTCTCTGACTTTACCATCAGTGTAACCGAAATGTTTCGCGATGCCGTATTCTTTAAAGCTCTGCGTGAGCAGGTCCTGCCTGCTTTGCGCTCCTACCCGCTGATTCGTATTTGGCATGCGGGCTGTTCAACCGGTGAGGAAGTGTATTCAATGGCTATTCTTCTGCAGGAAGAGGATCTGTATGAGCAAAGCCGGATATATGCCACCGATATCAATCCGCAATCGCTTGAGAAGGCCAACAACGGAATTTTCTCTTTGGAAAAAATGCAGCAGTACACCCGCAACTATCAGCAGTCAGGTGGTAAAAGGGCCTTCAGCGAGTATTACCTGGTGAGAGGCAAAGACGCGGTATTCGACCAGGACTTGAAACGCAATATAGTATTTGCCCAGCACAACCTGGCAACTGACAGTTCTTTTAACGAATTTCACCTCATAGTCTGCCGAAATGTCCTGATTTATTTTAATGCCAGTTTGCAGCAACGAGTAAAAGAGCTGTTTTATAGGAGCCTGGCCGTTTCAGGGTATTTGGCCCTGGGAAACAGAGAGGGAATAGAAAACGTTAAAGGTGATGGTTATTATGACACAGTGGATGCCGGCAATAAAATATACCGAAAAAAGCCATAAAACAAATAGTGCCAAAGTTAATGTTCTGGTAGTGGATGACCATGTGGAAAACCTGGTTGCTATTGAAGCCATACTGGCCTCTCCGCGCTATCACATCCGTTCGGTAACCTCGGGCGCCGACGCACTCAAGCAGATTATGCAGCAGGACTATGCCTTGATTCTTATGGATGTGCAGATGCCTGATCTAGATGGATTTGAAGTTGCCCGCCTGATCAAATCCCGGCAGAAAACCCGGCATATCCCGATAGTGTTCATAACCGCCATTAACCAGGCTGCCGAGCATGTGGAAAGGGGATATGCGGTGGGTGCGATTGACTACATCTTTAAACCGTTTAATCCCCAAACCCTGCGCTGGAAGGTGGAAGCCCTGATCAATTACCAGGCTTATTATGACCAGGTGGAAGCCCAGAGCATGCTTTTGCAGGAAAAAACCAGGGAGTTGGAAGAGGCCTACCAGCAGTTGCATTTTATTAACACCAATCTGGAAAACCTGGTAGAGCAGCGCACCAAAGAAGTATTGATATCCAATGTCCAGCTGCAGCGGGAGATAGCCGAACATAAGCTTACCAAAGAGCATTTCCGCAAAATATTCGCTTTAAGCCCCAACCTGATGTCGATCCGTTCTCTGCATGATGCCAGGATTCTGGATGTGAACCAGAGCTGGCTGGAATACAGCGGCTACAGCCTGGAAGAGCTAACCGCAATAGACCAAAAACCTTTCTATCAAATTGAGGAACCGGGATACAGCATAACAGACAGCATAATCGAGATCCAGGAAAAGGTGCACAACCTCAAAGTAAGCTACAAGACCAAAAGCGGTGATACCCGCTATGGCTTGCTCTCGACCGAACTGATGAATACCCTGGGGGAAAAGCAAATATTGTCTGTGGTGACGGATATCACTGAGATCGATCATTTGCAAAAAGAAATGACTCGATTGGATCGACTTAACCTGGTCGGGGAAATGGCAGCTTCCATCGGCCATGAGATCAGAAACCCGATGACTGCGGTGAGGGGATTTCTTCAGCTTTTGGCCCATGAAGACAACGCTTTGAATAATGAATATTATGATCTCATGATAAGTGAGCTGGATCGCGCCAACGGTATCATTTCCTGCTTCCTGGCCCTGGCCGGCAACAAAACCGTTGAGTTGGAATGCGTTTGCCTGAACGATATTATCAAAGCTTTATATCCTTTGATCAAGGCGGATGCTTTGCGCTGTGACAAAAACCTCTGTCTGGAGCTGGGAGAAGTAGAACCGTTGATGCTGGATGACAAGGAAATCCGCCAGTTGATTATGAATCTGTGCCGCAATGGCCTGGAGGCTATGGGCAGCGGAGGAACCCTCTGTATTAAAACCTGCCGGCTTGCTGATGAGATCATGCTGACGGTACAAGATCAAGGCTCCGGCATCGATCAAAATCTCATCGATAAACTCGGCACTCCCTTTTTAACTACCAAACCGGAAGGCACCGGCCTGGGACTGCCGGTATGCTTCAGCATTGCCCATCGCCATCAGGCCCGCGTGGATATTCAATCAGCTCATACCGGAACCAGCATTTCCGTCATATTTCCGCTGCGCAGGGAAAGCGTTAAAGAGCTGCAATTAGATGGTTTGATGATGGGATAGCTGTAGAGCGGAGGTGGAATCTGAGCAACGTTGGCTGCGTTTTACTCCACCCGCATAATCAAAAAGCTCCCGGTATGACTTTTCAAGCCTGCCTGGAGCTTTAGATTTGCTCATATTTGATAAACAGATATACAGCTATAATGTAATGAGCCGCTACGGCCTTGCCTTAAATGGTGCAGGGGGGCGGGGGGAGTGCCCCCCTTGCGGCATTAAATATCCATGACAGGCCCGCCATGGCCGTAAAAATAAATCAGCTTCTCATTCAGGTAATCCACAGATACGCTTTTAGAGCCCTCCGGGGTGAGCAATGTAACCGTATCCCCGCCCGAATTTACCCGGGCCTGATTATTTTTGGGGGTTGGCCTGGAAAATCTAGTTTTTACCATAACTCCCTCCTTTTTTTCCATTACGGGACCGCCATTATTATAAAAATAAGCCAACTTTTGGTTCAAGTCCTCCATGGTCATCTTTGCTTCGCGATCTTTTTTGGAAACCAGCGTAAGTTCGGTTGTAAGAGATTTACTCTCCACCCCGGTTTGAAAAGGAATATCCATCAACTTGCTTTTCAATGCTCGATTCATTTTATTTTGCCTCCTTTCATCGTGGGTCATTACCTTGTGAATTAATTAACAATAATTGATGCAAAGATCATGCCAATATGGCAGCGAGGTATGAATGACTAAGGAAACACAGCAAACCACGGCATTTATAAACATAAAATTTCTCAGGCAACTGCAACGAAAAGGGGGGATTGTGTCTGGAATGTATCAAAAGTGTTTCAAAAATTGTCTGATATGCGACACTTTTGAAACAAAACGAGACAGGGGAATGCTGGAGCAAACGGGACAAATGAAGATGACAAATGAGGACGGTCACGGTCCTTTTCTGTCATTCCCGGTTGTTTCCCAACTCATTTGTAGAAGCTTTGGTTCTGCGGTTTATTGGAGTTGAACAGGCTGTTTTGGCCTATCTGATTGATGACTACTTCATAATCGGGGCATTGCCGGTGTATTTTTTCCCGCACCTGTTTTTTTATGCCTGCATACTCCAATTCCGGGATTTCGGGAAGAACCTCCAGGTTAAAGATCACATTGATCTTGTTTGCCGCCTGGGCGATGCGGAAATCCCTGAATTTGATACCCATCTCTTCCTCTTTGACACAGCTCAAGATCTTGTTCCGGACCTTTTCGATCTTCTTCAAATCGGTTGAAATGGGATCCATGTGGATGATTATATTGATATTGAGTTCTTCTTTGACTCTTTTTTCCAGTGAATCAATGACAGCATGCACTTCCACAATATGCTCGTAGTCCGGAACCTCGGCGTGAATGGAGGCGATCACCCGGCTAGGCCCGTAATCATGAACCTCCAGATCGTGGGTTCCCACCACGCATTGGCCGGAACAGACCAGCTGGTTAATCTTTTCTACTAATTCTGGTTCCGGTGCCGAGCCCAGCAGGAGATTTACCGTATCCCTGGCGATACTGAAGCCGGCATATATTATGAACAGGGATATCAATATACCGACCAGGCCGTCTATGGGAAAATCCGTATAAGCTCCCGCCACCATGGCGGCGATTACCAGGCTGGTAGCCAGACAATCATTCAAGCTGTCGTAGGCGGTGGCCTTGTTGATGCTGGAATTTATTGCTGTGGCGATATATGAGTTGTAGGAGAACATCCACAGCTTGACCAGAACGGACAGGATGAGGATTATCAGTATGGCGGCGCTGAAGGTGACCTTCTCCGGATTTAACAGTTTATCATAGGAGCTGCGCAAGAGCTGAAAGCCCACCGAAAATATTATGAAGGCCACCACCAGGGCAGCGATATATTCGAAGCGTCCATGGCCGTAGGGATGATCTTCATCGGCCGGCCGGTTGGCAAGTTTTGCGCCCAGGATGGAAACCAGCGAAGACCCCAGATCGGTCATATTGTTAAAAGCATCGGATATCACCGCAATACTGTTGATGTAGAGGCCGATAGCCAGCTTGGTGACAAACAAGAGCAGGTTGCACAGTATCCCCAGCGTTCCGGAGAGCACCAGATAAGCTTCCCGCACCTTGCAATCTGACACATTCTGATAATCCTTTATCCATTTTCTGATGATGTATTTGATCATAGGCTGCTCCTTTGGCCGCAGATGCTGAGATTATTATATACCTTAAACCTCGCTGTTATTGTGGCTGGATTTGCTTCTGCCCCTGGCGCCCGTTCCTTTTCTTGCCGGTGAAGGAAAGCAGTAGGCTATTTACTATTTTCGGCGATGTGCAGTAATATTTAAACCCCAATAGGGCCAGGATACAAAAAATTATTATGGCTTTTATAGACAACAGCAGTGCAAAAGGCTAGCATTAAGTGATATGAAACCGGAAAGCTGGAATAAATAGTGTCGGCTCAAGGCTTGTCAAAGCAGGGCTTATTCAATCTTCTTATAGTATACACAGTATGGAGCAGCACCTATCTGGCCATGCGCGTCCTGGTTTCGGGAGAGCAGGGGATTTATCCCTTAACCGGCAGTTATCTGCGCCTTTTATGCGCAGGGACCATACTGGCTGTCATCAGCCTGTTAAACCGCCATTCTTTACGGGTCACCCGGCAGCAATTCATGTCATTGACCATCAGCGGGCTGCTGCTGTGGGGGGGCGGCAACGGGCTGATTATGTGGGGAGAGACCACGGCTAATTCCGGTTTCGCAGCTTTGATAGCCTCATCGAGCCCTCTGGTAGTGGCCGCGATCGAGGCGCTTCTGGAGCGGAAACTGCCGTCCCGGCAGCTGATTGTCAGTTTGCTGCTGGCTTTTGCGGGACTGGGGGTGCTGCTTTCGCCCAGTTTACGCCAAGGGGCCGGTACCGGTTTCTGGGGCACCCTGGCCCTGGTAGCGGGCGCCGTCAGCTGGGGGTGCGGAACGGTGTATCAATCCAGGCGGGATTTGAAGCTGCCGGCTACAGTGGTGGCCGCTTATCAGCATCTTATGGCCGGACTGTTTTTCTTGTTGTTGGCATTGGCAAACGGGGCCGCGACGCCGAACTGCGGCGCCTCACAGTGGCTGGCCTTGTCCTATCTGATCCTTTTTGGCTCAGTGATATCCTTTACGGCTTTTATCAAAGCGGTGCAGTTGCTGCCCATCCATGTGACCATGACTTATGCTTTTGTCAACCCGGTTCTGGCCATAATCCTGGGCTGGGCACTTTTACAAGAGACGGTCGGTTATCACACCCTGGCCGGTGCCTTCCTGGTGATAATGGGGGTGGTCGGGGTTTTCTTGACCAGGCTGAAGGCGCCCCGAAGCACTCTGCCCCAGCCGGAGCGGGCCGCGGCTTAAAAGATATTCAGTGCGAAAAATAAAATGGGCCCGCCCCCTGTTTCAGAAGTCAGCGGGCCCGGTCGGTTGCACTTTAATGAATATCGATTTGTTTCTTTCTCCGGGTGCTCTCCTGTTGTTGGGGGATATTTATCCTCAGGATGCCGTCTTTGTATTCGGCCCTGACCATTTCCTCATCTATGCCTTCAAAACTGTACGATCTCGCTACCCTGCCGTAATGACGCTCCTGTCTGATGACGTTTTGATTCTCTTGCTCCATTTGCTTCATGTGCTGAGCCGATACGGTGATGCGGCCGTCCACGCATTCCACCTTGATGTCTTCCTTGCTATAACCAGGCATCTCTATCTCCAGGATATAGCTTCCCTGAGCTTCCCTGATATCGGTGCGCATAGTGGAAGAAAATCCGGCCATAAAGCTGTTGTTAAAAAAATCTTCCAGGAAGCTGTTGCCAAAGGTGCCTTTTAAAAACTCCGACGGCATCATGCTTTTTCCCGGGGACCAGTGGCTGAGGTCTCTTCTCATGATTTTACACTCCTTTGCGTTAGATTAAGTCATCTATAGTTTGAATAAGAAGGTTGTTTTTATGCACCCGGCCAAAATGGGCAATTGTTGACAGCTAGGTGGAATCAGAATAAAATAAATATATATACAAATAACTAAATAACTAAATAATTGTAAAGGAGGTCCGGGCATGAACGGGGTATTTCAAGCTCTGGCCGATCCCACCCGGCGCAGGATACTGGAGCTGCTCAAAGAAGGCGGTATGACCGCCGGGGATATCGCTGCTCAGTTCGATATGAGCCAGCCCTCGGTAAGCCACCATTTGAAGCTGCTTAAAACCGCTGAGCTGGTTACCGCCGAACGAGAAGGGCAGTATATCAAGTATTATTTGAACTTATCGGTCCTGGAGGAGGCCTTGTTGGGCTTCTACAATCTGGTAAGGGGGGCCAAGGTATGAATGTAAACAAAGGGGTCTTATTCTGGCTTTCTTATCTGGCGGGCATAGCGACGGTGGCCTGGGTGGTCTGGGTTTATCCGGACCTGGCTGACACCTTCCCGGTTCATTGGAACGTCGATGGTTGGCCGGACCGCTTTGCCCCTAAAAGCCAGCTATTATGGCTGGCTGGACTGGTGTTGGCCATACCGCTGTTCATGGACATTCTGCCGCGTTTTGACCCGCGCCGGAAGAACTATGATTATTTCAGCACCAGTTATCAATATATGAAGCTGGGTATAACAGTATTTATGGCGTTTATAATGGTCTTAAGCATTCAGGCCGGACGCAGCCAGGACCAGATCCTTTCCACCCGGGCGATGATGGTTGGTATGGGGTTGATGTTTATGATCCTGGGCAATTATTTAACCAAGGTGCGCAGCAACTGGTTTGTCGGTATTAAAACCCCCTGGACCTTGTCATCTGACGAGGTATGGAGGAAAACTCACCGCGTGGGAGGCTGGGCTTTCTTCCTGGTAGGTTTGCTATGCTTTGCGGCAGGATTCTTCCCGGCCGGAAAGGCCTTGTTCTTCCTGGTGATCTGTGTTCTTGTGGCAGTGTCAATCGGCATCTATCTTTATTCTTATCTGCTCTATCGTGCCCTTAACAAATCCTCGTAAATCCTGTCCGGTAAAATACCTCACCATCCCTTGAGAAGCCAGGAAAAAGGGGTGGTGATTTTTTATGGTTAAATTAACCAATTTTTATCATTTGAGTAATTTTATTGCCTGTACCCCACATTAAATAATATCATAAAAGTAATAGATCCCATGTGCGGTCAGGGGGAGGGGCCGAAAAGGGCAAGGGGCGATTGTAGAGGAGTAACATAAACCCGGATCATGTTATAGGAGTGATGTACATAATGCGAGTAAACGCCAATAGTGCTTTGCGTAAGTTGGTAGAAGAGCATCCGGAGTTGAAGGGGCAGCATATAGAGATTAAGATTTATCAGCCCGCGGTGCAGGTAGGACGTTACGATCCTTTGACCAGCGGGGACGAAGTCTTGATTCAAGCCGACATGGAGGGGGCCAGTGGACAGGTATACACCTTTCACCCCCGTACCTTTAACGGGACTGTAGATGCGGTTGCCAACCTGCCCGATGTCAGTCCATATTATTATCCTATGGTGGTGGCGGTCCTGAATGCGGCAGCCCGTAAAGTCGGCTGGATAGACCGGAGCGTTGAGTGCAGCTCCGCAGAGCAGGGACAATGTGCCCGGTACATCTGTGAGTTTATTAAAGAGAAACATGGAATTTGCAGGATCGGGATGATCGGCTTTCACCGGGCCTTGTTGGAGGAAGCGGTGGCGGTGTTCGGGGTGGAGAACCTGGCGGTCATGGATCTCAATCCCCATAACATCGGTTCATTTATCTACGGGGTCGAGGTTTGGGACGGCGACAAAGATCACTCCCCTTTAATTAATTTTGCCGATGTGCTGCTGATAGCCGGCACCAACCTGGTCAACGGTAAAGCTGACAAGATTCTGCAGCAAAGCGGGGATAAGCCTTATTATCTTTTTGGCACCACCGCGGCTGGTTTGGCCAAAGTCAATGACCTGCCCTGGCTGTGCCCCATGAGTATTTAAAAAGGCCGCCGGAGATTAACCCTGAGCTGATCCAACCGGGATGACTGCCTGAAAAGGCAGCTTATCCCGGTTGTTCCTTTTTGACGCCCATGCCATCTCTTTAGGGGCCTGGCGTGATGTGAGCATAGCTGCCCGGGGCTGATAAATCCAGGGCGACTCCCGGCAGCAGGGCGGGTTTTGTCAGTTTATATTTCCTTGGACCCCATTTCTTGATAATGTAACAACGCAAAAATAGTTGAAAATAACATTGTTTAAGGAGGTATGATGTTTTGAAGAAGATCGCTATTCTGGTGTTGGCTGCATTTCTCCTAACCTTATTGCCTGCAGCCGCCTTGGCCAAACCCGACCCTGACAAAGCGAAAGGCAACAAATGGGTTCAGCAGCAGTTGCCGGGCAAGTATGACAAGGGTCAGTCCAAGGATAGCCGGGACCGGTATTACAAAGACGTGGATTTTGATGATATCCACGACTGCTGGGCCAATGGGTACATAAAGAAGGCTGCTCGCAAAGGCTTGGTGGAAGGTTATCAGGGTAAATATCAGCCCAACCAGCCGGTCACTAATCTGGAGCTGATAGTGATGCTGGTCAGGGCTCTGGACAAAGACGGGCAGATCGATCTGGATAAGGTTGACACCAGCTCGGCTGGAATGGACTTAAAGAAGATCCCCAGTTGGGGACAGGTTTATGTTGCGGCGGCGGTAGATTACGGCATAATCCTGCCTGAGGAACTCAAAAATTTCAATCCCAACCAGGGCTGTAAAAGATATCAGGTAGCCCTCTATATCGCCCGCATCCTGAACCAGGACGACAATGATGTGGATATCGATTTCGATGAACTGGCCGCTGATGTTGATGATATCATAGATATTATGGAGCAACTGGGCGACCTGGGTGAAGACAATGATGAAATCCAGGACAGCATTGACAGCCTGATCGCAGATTTGGAAGACTTCAATGACGAACTGGCCGATGCTGATGAAGACGATCTGAGCGCATTGATATCCGATGTGAAAGCCCTGGCCAATAGCCTGGACGAAATCATCGCAGATGCGGAGGACGAAGATGTAGATGAAGACATTCTGGATGAACTAGGCGATGCGGCCCAAAAAATAAGCGCACTAAAGAAGGCCTTGAAAGCCTACCAGGACAGAGACCTGAACGATTCCTTCCTGGACGATAATCAGTTCCCCTATGACTGTAAGTCTTCCATTAAAAAAGTGAAGCGCTACCGCATCATGATTGGTGACAACGATGGCAAGTTCAGCCCCATGCGGGTGGTAAAACGCGATGAAATCGCCACTCTGCTGACCCGCCTGACCGACCTGATACTGGGGGAATTTGATATCGCCTCCGCCAAAGGCACTCTGGAAGCGGTGGAGGATGAAGATGATGGCTATGTCATCACGGTTCTCAACGAAGATGGAGAAGAAGACGATTACAATGTCACCGGCGATACCCGCATCCTTTATAACAAAAAGTCTGTGAGCCTAAAAGACCTTGAAGATTATCTGGGATATGAGATAGTGGTGGTCTATGATGTTGACAATGATGCCTCAACCATTAAGATCATCAGCAGTTCAGCAGCCGATGATGATGACGACGATGATGACGACGATGATGACGATGATGATGACGATGATGATGAAGATGATGATGAAGATGATGATGAGTAGATAAATTCTGCTTATCCCCAATTAATGGCTCTTTGTAAAACTGGCATTATCAATAGCACCGGGGTGGGTAATTCCTGCCCCGGGTGGTATTTTTTTATCAAGATTCAGCGCTGGTATGCTACCATTGAGCTTAGATAATTCCCAGGAGGACAAACCATGTCCAACGCTGAACCGTCACAATTGGAGAAAATTACCGTATCGGTCTGGCGTCAATACAAGCAGGGCAACAACGCTGCAATTGAAGACAGCTTCGATAAAATCATGCCTTTTTGCTTACGGGTTTGCGCCCGTACCTGTGGACGCTACATCGACAACAGTGATGAAGAAGCCAGCATCGCCAGGATGGCTATGCTCGAGGCCTTTGATAAATACGAACCCCAGCGGGGCAATCTCTTGCTCTATCTGGGCTACGTCATACGCAACCGCATTATCGATTACAAGCGCAGTGAGGAAAAGCGATACTTTACCCCTTTTTCCGCTTTTCAAAATGAGCATCACCAAATCTGGGGGAGCCAGGAGCAGGATCCCGCCGGGCAGATTCTTGATGACCTGGCGCGCAAACAGGATCTGGACCGCTTTATAACGGTATTGCAGCAATATGATATTGAACTGCAGGACCTGGTGCGGGGCAGCCCCCGCCAGAAAAAAACCCTGGAGGCGGCCGTCTCGATTGCGGGCATGATTGCCTCAGACAGGGAGATGTGCGAGTATTTGCAGGAAAAGAGGATGATACCGATACGAATGCTGGAAAGACGTTGCAACGCCAACCGAAAAATAATTGACCGTTACCGAAAATTTATCATCGCCAGCACTTTGATCCTTATTCATGATATTCAGTGTTTAAGGCCTTATTTAAACGACCGGAAAGGAGGGCAAAGCCGTGTCTAAGCAAGCGGGCATCGTTCTTGAATCAGGCCGGGGATGGGCCATAATTATGCGTCCCGATGGCGCCTACCAGAAGATCAAGACCAATCAACCGCTTTATCCAGGCCAGTACTATTACCAGCGTCAGCTGCCGGCTCTTCCTTACGGCGTTGCGGCAGCAGTATTGCTGTTCATTCTGGTTGGGGCCATCGATTTCTTCAATGTGGTTGCCTATGCCTCGATTTCCTCCGGCATCGAACTGGGTGTCAACCGCTGGGATCGGGTGGTCACGGTCAAGACCGAGAGTGAGGCAGCGGCCCAGGTGGTATCCCAGGTGGATATAAACGGACGGCCGGCTCAAGAGGCGGTTGCGGCTGTGGTCAGCGAGATCATCGCCAAAGACAGTATGCCTGAGAATGGTACCGGCACCTTGCAGGTTTCGGTGCACAGCAAAAAGGCCGGTCAAGAATTGGAAGCCGAATATAAACGAAACCTGGTGGCCAAAATCAACCTCTCGGTTAATCAAGCCCTAAAAGTCCATGATAAAGTTAAGGTTAAAGGCGAGACTGTTGAAGAAAAGCTGCAGATCGAATACAAGCCTGCTACGAAAAAGGACCAAGACTTAGACCAGGCTAAAAAAACCCCGCCCGGAAATGCCTGGGGTCATGACATAAATAAGAATAAAACCGCTAATTACAAGGATAATAAGGATGCCGTCGCTATTCCCGTGTTTCAACGGTATTTAGAGCTGGACAATAGCGTAAATCGGGGCAATAGAGACCAGAAGACGGACAAAGACAAAACTAATGAAAAATCTGACCGTGATTCGGAAAAAAAACAAAATGATGAAAATTATAAACGTAATACGGACAATGACCGAGACAATAAAAAGAGTTACCGTGAGACAGACAAAGATCGGGCCAATGATAAGAATTACCCCGCGACGGATAAAAACCGCAACAGTGAGAAGTATGACCGTGAAAGTGACAAATATAGATCAACTGAAAAGTATAACCGTGAAAAAACCAAGAATGAGAACAGCTTTACCAAGAAATGGCTGGAAAGTAAAACCAAGCTCCGCAACTGGTCCGATTACCGCAGCCTGATCAATCCCGGACTGGAAAACCGGGACAAATAAGCGCAATGTGAGATCCCCGGCAAAGCAACCAAGATCCTGTTGTCGTATCAATCCAACAACAGGATCTTCCTTTTGTCGAGGGTCTACCTTAGTTGCGGGTCAATTGCTGGTAGATAATGTCGGCCAGGCCTAGCGAGCCCTGGCTGGAAAACAAGGCCAAAATGAACTGGACCAGCTTCAAAAACACTGCCCAGCCCGGACGTGAAAAGAAAGACAGATAAAAGCCGAAACATAACGGAACAGGGTTGTAACCAGGGGACGGAGGCGTAAGAAGCCTCCGTCCCCACCTGTTAGCGTTCATGGGATACTTTATGACCAATATACCCCTATGGGAGAGCTGTTTATGCGGTTTGCCGCTCTCCGCCTGCTCAGTTAGTTCTTCATATTCCTGTTCGCCAATCTCCACCGGCTCCACCTTGTCCATAACCCCCACGTCCCGGTAGGCAATACGGATATCTTGCTCGGCCGTATGAGAGTACTTTTCGCTGTGTTCCCCGACCTCAATCCTCTCAATGAAGAGCCGCAGGAGTTCAGGCGTCATGACACCGACCTTGTTGCCGGTAAGCTCGTCGTCTGGATTGCCGACCATCATTCCGACGCCTCCGCCGCCCTCGTCCTTAATCCACCCGAACCCGAGGAAGTAGATTTGCCTCTCACCGTCTACGCCGCGAACCTCACCATTGTGCGGTTCCTGCGGTTATTAGCTTTTTCAACTCCCTTCGCCAACACACATCCACAAACCGGCGAAGATAGCTATTACTATCTCGCTATAATCTTCAGTATTTGCAAGCTTTCGGAGGCTTCTTCAAGGATGCTATAAATTGGTGTATACTGGCGACATAAAGATACTTTGCGTGACGGACGATAGATACAAAATGAGAAAAATCAATTAATCCCGCAGAAAGGAGGAGTGTCTGTGAAAAAGCTCAAAATCCTCAAACGCAGCCGTGTCAACCGTGCGCTGAAAAGTATATTCGACTATCCGCTGACAGTCATAGAAGCCCCTATCGGCTACGGCAAGACCACAGCGGTACGGGAATTCCTGTCAAGCAGAGGCAGCGCCGTACTATGGCTTTCTTTTCTATCGTCCGAGGATACCGTTTCTTTCTTCTGGGACTCGTTATCATTGGAGATTGGCAGGCTGGATGCGGAAGCGAGCGCAAGGCTGAAGAATCTCGGTTTTCCCGCCGATGCGTCCCAGGCTGCAAATGTCCTGTCCATACTGCACGAACTGGACTTTGAGCAGGACACTGTACTGGTGATCGATGACTTTCACCTGATAAAAGGCCCGCAGATCAGTTCGTTTCTGGCTCTGATCGCCAGAAAGCCACCGGATAATCTGCACATCGCCATTGTTACCCGCGACACTTCAAACCTTGATATTTCAGAGCTCACAGCCAAAGGGCTGTGCAATATACTCCCCCAGCAGACGCTGTGCTTCACCGATGGTGAAATACGGGACTTCTGTGCCCTGATGGGATACGCTCCTGACAACGCCGAGTTCAGAAAGATCAGCGAATACACCGGCGGCTGGATTTCAATGGTCTACCTGACGCTGCTTGGCATTGTACGGGGCATCCCGATCGGCAAGAGCGACGTGATTGACGAGCTGGTTGAAAAAGTGCTTTTTAACGCTAACGAAGAGAATATCCGGCGTTTCTTGCTGAGGCTTTCCGTGATGGATGCTTTTACGGCGGATGAGGCACTATTTGTGACCGAAGAGCCGCGCGCAGAGGAGTTTTTGAAAAAGCTGCGTCGGGAAAATGCCTTTATCTCATACGACCCTGCCACAGACGTATATAGGATACACAACGTGCTGCTTGATTTCCTGCGGATAAAATGTAAAAACAACCTGGAACTCACGCATCTTTACGGCCGGGTGGGCCAGTGGCTCTTTGCCCATCACGCAAATGCGCAGGCCTACGCTTATTTCTGCCGCGCCGGGGATTTCGAGCGCATTCTCGATCTCCTCAACGATACAAGCAACATTACATACGGCTCCCCATATTATGAGGGTTTGTTTGACCTGTTCTCGTCCCTTCCTCGCGAGACACTGTTTAAGTATCCTTTCGCATATCTGCAATACATAACCATGCGAATTGTCGTCGGCGGACCGGACGGTACGCGGGACAGTGTGACGCGCCTCAGCGAGCTCCAGGCTGCGTATGAAGGTATGGAAGGACTTGATCCCCGGTTCAAAAATCAGGTTTTGGCGGAGGCGGCGCTAATCCGTACGGTTTCAGTTTTCAACGACGTCGTGCAGATGGCAGCCTGCATCAGGGAAGCGCTTCGGCTGTTTGACGGAGGAACATCCTGCATATTCCGCCAGGAGAATGTGGTCGGCTTCGCTTCCCCCCATCAACTGTATACTTATTATAAAGAGCCCGGGAAGCTGAAAGAGACGGCGGACTTCATGACGGCGGAGTTCCCCGCTTTTGTACAGGCTACAAACGGATGCTGCACGGGCAACGATTACCTCACGACGGCGGAATACGCACTTGAAACAGGCGACTGGCAGGCTGCGGAACTGAACGCATTCAAAACTATCTATAAAGCGCAGAGCAGGAATCAGGTAAGCCTTGTTATCGATGCAAGCCTGACGCTAATGCGTCTGTACATTTATCAGGGAAAGACGAATGAAGCGCTGGAGGTGCTTCAGCAGCTCCAGGAGGATCATGCCATTAAAAATACCGTCTATTTAAATACCGCGCTGGAGCTTGTAAAAGGTTACATTTACGCCTGTCTGGGCCGGTACAGCAGCATCCCCATCTGGCTGCAGACGGGAGATATGTCCTCGGCTCAGCTTATGTTTCAGGGTGTGGCGTTCAACTATATCGTATACGGAAAGGCAGTGCTGCTTTCAAAAAATTACATAAAGCTTGAGATGCTCACTGAGGAATTTAACCGCTATTTTTCTGTCTTTCATAACCAGCTTGGTTTTCTGCACAATCAGATTCTAAAAGCGGCGGCCAAGTATCGGCTTTACGGTATGGACGCGGGCCGCGAGTCGCTCATGGAAGCAATCGCGATGGCGCGGGAAGATCATATTATACTTCCCTTCGCCGAATACGCTCCCGCCATTATAGACATGATGCGGAGCATTCATCATTCCGATTCAAGGGATATGTATATCAAAGCAATTTATGATGCCTGCGAACAGTATATGGCGAGCTTGAAGCGCACGACCCAGAGCGCGGTGTCCCTGTCTGGCCGGGAAATCGAAATCCTCACCCTCACGGCGGAGGGCTTGAAGCGGGATGAGATCGCTCTAAGGCTCCATTTGGCAACGGGTACCGTCAAGAATCATCTGGAAAATATTTACCGTAAGCTGGAGACTTCCGGCAGGACAGCTGCCATTAAAAAAGCGCGGGAACTGAAACTTCTTTAGGCTTTTATAAAATGTGCCGAACGGCACATAACATACGAAAAATTAACCCTCTATACTTTATTTAAGTATGGGGATTTTTTATGCGCGAAAGGAGGCCATAGACTTAATGGGCAGAATATTGAATGTCACGCCCAGCGACGATTACACCCTGCTCGTCGAATTTGAGCAGGGCAACAAGATACTGTTCAACATGAAGCCAATGCTTAAGTCCCTGCCATATCGAAGCCTGAATGATCTCGCCCGTTTCAAGAACATTACATTGGAGGAGAAGGCCATCCGCTGGTCTGACCCCGCAGCTCCGGACGAAAGCATAGTACCACTGCGTCTGACGTTAGACACTATCCTGTTTACCATAAGGGGATAATGCGGAATATCTGCTTGAATCACAAAAACAGAATACCTGACGGAAACGCAAAAAAATACCCGTTCCGAGTGACTGTCGCACCCTGAAAGAACGCCATCATTCTTAACCTGAAAGGAGCACTCTCCATGTTTAAGAAAGTAAAGTACCTTCTGCTTATCTTTGCATTACTGCTTACGCTTCTGCCGCCGGCAGCTCTTGCAGCTTCGTCGGGTACTGCCCCGTATGATCTGCAGGCTTCGCTCATCGACCCCGATGAGACCCGTCCCCACGGCAGTGCGCTGCTCACCTTTAAAATCGATAATCTGCCCCGGTCCGATGCAACGAAAAACTGGTATGTGTATATTGAAAAAAAGGTTGGCGCCGATGGACCGTGGTACAAAGCCAATGAGGTGAGCAGCGACGAATTTCTCGACTATTACCAGACGAGCACAGGCGTATTCCAATTTGAACAGCTTTGGGTGGAGGATTACGCCTGGGACGGACGCACTCTCGTTTCCTTTCGGGTAAAGGCTATCTTGTACGATGAAACCTTCAGCTTTGCCGGCGAATCGGCCTGGTCCAACACCGCTTCCGTCGGCGTACAGGGCAGCAGTTGGGCACTCCCCGAACTCCAAAAGGCGATGGAATACGGGCTGATTCCCGATATCTTGGCTGGAAAAGACCTGACGCAGCCCATCACCCGCGAGGAATTCTGTGAGCTGGCGCTTTTGCTCTATGAAAAGACCACGGATAAAACGCCCGCGCCGGTTTCACCCAATCCGTTTACCGACACGACAAACCCGCGGATATTGAAAGCCTTCGCGCTGGGCATCACGCAGGGCACATCAGCCACCACCTTTACTCCAAACAAACTGATCAACCGGCAGGAGTGCGCCACCATGCTGTTCAGGACGATCAAGGCCATCGCCCCGAGCGCGGATTACTCCATCGCGGGCGTGCCCGACTTCCCCGACCAAAAGGATATCGACTCCTGGGCGGCGGAGAGTACGAAATACATGTCGAAGCTGGGCATTATCAAGGGCGACGACAAAGGTTACTTTATGCCGAAAGCGACCACTACGGGACAGGAGGCTTCCGGCTACGGCACGGCCACAAGGGAAGCGGCGCTCCTTATGAGCGTACGGACTTATGACGCTATTTAAACCTTCAGAAAGGAGAGATCTTTAATATGGGATTAAAGATAAAATTGCTGTCCGTCCTACTGGCGGTATGTCTCGTGGGTGTTTACGCCCCCGCAACCGCATGGGCGGGGGATGGCGACGTCTGCGAGATCGGCGGTAAAGGCTACGCTACGCTGGATCTGGCGCTAGCCGCGGTGCAAAACGAACAAACCATTAAGCTGCTGCAAGACATCGACTACACAGACGGTATTGAAATCATGAATAAAGACATCACCTTTGACGTGAACGGATATACGCTGGATCTTGTGAATACCGCGGGATATGGACTCCGGGTCGACGACGGCATCGTTGACCTGACTGACACTTCCCCGGGCGGCGGCGAATTTAGCGTCACCGGCTCCACTTTCGGCGTGGTCGCCTTATACGGCACCGCCTCTGTCACCAACGCTACGGCTACCGGACCCGGCGGCTACGGAGCCATCGCGTTAGACGGCGGAGACATTGAGATATCCGGCAATGTCCAGGGCGTCACGGTGGGCGCTTCAGCCCAGGACGCAGGCAGCAGCATTTACATCGGCGGTGGTGTCACGGCAGGCGCCGGTATCGGCGCGGCCGCGGCGGATCAGGGAACCGTCACCGTTGACGGCGGAATTTCAGCCGCAACGTATATCAGGATCGGCGCTGTATCCAAAGCCCAGGGAGAACACACCGGAACCGAAGGCGGCTACTTCGTTTACACCGACCAAGCCAGTTCCGGCAGCACCGTACGGGTTAAGAACACCACCCCGCCGTCGGGTGGCGATGTCTGCGAGATCGGCGGTACAGGCTACGCTACGCTGGATCTGGCGCTGGCCGCGGTTCAGGATGGGGAAAGCGCGACCATTAAGCTGCTGCAAGACATCGACTACACAGGCGGTATTGAAATCGTGAATAAAGACATCACCTTTGACCTGAACGGGTATACGCTTGATGTGGTCAATACTGCAGGTATAGGGCTGCGGGTGGATACGGGCAGCGTTGACCTGACAGATACTTCACCGGGCGGGGATGGCGAATTCAACGTCACCGGGACTACTAACGGTGTGTATGTGGTCCGCGGCGAGGCCACGGTATCCGGCGCCACGGCGACTACAGGAACGGGCGCCTTCGCCGTCGGTTCATCCGCGGCTATCGTGATAACGGACGACGTGCAGGGTGAAACAAACGGCGTCTGCGCTGGCGGAAGCGGAAGCAGCGTCACAGTCAGCGGCAATGTCCAGTCAGACCAGACAGGCGCACGTGTTTATGACGGCGGAACGGTGACCGTCAACGGACAGATGACGGCAGAGGTATTCTATGTCATTGCCGGAAGCGCCACCGAACCCGTTTACTTATCGGAAAGTGATTACCAGCTTGACCTCGCAAACCCGGGCTATTACCTCTACACAGGCAGCGGCGCAGAAAAGGCCTGGGTCAAAATTCCCATTTTGGCGGACATCCCTCATGACGGAAATTCGGGAATCACAAATCAGACGCAGGGAGCACACGGCAGCAGACAGGTTACCCTGACCGTGACGGTGCAGAATGAGGCGGGAGACCCCCTGACCGGCATCGGTCCGGAGTATTTTGAAGTAACCATAAACGGCGAGCACCAGTGGTTTGACACCAGTTCCCTGCTCTCAGGCTTTACCGACAATGGAGACGGGACCTATACGGTGGTCTTTACGGGAGCCGCCGACAGCGCGGGATATCCCTTCATGTACCTGAAGGTGAAAGGCGTGATCATTGAGTACGGCCCGACAGCTGTCACGACTCCGGGGCCGACGGATGACTATGTCTGCGAAATCGTCGGCGGAGATCAGCATAACACGCTGGACGAGGCGTTGGACGCCGCGTTCAGCGGAGATATCATCAGGCTGCTCCAGGATATTGATTATGAGGGCGGCCTTGTTATTAACAGCAAAATCATAACCCTGGACGTGAACGGCTATACTTTGAATGTGGTTAATGACGAGACTGGAGGAAACGGACTGGTCGTGGAAAATCACGGCAGCGTTGATCTGGCGGACACTTCTGCGGAGGGTGGCGGAGAATTCAATGTCACCGGCAAAACATACGGGGTCAAGGCCGATTTGTCTTCGGTCACCGTTACAAGCGTAACAGCAACAGGCCCCGGAAGCATCGGCATTTTTGCCAATAACAGCAGCAGCGTCAATACAGAAAGCGTCCGTGGTGTGCAGTTTGCCGCCTATGCCTGCGCAGACAGCTTTATCGAGGTTGAAGGCGATGTAACGGCCGTTGCATCCAACGGCAAAGGCGTATATGCAGACGATAAAAGCGAGATCTGCGTTTCAGGCAATGTAACAGCGACCGGCGGCGCCGCAAGCATCGGTGCGCATGCCATCAGAAGCAGTGCGATTACCGTTGATGGTATTATTACGGCAACGACTTATATCAAGATCGGCGACGTACCTGTACTTCAGGAAGATTATACGGGCATTGACGGCAGCTATTATGTTTATACCGATGCGGCAAGTCCCGGCAACACCGTCCGGGTCAGGATCCCTCCGCCTGCCATCATCACTGAAAGTCTGCCGAACGGCAAGGCAGGTATAGCCTACAGCCACGCCGTTACAGCAACAGGCGGAGGCCCCATCGCCTTCTCGCTGTTGAATGGAAGCCTGCCTGGAGGGCTGAGCCTTGACCCTGTCACCGGATTTATCTCCGGTACACCTGACTCTACCGCTACATTTACCTTTACTGTCAGGGCTGAGAACAGCGCCGGAGTGTTCGATAAGGAGTTCACAATTACGATAACCGCAGCTTCCTCGGGTGGCGGCAGTGGCAGCAGTCCGTTAACCCCGGCAACGCCGACATATCATGCGGATGTAAAAGCAGAAAATAACGCTGCAACGACAATCCCTGTCGCGGTTAACAAGGATACTAGAACCGCATTTATAGATGCGGGCTCGCAGAATCTCACTCAAAACAGAACTGTCGTCACGGTCCCTTCTATTCCCGATGTTGACACTTATACTTTTGGCATACCGGTACCCGACTTATCAACAGCGGTCGAACATGGTACACTAACACTTAATACCGACACGGGCAGTGTCACCGTCCCGTCCAATATGCTTACAGGCGTGGCGGGAGTCAGCGGAAGCAAAGCTGACATCACTATCGGTCAGGGCGACAAGAACGCCCTATCAGACCATGTGAAAGCCTTAATCGGCGATAAGCCGCTCATCTCGCTCACGCTGTCCATCGATGGAAAGCAGACCGATTGGAGCAATCCCGTTGCGCCTGTAACTGTGAGCATACCCTATGCGCCCACGGCGGCGGAGCTTGCTAACCCCGAAAGCATCGTCGTGTGGTACATCGACGGCAGTGGAAACGTAGTCACCATCCCCAACGGACGCTACGATGCGGCGACGGGAACGGTGAGCTTCTTCACCACCCATTTCAGCGATTACGCTGTGGCGTATAACAAGGTAAACTTCAAAGACGTTGCAAGCGGCGCGTGGTATGCTGACGCTGTTTTCTTCATCGCGGCGAGAGAAATCACAGGCGGCACAGGAGATGGCACTACATACAGCCCCGAAGCCAAGCTCACGCGCGGAGAATTCATCGTCATGATGATGAGAGCCTATGGCATCGCTCCCGACGCGAACCCGACCGACAACTTCTCTGACGCGGGCAGCACATATTACACCGGCTACCTTGCGGCGGCAAAGCGGCTGGGCATAACCGCAGGCGTAGGAAACAATATGTATGCTCCGGGCAAAGAAATCACTCGTCAAGAGATGTTCACCCTACTGTATAACGCGCTGAAAGTCATCGTTCAACTCCCGCAGGGTGACCCCGGCAAGACGCTCTCAGACTTCACCGATGCCGGTCAGATTGATCCCTGGGCAAAGGAGGCGATGAAGCTGTTGGTCGAATCCGGAACGGTATCCGGCAGCAATGGCAAGCTCACGCCGACAGGCACAACCACCCGCGCTGAAATGGCGCAAGTACTGTATAATCTGCTGGGGATATAAGCTAAAAATAGGTAAGCTGTAAAAAGCAGAAAACCAGTCATAAAAATCGTGACTGGCTTCCTGCTTTTTTCGTTGCCCCGTACCGGTTATCCCCTCGGTTCAGTCATTGTACCTGTGGGTGACACTTGTGTTCCGGTATGTTATTGACGGCTTAACTGCTGGTAGATGATAGCGGCCAGGCCCAGTGAGCCCTGGCGGCTGATGGTTTTGGCGTATTCTTCGTCCAACATGGATTCAAAGGTCTCGGTGGCCATACCGCGGGCGATGAAATCACTGCGCGGGATGCTGGCCCGCATAGCTGACAGCAACCGGTATACAAAAACGCTCTCCAGCTCCTCGCAGGCCTGGCGTAATTTTTTATCCTCTTTACTCTGCATGGCTTCCTGCAATACCCGGTTGAACTTGCCGGCCTGCTGCTGTTCGCGGCTGGCCTGAACCCCGGACATATTGACGGGATTGCCGATGCCTATGGCGTTAACCGCACTCATTCGGGATCAGCCTCCTCTTTAGCGGCGCAGATTGGTAGTGGTCTGCAGCATTTCGTCCACCGACTGAACCACCTTGGAGTTAATTTCATAGGCGCGCTGAGCGGTGATCAGACCCACCATCTCCTCCACGATCTGTACATTGGAAGACTCCAGGTATCCGGACTCCAGGGTGATGGTGCTGTCCGCTTCGGGGTCCCAGTCCACCGCTTCACCGGCGGTGTCGGTGGCCCGATAGAGATTGCCCCCTAATTTCTCCAGACCGGAAGGGTTCATGAAGGTGACCAGTTCCAACTGGCCGGCCTCCTGGATTTCATCCGAACCTGAAACCTTATAAGTCACCCGGCCGTCCTTTTCAACCAGGATATCATAGGCGCCCGCTTCCAGCGCATCCACCCCCGCAACCAGGTTGCCGCCGCTGGTCACCAGATTGCCCTCCGCATCCAGTTTGAAAGAGCCATCCCGGGTATAGAGCTCTTGATCTCCAGGGCCGTAAACGCGGAAATAGGCATTACCACCGGAAATGGCTACATCAAGGGGATTGCCCGTGGGCTGCAGGTTGCCCTGACCGGTCATGATATCGATGGCGGACGGTCGAACCCCCAGGCCTACAGACACCCCCACCGGCTCGATCAGTTCATCGCTTACTGTGGGGCGTTTAATAGTCTGGTAGAGCAGATCCTGAAACTCCACCCGTTGCCGCTTGTATCCGGTAGTGTTCACGTTGGCGATGTTGTGCGCCAGGGTGTCCACATTGAGCTGCTGGGCATGCATGCCCGTGCTGGCAGTGTAGAGGGACCTCATCATAGCGGGTTTCCTCCTTAGAATAATTCGTTTTTGATCATAGCTTGAGGAATTGCACCTCGGTCGATCGGTGCAAGGTGGGCCCCTCGGCGAGTCCAGCCCACAACGCAATAAAAAGTTATTCCATTTCTATATCGTAAAACAGCTGCATAAACTTTAACGATAATTTGTCCACCAAAGGGTCTTAATGTAGCAACTTTTTTCCTCTATTTTCATATATTAAAGCACATACAGTTTTCGAGGTGTGATTCATGATAAAAATATCCGACTTGCGAACCCGAGATGTAATCAATATAGTAGACGGGAAGAAACTGGGCAACATCATAGATATAGATTTAGACTTGGAGAACGGCCGTGTCCTGGGTTTGGTCATGCCCGGGCACAGCCGGGGCTTCAACATTTTCTCCCGCCGGGAAGAGGTGACTGTGCCCTGGCATAAGATTATCCGCATCGGCCGGGACGTCATTCTGGTGGAAGTTCCCGTGGCTAATGAGGTTGAGGGCTACCAGCGCCGCGATTATCGCATCGATGACGATCGCTATTAAGCCTCAATAATATCAAGTTGAATTATCGGCCCCTTTTGGCGATAATAAGGGCAGCACCTGAACTAGAAAGGCCTAAGGGGGAAGATAATTTGAGATGCCCCTATTGCCAGGAGTTTGAGAGCCGGGTGGTGGATTCCCGGGCCAGTGACGACGGCGCCTCCATACGCCGGAGGCGGGAGTGCAACGCCTGCAAGCGCAGATTCACAACTTATGAGAGAATCGAAGAGAGACCTCTGGTGGTGGTAAAAAAGGACGGCAGCCGCGAGCAATTCAACCGTGATAAGCTGCTGGCCGGCATCACCCGGGCCTGTGAAAAGAGACCGGTCAGCATGGAGGATATTGAAAACCTGGTGGCCGGTTTGGAGCGCGAATTGCGCGATGAATATGAACGTGAAGTGAGCAGTCAGGTGATTGGGGAGAAGGTTATGAAGCGTCTGCAGGCCCTGGATGAAGTGGCCTATGTGCGCTTTGCCTCAGTCTACCGACAATTTGCCGATCTCAACAGCTTCATTAAAACCATCGAACAGCTGAAAAAACAGTAGGACATGAGACACATGGGGACGTCGGACACATGTGTCCGTCTGTGTCCGCGGGCGTCATCGGTTGAGGTAGGCGGTGAGGGCTTCCACTACCATAGCCGGCGGGAAGCTCTTTTCTTCCACCCGGGTGGAGGCACGGCCGTAAAGATACATGAAGTCTTCATAAGGCCCGGTCTCGCGGTGGCCCTGCTCCAGATCGGGAATATCTTTTAACCAGCGCCGGGCTGAGGAGCGGGGCAGGTGAAAAACGAAACGGTAGTTGCCTAGAGCTATAATAAACTCGAAAAGCGAGTAATATTCGGGTTCAACCGATTGCACAAAACATTTGGGACAGTGATGTCCCTTTTTTAAATATTCCACAAAGGAAAAGCCTGCGCTGCGGGCCGAGTCTTTGCAGTCTTCACACAGCCAGATGCGGGTGCGGTCCGGCCCCATGAGGTAGCGCACCTGAATAAGATCCGGATTTTCCCGGTAGAGCTTTTTTATCACCCGGTTCTTCAGGGAATACAGTTCCTGGCTTTGCTCTGGATAACGTTTGGCATAATGGTTAAGATGAAATAAGTAAAACGATATGCGCAGGACTTCCTCGCCGGGCAGGCCCGCTATGCTGGCCAGAAAACGGTCGTAATGGTGGACGGCCTTTAGCACTTTGCTGAACCGGGCCTTATTGAGGCCCCGGCCCCCCAGGAGGGATTTTTTATCTTGCAGGTCGGCCAGTGACGAATAAATATCGACCGCTTCCAGATCCTTCTCAGCAAACAGATAGCTTAGGCCCCCGTTGGCGTTGCGTAAGACCTGTGAGACCTGCAGATAGCCATATTCCATCAATTCGTGAACCTGGCGGTTGTTAAGCTGGTAGCGTCGGGCCACCTGGCTGATGGTCAGCAAGTTGGGCACCTTCCTTGCTTACTGATATTGCTTCCGGCCATCCGGATTCAGAAATCCAAATAAACCAAAAACCATTGAGATAAAGCGCTGCAATCTGAGCAAAACTGTATTGTTTTCAAGGGGGGATCCCGGCCCTGAGGTTCAAATCCGCAGAGATCAAACCGCTGATCCGGCCAGGATGCAGACTATTCAAGACAACTCCATAATCCGGATGGAGAAGCAGCCCTTATCTTAATTATCCGGAGCCGTGCCGGGTTCGCCTTCAGCTTGCTCAGGAACGGGCTCCAAGAGCCTCAAGGCCTCGGTTTCCCATTCCTGCGGCACTTTTATCACGGTTTCCGCATAAGGTCCTACCGACAGCGGAATCTGCGAAATGGCATTGCGTTCGATTCGATAAGGTATTTCCTGTGATCTTAACAGGCTTTCAATTATAATGTCATCAGGAGGAAAGACTCGTACTAGAGTAACCCAAACCATAGTCTGGTCGCGACTGCCCCCGCTGCCTTCAGGGGTCGGGGGAACGGAGTGACTGCTCATTACAACCCACCTCCTTAACCATATTGTACGCGAAAGAAAGAGGTTGAACAAATGAACCGCTGGACCTGGCAACAATTACATGGTCTCGAGTATATAACCGTGCCGTCCTGGCAGGAAAAAGGCGCGCAAGTGGTCTTTACCGCCCGCACCGGAGGCTTGAGCAGCCAGCCTTGCCACAGTTTAAACCTGGCCCTGCATGTGGGCGACGACCCCGAAAAGGTAGTGCATAACCGGCAGCTGCTGATGCAGCTTTTTGGCTTGGGGCTGGAGGATATGGTGTCCTGCCAGCAGATCCATGGCAGCGAAGTGGGTATAGTATCCCGCAAAGACCGCAGCAGCGGGGCTTACAGTGATCAGACCGCACTTTGCGGCTGGGATGGGATGATTACCGACCAGACCGATCTGGCTCTGGCCACTTTTTATGCCGATTGCATCCCATTATTCTTTTTTGATCCGGCCCGGCGGGTTATAGCCGTATCCCACAGCGGCTGGAAAGGTACTTACCTGCAGATTGCAGCCAAAACCGTACAGGCCATGGTCAAGACCATGGGCTCTGTTCCGGGGGATATACAGGCCTTTATCGGCCCCGGCATCGGCGCTTGCTGTTATCGCGTTCAGCCTGATCTGGTGCAGAAAGTAAAGGATAGATTTCGCGATTTTAGTGATATAATTTATGAGGATGAACACGGCTATACCTGGGATCTAAAAGCCACCAACGAGCAGATCCTGATGCTTGCCGGCATTCCCTGGGACAACATCATCACCTGCCCGTTGTGTACCGCCTGCTACCCGGAGCGCTTTTTTTCCTACCGCCGCGATCAGGGACAAACCGGACGCATGGGCGCGGCTATAGCTCTCAGGAAATAAGGAGAAGAAATGCAGAACACCAAGATACTGGTAGTCGATGACGAAACCTATATCGTTGAGCTGGTCAAGTTTAACCTGGAAAAAGAAGGATACAAAGTGGTTGTGGCCTATGACGGCCTCAGCGCCTTGCAGAAGGTCAAGAGCGAGATGCCCGACCTGATTATCCTGGATATCATGCTCCCCAAAATCGACGGGTTGGAGGTATGCCGTACTTTGAAACTCAACCCGGAGTACAACAGCATTCCCATCATAATGCTCACCGCCAAAGGCGAGGAATTCGACACCGTTTTGGGACTGGAGATGGGCGCTGACGATTATATCAAAAAGCCTTTCAGCCCCCGGGAGATGATAGCCCGGGTCAAGGCCAGGCTGCGCGCTTTGAAAATTCTGCAGGCCGAGAAGGCCATGGGCAAAAAGGTATATGTGTATAAAGATCTCCTGGTAATCCCCGAAAAGTATGAAGCCTTTATCGGTGAGAAGAAGCTGGAACTGACCCCCAAGGAATTTGAGTTACTGGGCCTGATGATCTCCAATCAAGGCAAGGTGTTTACCCGCGAAGCCTTGCTGGAAAAGGTCTGGGGCTATGAGTACTCTGGTGATACCAGAACGGTGGATGTTCACATTCGCCACCTGCGCCAGAAGCTCAGCGACGACTCGGCTTATCCGGATTATATTGAAACCGTCCGCGGAGTAGGTTATCGTTTTACTGAAGATAAATCGGTGATTTAGAGGTATTAAACATGGTTACATTACTGGATCAGCCTAAAATGCAAGCTATATTGACCAGCCTGGTCGAAGGCGTGATCATATTTGACCTGGACGGCCGGGTGATAGTGGCCAATCATGTCGCCGAGAGAATCTTTCGCACCGCCAGGGGCACCCTGGTAGGCAAGACCATGGAAACCATCAGCCCCAATAATGGCGAGTTGGTGGCCATGGTTGACGAAGCCCTGTTGGGGGGCAAAGAAACTTTTACTGAGACCATGCTGGGAACCCATAATCAGGTGTACCGGGTTCTGGTTCGGCCCATCAAGGACGAGCAAGGCCAGCTGGAAGGCACCGTAGTGGTTTTCCACGATATCACCGACATTCGTAATTTTGCCCAGGTCAGGTCCGAGTTTGCCGGCAACGTTTCCCACGAGCTGCGCACCCCTTTAACCTCCATCAAGGGTTTTGTAGAGACTCTTCTGGACGGAGCCATGGGCAATTCCGACACCTGCCGGCGCTTCTTGACCATCATCGACACCGAGACCGATCGTCTGAGCAGACTGATTGAGGATCTCTTGACCCTTTCTTCCATTGAATCCAAAGAAAAGCTGATTCAGCCCAAGCCGGTCGGCTTGGCCCGCTCTATCCGCTCGGTGATCAATATGCTGGGGCCGCAGATCAGTGAAAAGGATTTGATGGTTAAATTCATCTACCCGCCGGCCATGCCTGATGTGCATGCCGATGAAGACCTCCTGGGCCAGGTTTTGATCAATCTTTTGGATAATGCCATAAAATACACCCCTATCGGGGGAGTCGTGATCATTCGCTGCAAACAGCGGGAAAGCCGTATTATAATTACTGTGACCGACACCGGGGTGGGGATACCCGAGGACAGCATTTCCCGGGTGTTCGAGCGTTTTTACCGGGTGGACAAGGCTCGCACCCGCAGTCAGGGGGGCACCGGTTTAGGGCTTTCCATTGTCAAGCATATCGTGGAATCACATGGCGGGCAGGTGTTTGTCAAGAGTGAAGTGGGCAAAGGCTCCACTTTTGGAGTTTGTTTTCTGACTGTTTAGAGTCCCGGGAACCGGGAAGCAGGGAGTTGCGATTCATTGGGCATAGTCGAAAATCTACATAATATACAGCAAAAGATTGCAGCCGCCGCCCGGCGTTGCGGCCGCGACCCCCAGGAAGTCACCTTGATTGCGGTCAGCAAAACCGTAGGCTTAAAAGCCGTAGAGCAGGCCATGGCCCTGGGGCTGACCCATTTTGGCGAGAACCGGGCCCAGGAGCTGAAGCAAAAGCAGGGGCATTTCCCCGAAGCCCGTTGGCATATGATCGGCCGTTTGCAGACCAATAAAGTCAAGGACGTGGTCGGCACGGCGGCTTTGGTCCATTCCCTGGACCGCTGGTCTCTGGCCGAAGAGTTGGATAAAAGAGGCGGGTTGATGGGAATAGAGGTTCCGGCCTTGCTGCAGGTCAGTTTGGCCGGTGAAGCTCAGAAGACCGGGGTATTAGTTCCCGATATCGAAGAATTCTTGCAGTCGGTGGGGCAGTTGAAGTGGCTGAGGATAAAGGGTTTGATGACCATGGCTCCTCTTTCGGAAGATTCCGAAGAATCTCGGCCAATATTTAAAGAATTGCACGAAATTTATCGATGCTATAAGCGTAGGACTTGCCAGAATGTGGAGATGAGGCACCTTTCCATGGGGATGTCGCAGGATTTTGAAAGCGCCATAGAGGAAGGGGCTACCATGATTCGGGTAGGTACCGCGTTGTTTGGGGAGCAAAATCGTTAGTGAGCAAAGGGACAAGGAGGTAAGTAGAATGGGTAAACTTAACAAATTATGGAATTGGCTTGGTTTAGAAGCGGAGGAAGTCCAGGAGGAAGTCATCGATATGCCGGCAGTTCCCGAAGAAAACATGCGTAGTATTTCCAATGTGGTCAGCATACACTCCAATAAGACCATGAAAGTGGTGGTCTGCGAACCGGAAAGCTTCGATGAGGTGCAGATTCTGGCCGATCATCTGAAAAACCGCAAACAGGTAATCATGAACTTTGAAAATACCCCTAAAGAATTATCGCAGCGCATTCTTGACTTTGTAAGCGGCACCACCTATGCCTTGGACGGCAACAGCCAGCAGCTGGGCCAGCATGTGTTTATCTTCACCCCCAGCAATGTGGAGATTGCCAGGGACGCCCGGTCAATAATGCGCAAACATGGTTTAGGCAATATCTTCGGGGGTGATAAATAGTGCCCCAAAGACTGGCAGTTATCGGTTGCGGCAAAATGGCTTACGCCATACTCAAAGGACTTGACCGGCAGGCTTTTGCGGCAGTTTATTGCAATGATATCAACCCGGCCCGCAGCGCTTTGTTCGAGGCCGAGTTCGGAGCCGCGGCCTGCGCATTGTGCGAATCCATAGAGGCGGCCGATGTGATCATCCTGGCGGTCAAACCCCAACAGCTCGAGCAGGTCATGAAGGACAGCCTGGGAACCTGGAGTTCGGGTAAACTGTTGATCTCGGTTTTGGCCGGGGTCAAGACCGAAACCCTGGAAAAGGCCAGCGGCTGTAAAACCGCAGTCATCCGGGTCATGCCCAATACCCCCTGCTTAATCGGCCAAGGGGTATCGGCCCTGTGTGCGGGCAAGCTGGCTACGCCGGTGCAGATGCAGATCGCCCGGGATATTTTTGCCCAGTTGGGTGCGGCGGTAACTGTTGAAGAAAAACTGATGGACGCTGTCACCGCAGTCTCAGGAAGCGGCCCGGCCTATGTGTTTTTAGCGGTTGAAGCCATGATTAACGCCGCGGTGAATGTCGGCCTGGATGCGCCCCTGGCCCGGGAACTGGTGCTTGCGACCTTTAAAGGCAGCGTGGCCATGCTGGAGTCTGAAAGCCTGCATCCGGCTATACTGAGAGAACAGGTGTGTTCTCCTGCCGGCACCACCATCGCCGGGGTCAGGCAGCTGGAAGCCAACGGCCTGCGCAAGGCTTTCTTCGACGCCATTGAAAAAGCCTACCAGCGCTCCATAGAGCTGGGCAGACAATAAAAGACGGGAGAGAAAGAATTGAGCGGCTTATTAATCCAAATCGTCAATATCGCCTTCAGCGTATTAATCTGGATGGTGATTATACGCTGTCTGCTGTCATTTATACCCCATAATCCTTACCAGTCCATCATCCGTTTTGTGTACGAGGTCACCGAACCGATCATGGCCCCCTTCCGGCGCCTGGTGCCGATGCTGGGCGGGCTGGATCTTTCACCCATCGTGGTGGTTTTAGCTCTGGAAGTGGTGCGCTGGGCGGTTATCCGGGTCATATTGATGATATTCAGATTCTAACCGCCTGATCTAATAACTACGAATCATAAGAGCCGGTATCTGCCGGTCATTTGGTCATTTATCAAAGGAGTTGTCTTTTAAACTATGCGAGAATTAGAACTCCTGGCCCCAGCCGGAAAATGGGAAGTATTAGAGGCTGTGGCTGAGGCCGGGGCTGATGCGGTATACTGCGGAGACAAGCGCTTCAATATGCGCATGCTCAAACCCGGTATGAATTTCACCCCTGAGGAACTTCAGGATGCGGCCGCCTATCTGCATCAGCAGGACAAGAAATTATACATCACCGTAAACAACCTCTACTATGACCGCGAACTGAGCGAACTGCGCGGCTATCTGGATTTTGTGCAGGATATCGGGGCTGACGGCATGATCGTGCAGGATATGGCAGTGGTGGCTTTGGCCCAGGAAATGGGCCTGACCGTGCCCTTGCATGCCAGTGTACAGATGGGCGTCGGCAATCTGGCCGCAGTGCAGTTTTTGGAAGAGCAGGGTTTCACTCGGGCTATATTGTCCAAAAACCTCTCTCTGGCCGAAATAAAAAGCATTCACCAGAACTGCAGACTTTCCCTGGAATTCTTCGCCCACGGCGATCTGTGCATAGCCCATACCGGACAATGCTATATGAGCAGCTATCTTAGCGGCGCCAGCGGCAACCGGGGCCGCTGCATCAAACCCTGCCGCTGGGCCTACCGCCTCACCGGCGCAGCTGCCGACCCGAAAGAATTCAGCTACCACTTGGCCCACCATGACCTGTGTGTATATCCTTACCTGCGCGAATTAGCCCGGTCCGGGGTGCGCTCCTTTAAGATCGAAGGGCGCATGCGTGAAGCCGGGTATTTGACCAGCATTATTTCAGTTTACCGCCAGGCCCTGGACCGCATCATGAGCGATCCTGAAGCCGCCCCGGATCCGGAAGACCATCAATTGCTTATCAACCACCGGCAGCGCGATTTCACCCTGGGCAATCTCCTGGAGCGTCCCGGTCGGGAAGCGATCGGGCTGGATGGTTCGCGGGAGCCCTTTTTCCCCACCGAGGCCCGGCCTTTGTTGAGCCTTAAAGCTGAAGACTATCAGCCCCAAACGGTGCTTGCGCCCTGCCAGACGCAACTGCGGGTTAAAATAGGTTCTCTGGATCAAATGCGCGGACTGCTGGGCAGCGGGGTCAAAGAACTGATAATAGGAACGGAAAAGATGCGTCAGGAGGGCTCCAATTGGACCCGGCAACAACTCAAGACGGCCTTCGACCTGGCTGCAGCGGAGGATATCGGACTTTTTGCGGAAACCCCCCGCATCATCACCCAGGATAACCTGGACCCGCTGCGGAAAAATCTAAAAGCCTGGAGTCAATTTCCCTGGCAGGGGGTCATCGCTAATGAATACGGGGCATGGAAGCTGGCCGGAGAGATGGATATGGCGGTGGAAGCCGGGTATGGCCTGAATGTCGCCAATTACGAAACCGCCCATTGGTTGTTGAACCAGGGGGCCGCACTCGTCACCGCCTCGCTGGAAACCGACCGGGACAGCCTCCGGGCATTGGCTGCCCTGGGCGAAAAACTGGAGGTTCTGGTGCAGGGGCCGTTGTGCGGCATGATCACCGACTACTGCCCGGCCCGTTCCTGGAGCGATGATAGCGCGGCCGACTGCAAGATTCACTGCTTAAAGACCGGCTACGCTCTGATGGACTGCTACGAACAGGCATTTAAGATCAGAACCGACTGGCAATGCCGCAACCATATTTATTTCCCCTATGATCTGGCCTTGTTCAACCACCTGCCGGGTATGGCGGCGGCCGGCATTAAACGCTTCCGTATTGACGGGCAATTCTATCATCCTCAGCTGTTGCGGGAGGTGGTAGAAATCTATCAACAGGCCATAGCTGACATGGCGCAGGGAAAGCGGCTAGAACAGCCTTCCTACCTGCAGCTTATAGAGCTGTTCCCGGATGGACTGACCGCCCGGCGCCTGTAGCGCCGCCTCACACCAGCGCGCAAGCGGGGATGGTTCTTGACTCGCGCCAAAATAAATAAGTATGAGTATAAAATGAGGAGATGTTGAAACCCCGGGTATTCCACGGGGGTTGCACCAAATAGAAAAGGAGGGCTGCCTAATGATGACGTCCATGGAGATACGCAGTCAGCAGTTCAACCGCAGCATGCGTGGCTTCAAGGAGGAGGAAGTGCGCAATTTCCTGGCCCTGGTGGCGCAGGACTATGAGAAGTTGTTCCATGAAAACGCCACCCTGCGCGATCAAATTCAGCGGTTGGAATTTGAGATCAGCAAATACCGCAAGATGGAAGAGACCATGAACAACAGCCTCATTCTGGCACAGCAGACCGCCGAAGAATTAAAACAGAACGCTCACCGTGAAGCGGCCCTGATGCTGAGTGAATCCAAACAGAAAATTTCCGAGATGCTCAACATATACCAGGATGTGATCAAGCGGCTCAATATTTACAGCGCTGAACTCAAAGCCCAGTTGGGCGGGCAGATGGAAATGCTGGACAAGAGCCAGAAGCGCTTTGAAGACCTGGCCGGCTTTTTCTACGGCAAAGACCTCAAAGAGATGATGGAGGGTCTGGAGGCTATCAAGATGGAGGTAATATAGGTTGCTCAATATAATTGAAACCCGGGAAGGCCTGCGCCTGGAGGTCCTGGTTCAGCCGCGCTCCTCCAGGAATCAGATCGTGGGTGAATTCGAGGGGGCTTTGAAAATAAAAATCACCGCACCACCAGTGGAAGGCGAAGCCAACCAGGCCTTGGTGGCTTTTTTATCCCAGCGGCTGAAGCTCTCCAAAAGCCAGGTGCACCTGGCCAAAGGGGAATCCTCCCGCCATAAAACCGTGGAGATCAAAGGCCTGAACAGAGAGCAGCTCCTGGCTAGATTGGGATTAGCTTAGGATTATCAGGGGCAGCCATCCATTAAGCCTCTCAAAATAATCACTTCAACTTTTGCTGTTTCAGGCAATTTTTCTCAGCCCAAAAACTGCTTGTCATCTTGGCGGTTAGCCGTTATAATCAAAACATAACAAACATGATAAACATTATCCACTTTAAGCAACAGGAGCAGAGAAAATGCAAATCACCAGACAGGCCGAATATGCCATTAAAATAATGCTGGAACTGGCCAAGAACCCGTCCGGGGAAGTGTTGGCCAGCAAGCTCATAGCCGATCGGCAGGGGATACCAGAGGATTTTCTCAAAAAAACCGTGCATCTGTTGTCGCTGCAAGGTCTGGTCGTTACTCAGCGTGGGGTGCAGGGCGGAGTGCGCCTGGGCAAACCCGCGGGCGAGATCACCATAGCGGACATCATCGCCGCGGTAGAAGGTCCCCTGGCCCTCAATGTCTGCCTGGAACCGGGTTATGATTGCCCCAATCAGCCGACCTGTCCGGTGCACCGGGTTCTGGCCAGAGGGCAGGCTGCGCTGCTTCGGGAACTCAACCGCGAATCCCTTTTAGATCTGTTAGCGGACAACCCGGAATAAAAAATTTTACTCTAATTGTGGATAATAGTACTCAACAAAATCTTTTATAGGAGGATGACAAGATGTTCTGTAATCAATGTGAGCAGACAGCTAAAGGCGGCTGTACCGTCAAAGGAGTATGCGGCAAAAGCCTTGATGTAGCAGCCTTGCAGGATCTGCTGGGGCATGCCCTGCAGAGCCTGGCGTCCGTGGTGGAAAAAGCCCGTCCCACGGGTATGGACCTGACCGAGGCGGATCGCCACTTCATGCCGGCCATGTTCAGCCTCTTGACAAATGTCACCTTTGACCCGGTGCAGATTACCGCCTCGATTACAACTACAGTGAAGCTGCGGGACGGTCTTACGAAAGAGCTTGAGGCCAAAGGCATCAGCCTGGATGGAGCCATAGCATTTGAGCCGGCTGCCACCTTGAGCGAGATGATCAAACAAGGCGAGGAAGCAGGGCTTATCATTGACCGCCAGGCTAATCCGGACATTCGCTCTCTACAGGAAATTCTGCTCTATGGACTGCGCGGGATTGCGGCCTATGCCTACCATGCACAGATCCTGGGACAGGAAAATCAGGAGATCTATGAGTTCATGACCAGGGCTCTGACCACACTGGGGCACAGCCAGATGGAACTGGGCGAATGGGTGCAATTAGTGCTGGAATGCGGACGCATCAACCTCCTGGCCATGGAGGCTCTGGACCGCGGTAATACCGAACATTTTGGCCATCCCACCCCGACTGAGGTGCCCTTGGGACACCAAGCCGGCAAATGCATTCTGGTCTCAGGCCATGACCTCAAGGATTTGGAGGATATCTTAAAGGCCACCGAAGGCAGCGGTATCCTGGTTTACACTCATGGTGAAATGCTGCCGGCTCACGGCTATCCGGGCCTGAAGAAGTACCGGCACCTGTACGGGCACTACGGAACCGCGTGGCAGCATCAGAAAAAAGAATTTGACCTGTTCCCGGGCCCCATCCTGATGACCACTAACTGTTTGCAGGAGCCTGCAGAAAGCTATAAAGGACGTATTTTCACCACCGGACCGGTAGGCTGGCCGGGGGTGGCTCATCTGCCCAACGGGGTATTCGGGGACATTATTAAAGCCGCTCAATCCGCACCTGGTTTTGCCGAAGATGAAGAGGGTAAGAAGGTTATGGTCGGTTTTGCCCGGCAGACGGTTCTGAGCGTAGCTGATCAGGTTCTGAAGGCAGTGGCTGACGGCAAACTGCGCCACGTCTTCCTGGTAGGGGGCTGTGACGGCTCCAAGGGGAAGCGCAGTTACTACACCGACTTTGTGGCCCAAACCCCGCCCGACACCCTGGTATTGACCCTGGGATGCGGCAAGTTTCGCTTCTTCGATCAGGAACTGGGCAGCATCGGCGGCATTCCGCGCCTGCTGGACGTAGGACAATGTAATGACGCCTATTCGGCCATACAAATCGCAGTTGCCCTGGCCGAGGCTCTGAACTGCGGGGTCAATGACCTGCCTCTTTCACTGGTGTTATCCTGGTATGAGCAAAAGGCGGTCTCGATACTGCTGACCCTTTTGTACCTGGGCATCAAAGATATTCGCCTGGGGCCCAGCCTGCCTAATTTCGTCAGCCCCAACGTATTGGGGGTCTTGGTGGAAAACTTCGGCATCCAGGCGGTAGGCGAACCGGAACAGGACTTACAAGCCATTTTAGGCTAAGCGCTGAAATAAATATTGGCCGCGGCTGATCAACCCGGGGCCAACTTCAATATAATTCTTCTTCCCTGCTGGGGCGGGCTGACCGCCCCGGGGGGCTTTTTCCACATCTTGAGTAAAGGAGTGAAGCTCATGAACAAGCAGCCTGATCAAAAAATTCTAAACGGCGCCGCTGCCGCCGGACTGATCGAATATCAGGAGCAGTCCGTGGTCAGCCGCACACTGATAGCCCGGCCCACCGGAACCGTAACCCTTTTTGCTTTCGATGCCGGACAGGGCTTGAGCGAGCACAGCGCACCGTATAATGCCCTGGTGTATATCCTGGACGGGAAGGGCGAGGTGACCGTTTCCGGGGCGCCCCATCAGGTATCAGCGGGAGAGGTCATCATGATGCCCGCCGGAGAGCCGCACGCCCTGCACGCTCCGGAGAGATTTAAAATGATGCTGGTCATGATCCGCTCCTGAGGCCGGGTATAGGCTACAGGCAGCGAATCCGGCCGGATGAGTCCCGTCCCCTGTACAGGGGTGGACTCTTTAAAATGCGGAGGGTTATACTGTGAAATGGAGCGAGGAAGCTCAGCAAGCCCTGGAGAAAGTGCCCGGGTTTGTACGCAAAATGGCCCGGCGCGCGGTCGAGCAAGAGGTGCGCAAAAAAGGAGCCGATACCGTTGAGCTAAGCGATGTCACCGCAGCGCAGGCCAAATACCTGGGCTACATCGGAAAGGAAGCCGATGCTTCCAAAACCCGGGTGGCGGTGGTGCGCTGCGAAATTGTATCCGAGGTCTGCCCCGGGGTGGCCTGTTTGAAGTCCTTCAACCGCCGGGAAAGCCATTTCAAGGACTACCCGGGCGATATAGAACTGGTGGGGTTTTTTACCTGCGGGGGCTGTCCGGGACGGCGGGTATTTCGCCTGGTGGACAGCTTAATGCGCTATGGGGTGGATGTGGTGCACTTATCGTCCTGCATGCTCCTGGAAGAGGATTATCCACGCTGCCCCCATGTCAAACAAATAAAAAAGACATTGGAAAGCAAAGGCCTCAAAGTAATAGAAGGAACCCATCATTAAAAACCCGGGCGCTTAGCGACGCTGCCTGGCGCAAGCCGGGAAGGTTTTCTGGCTGGCGTAAACGAGGTGCGTACAGAACCCAAACGCAAGTGAGAACGGTCTTGCCTTGCGCAAACCGGGTGAGCGCATGACTCCGCCCGAGCTATTAAACGGCTTTGTTGGCCTGATTAAACCGCATTTCATAAAGATCCCAACCCCCGATTGGGAATACTACAAGAAATTCTGCCAGGGAGGTAGATGAGATGGCGAGAACAGTTATAAAGATTGATGAAGAATTATGCAACGGCTGCGGCGAGTGCATTTCACCCTGCGTGGAAGGCGCTCTGGCGCTGGTAGACGGCAAGGCCAAAGTAATCAGCGCGGAGCTTTGCGATGGAGCCGGAGTGTGTATAGGGGCCTGCCCGGTAGGAGCCCTGTCTTTGCAACGAAGGTCAGATGCAGTGGAGATCCCGGAAGATATCGGCCGTGACCCGGCAGGGCAGGAACTGTTGCGCTGCCACCTGTGCCGGCACAGCGAAGCCGAACACTACCTCTTGCAGGTCCGCAAAAATGGGGAGAGCCACTGGGTTTGCACCCGATGCCTGCCCGGCCTGATCCACGGTTAAGCCGGTCTGCCGTCCCCGCGACATGCGGCGGGGGCTACTTGCGGGCGATGAGGATAGCGATCAGCATGGCCAGGAGAATCAGCAGGGCCCCCAGATAAGCGCGCGACGAGAGCACTTCACCCGCCCACCAGTAGCCCGCAACACCGGCAAACACCGGTTCCATGGCAAGAACTACTGCGAAGCGGGTAGGGGTGCTGTATTTTTGCATGGCGTTCTGGATCAAAAAGGCCAGACTGGTGGCGAAAATGGAAGTGATCAGGATGGCTTTGATCACCGGGACGGTCAGAACGATCCGTCCGGGCTCGACTACCAGGCCGATGGCCAGGCACAAAATCCCCACCGTAAATATCTGCACCGCGGTGATGGCTGTGGCCCCAAAATTGTGGGAGTAGCGGTCTACCAGGATGATATGCACCGCGAAGCCGACCGCGCAGCCTAGCACCAGCAGATCGCCGTACCCGGGGCGGAAAGAGCCCGCCGGAACTGACATCAGGAAAAGCCCCAGGGCAGCTGTTGCGGCGCTGAGCAGTGTCGACCAGTGCGGCACAGAGCGCTCCAGGAGATGATACAGCAAAGGCACCAGAACCACGCTCAAACCGGTGATAAAGCCGGCGTTGGAAGAGGTGGTGTACTGCAACCCCACGGTCTGAAAAATATAGCCCACAAATAAAAAGAACCCGATGAAAATACCGGTCAAAACAGTCTGCTTATTTATTTTGCGCAGGTGCCCAAAGCTGAGTAATACCAGGACCAAAAAAGCCAGGAGAAAACGTATCCCCAGAAACATAAAAGGTCCGATATCAAGCAGGGCTTGCTTGGTGATAACAAATGTGGCGCCCCACACCAGTGCCACCATCAACATGCCCAGATCAGCCTGAAGTCCTTTATCAAGCCTTTTTAACAAATCCTCATCCCCCAACTCTTTTAAGTTAGCACTATATAAACCGGGAAGCAACACCCGAAAGCAGTGCGATGTCAAGGCAGCCCCGATACAGACTGAAGTCGGGCCGAGTGTTCGTCCGGCGCTGCTAATCCAGCGGCATGAACAGCCTCGAACGTCTGAATTCCGCTTGAGAAAAAGAAGTTCAGCCGCTCCCCAATGTAAATTCCTATAATCTCCTGAGGCAAGATTGTTGCCATAGAGCCCGGCAACCTCCCTGTAAGGCTGTACTGAAACCTGATAATCCCCCATTACACCCTGTAAATTTTTGGCGAAAAATTGTATGATAGATAGTGGCGAAATCAAATCCCCTAGCTTGGGGAAAGCTAAAGCGAAGCCATTTGAGGGGGCATTGCCATGTGGCTGGTTGCCATCTGCGTAATAATTGGATTTGTACTCAGCAAGCGCTTATTACGCTGGTCGGACCGGATGATACGCGTCGGACTTTATATTTTATTGATAGCCATGGGTATGAATCTGGGCAGAAGTGAGGAAATCATGCGGGCTATTCCCATCCTGGGGGCCCAAGCTCTGCTTTATTGTCTGGCCTCGAGCCTGGTGAGCGTGCTGGCGGTGTTTCTTTATGAGCGGCTTTTCATCCACCGCTTCATCCGCCGCGGAAAACCCCGCGAACGTTCAGGCCTGGGACGGGAAGCCTTTCTGATCGGAATCATCGCCTTATGCGTCATCCTGGGGGTATTGAGCGGAAAATACTGGATTACCATGCCTGCCAATCTGGCCGGTGTGCTTTTCAACCTGTCGCTGGTAATTATCTGCACCGCTATAGGGGTGACCATTCGCGGTTCACTGCATTTCATCACCCAGACTAAAAAGATATGGCTGTATGCCATGGTGCCGGTCATGGTTACTATCGGCAGCGTAGCGGGAGGCCTCCTGGCCGGCCTCTTCACCGGGCTCGATCCGGTGGACTCTGCAGCCATCGGCGGGACGATGGTATTCTATTCCTTCGCTTCGGTGGTCATCACCCATCAATCCGGCGTCGATATCGGCCTCCTGGCCCTGCTTAGCAACATACTGCGGGAAATCCTCACCTTTGCGGCAGTTCCGTTCTTGTCCCGCTTTTCAGAATTGTCTGCTTTTGGGGTGGGAGGGGCTTCCACCATGGATGTGACCCTGCCGGTTATCAAACGCAGTCTGCCGGAAGAGTACACCCTTTTGGGAATCTTCAACGGAGTGGTTTTGTCTGTAGCGGTGCCGCTCCTGCTTATGCTGCTTTATGGCCTGGCCTAGCCATTCCTTATAATGATAACGGGCGGACATATCAGCTGCCGCCCTTTCCTGGCAGACCTGACCGTTTTCACGGCCGCTCTATTCCCGACACAGTCTGTCGCCTGTGCATGGCGATATTGACCTTGTCACCTTGTTGTAATCTTATGACCTCCCTTGCTCACAAGCTCCGCCCCAACACGTTCCCAACCCTATAGAGGCCCGCCAATTCCAACATTTCGACGACGCCCAATATGCCTGCGGCGCCCTTAAAGGCGGCGAATAATCGGCATGAAAATTTCAGTGTCCGCCTTTACTGCATTTACCTTCTGGCGAAAAACCCTTTTTGTTGTCGAGCCGGGTAGTTACATGTATAATTAACTTGTCTGTTGAGATCGTGGGAAACCCAGAAAACAAAAGAGGGAGATGAGGAGAGCATGAAAAAGCACTTAAAACTGTTGTTGGTTGCCATGCTGGTCTTTAGCCTGGCAGCCGTGGGCGGATGCGCCCAGAAAGAACCCGCACCCCAGCCGGGGGCCCAAACCCCTGCTCCGGCAAAAGTCCTCAATGTCGGCACCCAAGCTACATATCCGCCTTTCGAATTTGTGGACAAGGCCAGCGGTGATTTCATAGGATTCGATATGGACTTGATCCGGGCTATCGGTAAGGTTCAGGGTTATGAAGTCAAGATTCAGAGCATGGGCTTCGACGCTTTGATTCCATCCTTGCAGGCCGACAAAGTGGATGTCACTATTTCGGCGCAGTCCATCACCGAGGATCGCCTGAAAGCCATTGATTTCAGTGATCCCTATTTCAAAGGCGGCCTCATTGTAGCGGTACGCGCTGACAATACCACCATCAATAAATACGACGACCTGGCCGGTAAAAAACTGGCTGCTGAAGTAGGCACCATTGGAGCCGCTGCTTCCGAGAAACTGAAGGAAAAAGACCCCAAGACTCAAGTGCGTATTTTTGACGGTATCGGTGAAGCCTTTATGGAACTGGAAAAGGGCGGGGCCGAAGGAGTTATCAATGACTGGGCGGTCACCGATTATTATATGCAGACCGACGGCAAAGACAAGATCAAAGTGGTGGGCGAGATCTTCCAGGCTGATGATCAGTACGGCATCGGCATCAAGAAGGGCGATGCCGAGACTTTGCAGATGATAAACGAAGGTCTGGCCAAACTCAAGACCAGCGGAGAATTCGATCAGATCTACAAGAAGTGGTTCAGCGAGTAAGAACAGACTCATTGATGCCTGAAAGTGCGAGAGGCTTCTCGCTCTTTCAGGCATCTCGTTGGGAAGGAGAAAACAGCCAATGGCCATAACGCCATATCCGATGTTGTTCGGTGCCACGCTATGGGAGAAATTAACCGCTATTAATGGCTTTAACGTGGTTGCTTCCAATTGGGCATACTTCATTGAGGGCGGCCTGGTAACTCTACAACTGACGGTTTTGTCCGTTTCTGCGGGCATGGTGCTGGGACTCATTATTGCCTTAATGAAGATGTCCCGTTGGCGGCTTTTGAGTTCAGTAGCCGTCATTTATATTGATTTCTTCCGCGGGACCCCTTTATTGGTGCAAGTAATGCTTTTTCACTTCGGCATCTTGCCCATATTTATTGATAGCGGGCCATTTTTATCCGGCGTTATCGCCTGTTCGCTCAACAGCGCCGCCTATGTGGCAGAAATCGTGCGAGCCGGCATTCAGGCGGTGGACCGGGGGCAAATGGAGGCGGCCCGCTCGCTGGGCATGAACGGCAGTCAGGCGATGCGTTACGTGATATTGCCGCAAGCCTATAAAATTGTGGTTCCCCCCATGATCAATGAATTCGTCATGTTGTTAAAAGACACTTCACTGGTTTCGGTGATCGCAGTTATGGAATTGACCCATCGCGGCAAACTGCTCTATTCCACCACCTATGAAGCGGCCTGGGTGTGGGGCGCTGTCTGCGTGGTATATTATATAATGACCAAGACCATCGCCATGATGGGGGACTGGATTGAAAGGAGACTGGCGACAGAATGATAGAAGTCAAAGGCATTCACAAAAATTTCGGTCGCCTGGAAGTCCTAAAAGGCATCGATTTCCACGTCGCAGAGCGCGAAGTGGTCTGTGTGATCGGGCCCAGCGGCTCCGGAAAAAGCACTTTGCTGCGCTGCATCAATCAACTGGAAACGGTTCAGCAGGGGCACATATTCATCGACGGGGTGGAGGTCACCAACCCCAAGACCGATATCAACGCGTTGCGCCAGCAGGTGGGGATGGTTTTTCAGCTTTTCAACCTGTTTCCCCATAAAACCACCCTGGAGAACATCACCATGGCCCCCATAATACTCAAAGGCATGCCCAAAGAACAGGCTGAGGAAATCGCCATAGGCCTCTTGCGCAAAGTGGGTCTGCCGGATAAGGACCACGTCTATCCCGCCCAACTGTCCGGGGGACAAAAGCAGCGGGTGGCCATCGCCCGGGCCCTGGCTATGCATCCCAAAGTCATGCTGTTTGACGAGCCTACCTCCTCGCTGGATCCGGAAATGGTAGGTGAGGTATTATCGGTCATGAAAGACCTGGCCCATGAAGGCATGACGATGGTGGTGGTCACACATGAGATGGGCTTTGCCCGCGAAGTGGGGCACCGGGTGATATTTATGGACGAAGGGATTATCATGGAGGAAGGCTCACCGGTCAACATCTTTGACAATCCGCAAAACTCCCGTACTCAGTCCTTCCTGAGCAAGGTTCTGTAAAGCAAATTAATGGAAAAGGCATGGGGACGGTTCTTTTGCCTGCCGAAGGCAGGCAAAAGAACCGTCCCCATGCCTCAGGTGAAAGAGCATGAATCGTAAAAGAACCCAAAAAATTTTGGATATTCTGCAGGATGCCTATCCGCAGGCGGGAACCAGGCTGAATTTCCAAAGCCCTTTTCAGCTCTTGGTAGCGGTGGTTTTGTCTGCGCAGAGCACTGACGAGCAGGTTAATCAGGTCACTAAAAGATTATTCAGCCAATACTCCACCCCGCAAGGGATGGCATATCTGCCGATGGAGGAACTGCAGGAGCTCATTAAAGGAGTGGGCCTGTTCCGCAACAAAGCCCGCCATATCAAAGCCCTGTCAGAAATCCTGATCGAAAAATACGGCGGGGAGGTGCCGCATACATTTGAAGAGCTTATCGAACTCCCCGGGGTGGGGCGCAAAAGTGCCAATGTGGTTATGGCGGTGGGGTTCGGTCTGCCGGGTCTGGGGGTGGATACTCATGTCCACCGGGTCAGCAACCGGCTTGGACTGGTTGATGCCAAACAGCCCCATCAAACCGAAGCTGGCCTGAAAGCTCAGATTCCCCGCCAACGCTGGGGTCAGGCCCATCACCTCTTGATAAGCCACGGGCGGGCGGTGTGCAAAGCCCGCTCCCCGCAATGCAGTTTCTGTCCTCTAGAATCGATGTGCCCCAAAAACATCGACTGACATTCCCGGGACACAAGGGGACCGTCGACCGTCTCCATTATCAACCTGCTATTTTGTCAAACCAGTTGCGTTCAGAAAAACACTGGAACGGTCCCCGCCGCTTGATCAGCGGCAAAAACCGTCCCGTGTTCCCCCCTATTTCCCTCTATTCCCTCGGGATATAAATATGCCACCGGTTATTTCACCAGTGGCGGTAGCTCTCGCAGTATAGCTCAATGCATGCGGTCAAGGAATGAAATGCTGCTGGTCTTTGTCACAAATGCAACCGGTCTAACCGCAGCTTTTTAATCCCGGAACCGAATCTGCTGTCCTAAAGGATTACCCGGCGAAAGCCTTGAACCGGGACAGCGGGCCATGAAGCGAAGATCTGCGTATTGAACCCCAAACCACCAATGATTAAATGCTTTAACAAGACCCTCCGCGCGGGTCTGAGCTGATCTCGCTATTCTCCTCCCAACAGCTAATGACTTGAAGGTGATTTCCCGATTAAGATAGGCTGATTAAAGTCATAATGAACCGGGATTCTCTAAATATCTCTATGATTATACTCATTATAGCATAGTGAAAAAAAAAACAATATACTGCGCGAACATTACAATAACGTAAGAAAAATACGAACGAAGGCAGCCAAAGTCGACAAAATATAAATAATTTGCAAAAAATGCTGAAATAAACCACGAATGCAGTTAACGGAAACCATACGCATAAGACAGGGCAAAAGGCTCAAATGGCCATAAACAGCTGAAACCTCACAGCTTAATCTCTGACTTGATACGTAAGAAGAATTTTAATAATAGTGTAAGCCTAAACTAAATCACTGTTGCCAAGTGTCTTTTTTCAATAATTTTTTTGACTGGGTAAAGAATTGAAGCTTTGAAGACTGAGCATCAAGTATTGGTATATGATTGCGGCAAAAAGCGGCAATAGCATGTTGCCGAGAAATCGAGTGGAGTCATCTTAAGGTGGAGGTGTAACGTATAACTCTCAGTATAATAGCACCGCCCCACGGCAAGAATCGATATATAAATTTTCACAACCCCGAGCAGTGGTGGGGATGCTTCCCAGCAGCCCTCTTTGCGGATTGCTTGCTAGCCACGAGGGGATATGCTACAATAAATTATTATTTTCGGTTTAACCATGATAATAAGCGGCTGAGAACGGGACAGTAATCGACTTGGTTAAGGTTGAGCGAGGCCGGGTGGGTGCAAGCCGGCTCCTCCCATTTCGACGAAGATCACCCGGGAGCCTTCAACCCGAACTTATAGTAGGTTTGAACGTCTGCTCGCGTTATAGAGCGGAAAAGCGGTGTCTGCGGCTGGGCAGGCGCTAGATGGGTGGTACCGCGGAAGAGGCCTTTCGTCCCTGAGGATGGAGGGCTTTATTTTTCCCGCGGCCTCCCGCCAAATCGCCAGCAAATTAAGACTTGAGGTGAATCACATTGGCAAAAGGTAAGTATGACGCAACCCTGAATCTTCCCCAAACGCAGTTTCCCATGCGGGCCAATCTACCCACCCGGGAGCCCGAAATCTTGGATTACTGGGAAAAGACCAGGATTTATGAAAAGGTGCAGGACAAAAACGCCGGCCGGCCCACTTTTATACTGCATGACGGGCCGCCTTATGCCAACGGGGACATTCACGTCGGCCACACCTTGAATAAGGTATTGAAGGACATAATCGTCAAATATAAATCCATGTCCGGTTATGATTCGCCTTATGTGCCGGGGTGGGATACCCACGGGCTGCCCATCGAACAGCAGGCCATCAAGGCCCTGGGCTTGGACCGTCACCGCACCGATGTGGTGGAGTTCAGAAACCACTGCAAACAATATGCCCTGAAATATTTGGACATCCAGCGCCGCGAGTTCAAGCGCCTGGGGGTCAGAGGCGACTGGGAGCACCCCTACATGACCCTGGACCCGGTTTTTGAATCCGTACAGATTCAGGTCTTCGGGGCTATGGCCAGCAAAGGCTACATTTATAAAGGCCTCAAACCGGTGTACTGGTGCGGCGACTGCGAAACCGCCCTGGCCGAGGCCGAGGTGGAATACGGAGACAAGGTGTCGCCTTCGATTTTTGTAAAATTCCCGGTCAAGGACGGCAAAGGAGTGCTGCCTGAAGACGCTTTTGTGGTGATCTGGACCACCACCCCCTGGACCCTGCCGGCCAATACCGGTATTTCCCTGCATCCCGATTATGAATATGTGCTGGTTCAGGCCGGCAATGAAAAATACCTCCTGGCCAAAGGCCTTTTAGAGGAGGTCAGCCAAGAGCTGGAATGGCAGGATACCAAGATCTTGCAGGAATTTGCAGGCAAAGAACTGGAGCTGATTGTCTGCGCCCATCCCTTTTTCGAACGCGACTCCCTGGTGGTCTTGGGCGAGCACGTCACCCTGGAGGCCGGTACCGGATGTGTTCACACCGCTCCCGGCCATGGCGAAGAGGACTTCTATGTGGGGAAAATCTATGGTCTGGAAGTGATCTCACCGGTTGACAACAGCGGCCGCTTCACCGCTGAAGCCCAGCAATTCCAGGGCTTGTACGTACACAAAGCCAATGATGCGGTTATTGAAGAACTGACCCAGCGCAATATGCTTTTAAAGAGCAGCCGGATCGAACATCAATACGCCCATTGCTGGCGCTGCAAAAACCCCATCATCTACCGCGCCACCGAGCAGTGGTTTGCCTCCATTGACGGGTTCCGCGAAAACGCTTTGCAGGCCATCGATGAGGTGCGCTGGATCCCGGCCTGGGGACGGGATCGCATCTACAACATGGTGCGCGACCGCGGAGACTGGTGCATTTCCCGGCAGCGCACCTGGGGTGTGCCTATCCCTATTTTCTATTGCGATGACTGCGGCGAGACGGTGATCAACGATGAGACGATAAACAGGATCTCCCAGCTCTTCGCCCGGCACGGCTCTGACATCTGGTTCATCAAAGATGCGGCCGAACTTCTGCCGGAAGGCTATCAATGCAGCGGCTGCGGCGGAACCCATTTCCGCAAGGAGACCGACATCATGGATGTGTGGTTCGACTCCGGCTCCAGCCATATGGCGGTCTTGGACACTTATAAGGATCTCAGCTGGCCGGCTGACTTGTATCTGGAAGGCAGCGACCAGCATCGCGGCTGGTTCAATTCCTCGCTTTCCACCGCTGTGGCAGTGCGGGGCGCCGCTCCTTACCGCCAGGTTTTGACCCACGGCTTCACGGTAGATGAACAAGGCCGTAAAATGAGCAAATCCCTGGGCAATGTCATCGATCCCCTGGTGATGATTAAAGAGATGGGGGCCGACATCCTGCGCCTGTGGGTATCTTCGGCCGATTACCGCAACGATGTTTCGGTTTCCAAGAACATCATCAAACAGAGCGCGGAAGCGTATCGCAAGATCCGCAACACCTGCCGCTTTATATTGAGCAATCTGTACGACTTTGACCCGGCAGCAGATCAGGTGGCTTATGAGAACCTGACCGACCTGGACCGCTGGGCCTTGCTGAAAATGGATAAACTGGTGCGCCGGGTGACCAATGCCTATGATGAGTACGAGTTCCATGTGGTGTTCCATGCCATCCACAACTTCTGCACCATCGAACTGAGCAACATTTACTTTGATATCCTTAAGGATAAACTGTATTGTTCCAATCCGCAGGATCCCCAGCGCAAAGCGGCCCAGACCGTTTTGTACCGGCTCATCAACAATCTGGTGGTAATGCTCACTCCGGTTCTGGCCTTCACCACCGAGGAGATCTGGTCCTACCTGCGCCGCGAGGGGCAGCCGGAAAGCGTGCAGCTCCTGGAATGGCCGCTGCCTGATGACAAATATCAGGATGATGCCCTGGAGAAACGCATGGATATGGTATTGAGCGCCCGCGAAGTGGTCACCAAAGCCCTGGAAGAAGCCCGGGCTCAAAAGGTGATCGGTCATTCCCTGGGAGCCGCCATCACCATTTATGTAAATCCGGCCTGGGAACAGGTTTTTGCCGGTATGGGTGAGATCGAGAAAATGTTTATCGTGTCCAGTTGCCGGGTTGTACCCGAAGAAGCGCCGCCTGCCGCGGCTGTGAGTCTGGAGCATGTTTCCGGCCTGGCGGTGGAGGTTCAACCCGCGCCTGGCGAAAAATGCGAGCGCTGCTGGATAATCGACCTTACCGTGGGAAGGCATCCCGGGCATACCACCTTATGCCGGCGCTGCGCAGAGGTCATCGATAGTTTGTAATCGAGGGCGGGGCGGTCAAGCATCGCCCCTGACCATAAATACAATCAAAAGCAGGAGGACGCTATGGAAGAAGGCAACCGCTTGATTATCACCGTCCTGGGACATGACCGGGTCGGGATCATCTACGGAATTTCCGGGGTGTTGGCCAACACCAATGTAAATATCCTGGACATCAGCCAGACCATACTGCAGGGATTCTTCACCATGGTGATGGTGGTGGATTTCTCCCACAGCACCGTGGATTTGGCCCAGCTGAAACAATTGCTGGATCAAAAAGGCCAGGAGCTGGGCCTGCAGGTTACAGTGCAGCATGAGGACATCTTCCGTTACATGCACCGCATCTAACGAATCACGGGGACGGTTCTTTTGACTGGCCAGGAGACAAGAAACGGGGATATAGCGCTAATGTGCGGGGACACACCCCGTTTTGGGTAATGTCCCGGAGTACTGGGAATGTTCCCGCTTATTGCTTCATTTACGACTTAAAAAATGACACAAGGAAAACTCACCGGGTGTCATTAAGGAGGGCGGATATGCCGTTTAAAGTTAGTAAAGAGGAAATATTGGAAACCATCAATATGGTGCAGGGCCAGAACCTGGACATACGCACCATCACCATGGGCATAAACCTGCTGGACTGCCGGGAAGAGGACGGTAAAAAGACCGGCCGGCGGGTTTATGACAAGATTACTCGTCTGGCCCGGGATCTGGTCGGGGTCGGCGAAGAAATCCAGCGGGATTACGGCATTCCCATCATCAACAAGCGCATCAGCGTAACCCCCATCGCCATGCTGGTCAACGGCCTGGGCGAAGACGATATCTTCGCCATCGCCCTGGAGCTGGACCGGGCCGCAGCCCAGGTTGGGGTCAACTTCCTGGGCGGCTTTTCAGCCCTGGTGCACAAGGGCTACAGCAGCGGCGACTACAATTTGATGCAAACCATTCCCCGGGTTCTGGCCGCGACCGAGCGGGTCTGCTCCTCAGTCAACCTGGGGACCACCAAGTCGGGCATAAATATGGATGCCGTCTATGATATGGGCAAGATCATCAAGGCCACGGCCCAGGCCACCGCAGACCGGGACGGCCTGGGCTGCGCCAAACTGGTGGTGTTCTGCAACGCAGCCGAAGACAACCCCTTCATGGCCGGGGCTTTCCACGGCCCGGGCGAACCTGAAACAGTCTTGAATATCGGTATCAGCGGCCCCGGGGTGGTGGCCACGGTGGTAAAAAACAACCCCGGCTGCGATCTGGGCGAACTGGCCCATCTCATCAAAAACACCGCATTTAAAATCACCCGCACCGGCGAACTGGTGGGGCGGGTAGCCTCCAAGCGCCTGGGGGTGCCTTTCGGCATTCTGGATCTGTCTTTGGCCCCCACTCCGGCGGTAGGAGACAGTGTGGCCGATATCCTCGAAGCCATGGGCCTGGAACGGGTGGGCGGCCCGGGGAGTACCGCCGCGCTGGCCATGTTGAACGATGCCGTCAAAAAGGGCGGAGCCATGGCTTCATCCTATGTAGGGGGTCTTTCCGGGGCCTTTATTCCGGTCAGCGAAGATGCCGGCATGATACGGGCCGCCGCCGAAGGAGCCCTGAGTATTGAAAAGCTGGAGGCCATGACCGCAGTATGCTCGGTAGGACTGGACATGATCGCCATTCCCGGCGACACCAGCGAATACACCATTTCGGCTATAATCGCTGACGAAGCCGCCATCGGCATGATAAACCGCAAAACTACGGCAGTGCGCATAATTCCCGCACCGGGCAAAAAGCCCGGGGATTGGGTGGAATTCGGCGGACTCTTGGGACGCGCACCGGTGATGCCGGTGAACAACTGCTCTCCTGCGCATTTCATCGCCCGTAAAGGCAGAATCCCCGCGCCTATCCATTCGCTCAACAATTAAAAAGCGTATTGAAGCCGCTCAACCTGGAATAATATATATATAGGTGAGGAAAGTGAAGAAAAATGACCAGGATGTACAGGTAGAGCTGCTTCTGAGATTAAACCGCAAGCTGGAGGAAATGGCTGAGACTATGCACAAAATCGGGGTGGCGGAGTACATTGAGATGCTGCGCCATCCCCGGCGGCTGTTCTGGATCAACTTCTGGTCCGGGGTGGCCCGGGGACTGGGCATGGCCATAGGATTTACCATTCTGGCCGCATTGGTGTTGTATCTGCTACAGCGCGCCATTCTTCTCAATTTACCGGTAATCGGCGATTTTATCGCCGATATCGTACAGATTGTGCAAAAACAGTTGGGGGTCGATTAAACGGGTTTGTAAAATAACCTGAAGGTGAGGAAAGGCCATGAACCAGATTGATTATTACCAGGCTTTATTATCCAGAAAACAAGATATCGAGGAGCAGATCGTGCGCCGGCGTGATATTCTGCAAATGCCTATGTCAGAATACCTGGACGAACTGTCTCTTTACGATCAGCACCCCGGAGACCTGGCCAGCGATACCTATGAGCGCGAAAAAGAAATCGGCCTCCTGGAAATGCTGGAATTTGAACTGGAGAAGGTCAATGATGCCCTGATGCATTATCAAAACGGCACCTACGGGATCTGTGAGCAGTGCGGCCAGCCCATCGAACCGGCCCGTCTGCAAAGGGTGGTCAATACCACGCTCTGTGCCCGCTGCGCCCGCGAACACAGTCACAACTACACCCGCCCTGCCGAGGAGGACGTGATCAGTCCGGGCCGGATGTTCGATACCGCTTTCGATATAGCTGGCTACGACCATGATGAATATCGCAATACCTTGCACAACCCGGACCCGGATTGAGCGAGGCACAAATAAGTTTAGCTTTACTTAAGATGAGAACGGGTACGGCTGGAGCCGGATTGAACGCGGTGGGCAGGCTTAGAATAATTTAAGACGAGCACCTTGGATTTGACGGGGTGCAAGTTTAGAAAGGCTGGGGCGTAGTTTAAAACGAGCGCATATGCCGGGGGTGCCGCTGTAAAGTCTCTAGACTCCGGGCTCAGTTGCCAATAATTGCCGGCCCCGTTAGGCTGATGAACGGGCCGTCAATTTTTGAACAATCCGGTCTCCTAAAGTGTAAATAGCCACTATTGTCGCTTCCTGCTTTAACAGGACGAGTAGGCTGGAATTTTGGCTTAAGCTGAACATTGCCAAACATTTCTGGCTTGTTTATAGTAGTTATAACCAAGGCAAGACTGACGAGTACATCATGGAAAAGGAGGACTGGGCGTGAAAATCGGGATTTTCACCGATAGTTACAAACCTTATACCAGCGGTGTAGTTACCTCGATCACCACCTTTAAAAAGGAATTAGAAAAATTAGGGCACCAGTTGTTTATATTTGCTCCCAATTATTCCAATTATGTGGAAACCGAAGAAGGGGTATACCGCTACTACTCTGTACCCGCGCCGACCAACCCTGATTTTACCCTGGCCATACCGGTGTTTCCGGGCATGAAATACCTCCTGCGCAAGCTGGATCTGGATATCATCCATGTTCACTCCCCATTTACCATGGGACGGGTGGGGCTGCACTATGCCCGGCGCCTTAATCTCCCTATCGTATTTACCTATCACACCCTCTATGACCAGTACATACACTACCTCCCCGTGGCCCAGGAGCTGGCCCGGGAAATGACCGTCAAGTTCAGCAATAATTTCTGCCGCCAGGTGGATCATCTCATCGTCCCCAGCTCAGAGGTGAGCAATATTCTCTCCAGTTATGACATCCCCACTCCCATCTCGGTGATCCCCACCGGAGTGCCGGTGCAGCTGTTCAAAGCGGTGAGCCGCAGGGAAAATATCTTGCGGGAGCGTTACGACATTCCCGCTGAGAATAAAATTCTGCTCAATGTGGGGCGACTCACCAAAGAGAAAAACCTGGAATTCCTCCTGGATGCTTTCGCCCGGGTGCATCGGCAAAAACCTCAGACCACTCTGGTGATAACCGCGCAGGGGCCTTTGGAAAGCGCCTTAAAACAGCAGGTGGCGGAGCTGGGCTTAAGTCTGGAGCGGGACGTTATCTTTACCGGGGCGGTTCCCTTTGAAACCCTGATTCAAGTTTACTACAGCGCCGACCTTTTCATATTCTCCTCCATGACCGAAACCCAGGGACTGGTATTAGTCGAAGCCATGGCCGCCGGTCTGCCGGTGGTAGCCATTAAGGCCTACGGGGTATTGGACATGGTGGATCATGGCATCAACGGGCTCTTAACCGCATGTGATCAGGAGGAATTCACCAGGGCCGTCCTGCGCATGCTTAACGATGACAAGGTTTATCAGTTTTTCCGGCACAATGCCCTGTTGAAGGCCGAGGAGATCTCCTCTCAGAACATGACCCTGGAGCTGGAAAAGGTCTATCAACAGCTGATAAATAAGAATGTTCACCGCCGCAGCCGGGTGTACGACTGGCTGTCCCGCATCGCGCCATAGGAGAGGCTGGCCTCTCCTCCCCCATGCCCTCCCAGTTTCGTTCGGGGTGGGTTTGTGTTACATTGTTAATGGGACAGCCCCACCCCAGATTGAGGAACATTTCAGAACGGGAATGAGACCACAAATGCTGCGGACCATCCTGGCTATAATAGCCGCCAAAATCATCATAAAGCTCAGCCGCCGCTTCGGCAATCAAGGCACGGTCATGGCCGGGCGGGTGGCGCGCCGGCTCGACCCCGGGATACTCAGAAAACTGGCCGGCCGGGTAGAGAAGCAGATCATCATCATTACCGGCACCAACGGTAAGACCACCACCAGCAACATGATCGCACAAATTCTTAACGCCGACGGCCATAAGATAGTTCACAACCGGGCCGGGGCCAATATGCTAAACGGCATCACCACCGCCTTTATCGGGGCCACCAACCTGACCGGCAGCAGAAGCTGGGATTATGCCCTGCTTGAAACCGACGAGGCCAATGTAGCCCCGCTGCTGAAAGAGGTGGATGCCGGAGTATTGCTGGTAACCAATTTTTTTCGCGACCAATTGGACCGTTACGGCGAACTCGATTATACCATCGGCTTAATCAAAGAGGGCGTGAAAGGCCGCCGCCTGCGGTTGTGGCTGAATGCGGACGATCCCTTGATGAGCAGTTTCCCGCAGGATACCGGACTGCCCTGCAGCTATTACGGTTTTGACGAAACCCCTTATGACACCCTGGAGAATCACAACAGCCGGGAGGGGCGCTATTGCATGCTGTGCGGGGAGGAGATCGAGTACCTGCGTTTTCATTTCGCGCAGCTCGGGGTTTTCCGCTGCCCCAAATGCGGCAACCAGAATCCGGAGCCCGATTTCGTAGCGACTGATCTGCAGCTTGATCAAGGCATTGCCATGAAAGTAAATGAAATCCCCATCAAGAGCCCTTACCAGGGATTCTATAACGCCTATAATCTTTTGGCCGCAGTGGCCTTGACCAGAGGCCTGGGGGTTAGGGATGCCGTCATACAGGAGGCCCTGGCCCGCTTCCAGCCCCAGGCGGGGCGCATGGAGCGCTTCAGCGTAGGAGAGCGGGAGGCCACCTTGATCCTGGTCAAAAACCCCACCGGATTCAATCAGAGCCTACAGGCCCTGCTGCAGGACGGCAGAAGCAAAAATCTGTTTCTGGCTTTGAATGACAATGCCGCCGACGGGCGCGATATCTCCTGGATCTGGGATGCCGATCTGGAGGTTTTGGCCGAACCCGGCGCCGGGATAACCATCCTGGTCTGTTCCGGGCTGCGCAGTGGAGATATGGCGGTCAGGGCGAAATACGCTGGAGTCGACAGCGGGGTTATAGAGATTGAGAGCGACCTGGAGGCCGGTATCAAGAAAACCCTCGGGGGTACAGGCCAGGTCGGCTACATTTTATCCACCTATACGGCCTTATTCCAATGCCGCAAAATACTTCTGGGTATGCAGAGCGAACCGTCTGTAAAAGCCGAACCCCGCCGGGCCTACCAGAAGTCCTGAACGGCTCGGGGAAAATCGTGAAGCCGCTGCGCAGATTCGGGCCAGCTCAGCAAGACTCAGCTCATCGAGCTGGGGTCCTTTTTCAAATCGGTGCGGGTTGATACTTCTCAAACCGTGGCCCTGCCCGGTCATATTCCGGCGGCCCGGATCGAGAACAACAGTACCTGAGGCTCCTAAAAGGTGCCGGCGGCACCGCAAAAGCGAAGTATTAGGAGAGAAACATGGCTCAATTCAACATCGCCCATTTGTATCCTGATTTGATGAACCTGTACGGCGACCGGGGCAATCTGATCTGCCTCAAAAAGCGCCTGGCGTGGCGCGGGCATGAATGCCGGATTCAGAGCGTGGGCCTGGGCCAGGCCATTGATTTCGACAATATGGACATGGTGTTCATGGGCGGCGGTTCTGACCGCGAACAGGGCCTGGTGTATGAGGACCTTATAACCCGGGCCGAGGCCTTCTTTGACGCCATCGAAGCGGGGCTGCCGGTCCTGTGCATCTGCGGGGCCTACCAGCTGCTGGGGGAGTCCTACATCGCAGCGGACGGGCAAAAACTGCAGGGATTGGGATTCTTCGACTTCATCACCCGGGGTTCGGAGCCGCGCCTGATCGGCAACATTTTGCTGGAAACGCAGCTCAATGGCCGTAATACCACGGTGGTTGGCTTCGAAAACCATGGCGGGCGCACCTATCTTGACGATCCCCGCCTGGAGGCCTTCGGCAGGGTCGTTAAAGGGTACGGCAATAACGGGCAGGACGGCAGCGAAGGCCTCAAATACCACAACCTCATCGGAACCTATCTGCATGGCCCCTTGTTGCCTAAAAACCCGGTTGTAGCCGATTTCTATATAAGCGCCATGGCAGAACGGCGCGGCCTCACCGCGACGATCACCCCGCTTTATGATAGCATTGAAAACTTCGCCCACCAGCAGGTCAAATACAAAATCCTCACATCATAGCCTGCCACCCATACCTGCCAGTTCCCGAATGCTGGTATATTCTGTATGCGGTAGGGAATACTAGCCACAAACAGAATTTATCAGAAGGGGAGTTGTCATCATCAAACAAGCAACAGCTGTCAAACCAAGCCCATTTCCGGCTGAACTCATACAGAACCGCCTTCGCCAGGTTACCAGCACCGGCAGTCCGCGGGTGGATAGAATCATGGCTTATCTTTTAGAGGGGAGCGGTAAAATGCTGCGCCCCCGTCTGGTGTATCATACCGCCGCCTTGAATGAGCATGACCCCATTGTGGTGCGTGATATTGCCGTGGCGGTAGAATTGATCCATCTGGCCTCACTGGTGCACGACGATGTGATCGACCATGCCCCCATACGGCGCGGGCGTGACAGCCTCAATGCCCGTTACGGCAATCAGGCCAGCGTTTTGGCCGGCGATTTCCTGTTTGCCACGGCTTTTCATCTCATCAACCGCCATCAGCAAAGCCGGGTCATGGAAAACATCACCCATACCATTCAGGTAATGTGTTCCGGGGAGATCATTCAAATGGGGCAGGCTTACGACCTGAATATCGGGTTGGATGAGTATTACGACAAGACGTATCGCAAGACCGCTTGTCTGTTCGCCTCCAGCTGCAAAATCGGCGCCTTGATCAGCCAGGCCGGCCCTGAGCAGGTCAAGCATCTGGAGCAGTTCGGGATGTGTTTGGGCTATGCTTATCAGATTATCGATGATGTGATGGATCTGGTGGCCGACAGCACCACCTTGGGTAAGCCGGTGGGAAACGATATCACCCAGGGCAATATCACCCTGCCGGTCATATTAACCATAAAAAACGAGCAATACGGCCAGCGGCTGACAGGCCTGCTGGAGCGGCGTTCCAGCATTGCCGCCAGTTTGGGAGAGATTATAAATATAGTCATCGAGAGCGGCTCTGTCGGGGAAGCTATCGAGCACGCCGGGGCCTTCCTGGAGCGCGGGCTGGAGCGCCTGGCGGAACTGCCTTCCGGCGAAAGCCTGGAAGAATTGAAGAGTACCTGTCTTAGTTTTATCGACAACTATCGCCCGGTATTGGGGCGTTATCATCCACCTATGGAAAGGCAGGCCTGAATATGACTGCTACCAAAACCGCCCGAAGTTCTGCCGGCATACGTCCCCGGCGCAAGGCTGCCCCGGGGCAGTCGGCTTTGCTCATACACCATATTCTGGTCTTACTCCCCCGGGTGCAAAAATTGCTGGCCGCCTGGCGGGTGGAGGCAGAACGCTGCCCGGATCCGGTCTTGCGCCAAATGGCTCTGGCCAGTCTGGAGCACAAGGCTTTTCATTGCCAGGGGGGCGCGGTTTTCGCCAGCTTAGCGCCCGGATATGAAAAAACCCTCTTGCGTATCATCGTGGCCTATCAGATCTTATGCGATTATCTGGACAATTTGTGCGACCGGGCCGGCAGCACCGATGGCCAGGCCTTCCGTCATCTGCACAACAGCTTATTGACGGCCTTGACCCCCGGCAGCGCCTGCGGCGACTACTACCTGTTCTATCCGTACAAGGAGGATGGCGGCTATATCAGCCAGCTGGTAGCCGAGTGCCAGACTCAGATCGAAACCCTCCCCAACTACTGGAGGGTGCAGGAGCGGCTCTGGGAACTGGCCAACTGGTACAGCGAATTGCAGGTGCGCAAACACCTGGACCCGGAGATCCGGGAAGAGCAGCTCATAAGCTGGGCCAGCCAGCAGGCCTCGCGTTATCCCGGGGTGCGCTGGCAGGAATTCGCCGCCGCCACCGGCTCTACCCTGGCTATATTTGCCCTGCTGGGCCTGGCCTGCCGGGAAGAACTGGACGACGCCAGCATGCACCGTACCTGGCAGGCCTACTTCCCATGGATCTGTGGATTGCACATCCTCTTGGACTACTTCATAGACCGCGAGGAAGACCGGCAGAGTGGCGATTTGAATTTTACTTTCTACTATCGGGATGAAGGGGAGATGCTGGAACGGCTCAAATTTTTTGTTTGCCAGGCCCATGACTGCGCGGCCAGCATGCCCAACCGGGCTTTTCACATCACGGTGGTGGAAGGGCTGTTAGGTCTTTACCTCTCTGATGCCAAAATTGCCGCCCAATCTTATCAAGACCTGGCCCAGAGCCTGCTCAACTGCTCCGGCCAGCGAGCCGTCAACACCTACCGCATCTGCCGCATGGTCCGCAAAGTCCTGTAATGGACCAGAAGGAAGCTTTCCTGGTGTCTTTTTTATTCGAAAATATATCAGCGTGCAAGCGGGGGGAAAGGGTTCTCTGCGGCATATCCTGCATAAGGGGTGTCCTCTTCTCAAAGTTTGGCAGCTAGGCTATAATATTGGCAGTAAAGGTTCTTTTATCCAGCAGGAAGCAGGTGAAGCGGTGCCCGCAGCGATTGCACAGCCGAACGGGGAAGACCCCAGCCATCCCATGCAAATCACCATTTTCAACTACAGTCCCGATTCTGTCACGGTTCAGCACCTGAAGGACGGTCAACTTGTCTGGCCGCCGGCGCAAGCGGGAATCACCTGGATACATATAAGCGGGCAGGTCACCTGGGAAATCCTTGAACAGTTGGCCGGGCATTATCAGCTTCACCCGTTGGCTATTGAGGATGTTACCCATCAGGGCCAGCGCAGCAAATTGGAGATGTATGATCAAAACCTCTTTTTGGCCATGTACGCCATGGATCACCAGACCCAGGAGCGGATGCAGGTCAGCATATTTGTGGGAGACAGCTATGTAATTACCATCGTCCCCCGCGAAAACCGTCTGTTTGAACCATTACAGGAACTCCTGCAGCACGGAAACAGCAATCTCCGCAAAAAAGGCAGCGACTTTTTGTGCTACAGCCTCTGTGACCGCATTATCGACAGTGTCTTTCCGGTGCTGGAAGAGGTGGGCAAAGAGGTTTTCGAAATGGAGGATCAGATATTTTCCATCACCCGCGAAGCCATCACCGCCAAACTGCATCATCTGCGGGTTCGCCTGGTGGAGTTGGAGCGCATCATCGCCGGCTCGCAGGAGGTCATCGAAGACATGCGCACCGGCGAGATACCCCTGATCCAGACCGGCACTCTGGTATACCTGCGCGACTGCTATGACCACACCTTGCAGCAACTGCACAGTACTGATTCCTACCGGCAAATCACCGCCAGCATCCTGGAATCCTACCTGTCGCTGGCTAACAACGAGATGAACGAGGTCATCAAGGTGCTGACGGTAGTGTCCACCATTTTTATCCCCCTGACCTTCATCACCGGTGTCTACGGCATGAATTTTGATTATATGCCGGAACTGGGGCACCGTTTCGGCTATATCGGGGCCTGGGTGCTGATGGCTGCCGTGGCGGGCGGTATGTTGTTGTATTACCGGCGTAGACGTTGGTTATAGGGTGCAGAGTAGGCGCACGCCCTATCGATTCAGGGCTGAAACATCATATTGAAAGACCGGGGCGGGTATCAAGCCGCATCCCGGCAGCGCGCAAGTGGATGCAAGCGGGACCGGTTCTTGACTTACGTCTGTTACCCAACCGGCCTGCTTAAGCGGAGCGAAAAGGTTGTAAAGGGCGGCAGCTATGCGGCAGCCTACCCTTAAAATACATATTGGGAAAGGAGCAAAAAATGGCTGACATCATCGATTATCAAATTTTCGGAGACGATATGCAGTTAGTGGAGATTGAGCTGGATCCGGGGGAAGGAGTTCGTGCTGAGGCCGGGGCCATGACCTACATGGACGCGGGCATACAGATGCAGACCGGAACCGGAGGCGGTATGTTCCAGGGCTTCAAGCGCATGCTCACCGGAGAGAGCTTCTTTATCACCACCTTCATGAACGGGGCTAAAGCCAAGCAAAGAGTAGCCTTCGGGGCCCCTTATCCGGGGAAAATCATCCCTATCGAACTGGGACAGCACAGCGGGCGTTTCATGTGCCAGAAAGACTCTTTTGTCTGCGCCGCCAGGGGGGTGGAGATTGAGATCGCCTTTACCAAAAGAATCGGGGCTGGCTTGTTTGGCGGAGAGGGCTTCATCCTGCAGCGCCTCAGAGGGGATGGCCTGGCTTTCGTACACGCCGGGGGCACACTGATTGAGAAAAGGCTGCAGTCTGGTGAAAAACTTAAAGTAGACACTGGCTGTCTGGCCGCTTTTGACGAATCGGTAGATTATAACATCGAGTTTGTGGGTGGGTTCAAAAATGCCCTGTTCGGCGGGGAAGGCCTCTTCATGGCCACTGTGACCGGACCGGGCCTGGTCTATCTGCAAAGCCTGCCCCTGTCCCGTCTGGCCGACCGTATAGTCGCCGCTTCAAGGGTGGGAGGTTCCCGGGAAGAGAACCGCGGCCTGGGCGGCATCCTCGGCAACATGATCTCCGGCGACTAAATTATCACACAAACGGTTCTTGACGCAAGCAGGTGATGGTGACAATGGGGGAGGTTCCTTTTTTGTCACCATCACCTGCTGTCACACGGTTGTCACACTATGCAGGAAATCCCCGATTATGACCATCCTCCTATTACAGGTTGTCTTAAGGGGCGGAGTTGGAAGATGAGAGATAAAGAGAGTACAAACGCTGAAAAAAGCGCTATATTTGAGCTGATATGGAACAATTGCACCGAAGCAATGGCAGTAGCCCGGATGATATTTGACGATAATGGCCGGCCCGTCGATTATACTGTCCTCGATATGAATTACTCCTATGAAAAACAATCCGGCCTCAGTAAAGAGCAGGTTTTGGGGCGCCGGGCCACGGCATTTTTGCCCAATATCGAATCGGCCTGGTTAGAAAAATTCGGAGAGGTGGTGCGATCCGGCCGCGGTCTGAAGTTTGAAGAGTATAACACCGCATTGGACCGCTGGTTTAACGTGCAGGCCTTTTCGCTCCATTCGGAAAACAAGTTTGTGGTTGTTTTCACCGATATAACCGATCCGTTAAGGAGGGAGCGGACCCTTAAGCAAAGCGAAGCCCGCCGGCGGGAACAAGAGACTCTGGCTTTTCAAGCTCAAATTCTGGCCAATGTCAAGGATGCCGTCATGGTTGTGGATGAAAACGGGCTCATCATCTACTGCAACCGGGCTTTTGAAGATTTATTCGGCTGGAAAGAGGATGAACTCCTGGGGCAGCGCTTTTATAGTTTTGTAAACAGCCATGTCGATGAAGGGGCACAAGCGGCCTACCATTATTTGTATGATTGGAAGATAGATTTCGAAACAATAGATGAGCAATTGGTAAACATAAAATGGTTTAGAAAGGATGGCCGGCCGATCGTCATCGATGTGAGCAGAACCGTTCTGACAGGGCCCGGCGGCGAATACAAAGGCATCATATCATCCATCCGGGACGCTACTCCACGTGTTCAGGCCGAGGAAGCCTTGCGGGAAAGCGAGAGAAAATACCGCGAACTGGTGCAAAACGCCCCGGCCGCCATTTGTCAAATTGACCTCCAACAACAGCGTTTTGTCTCCGTTAATGCTGTCATGTGTAAATTGACAGGATACCGCCGCGATGAATTGCTGAAGATGGCTCCCGTTGATATTCTGGGCGAGCAGGGCAGGGAAATTTTTCAACTCAGGGCCAGGCAGTGGCTGAACGGTGAAAAACCTGAGCCTATTGTGGATTGTTCAGTGAAGACCAAAGCCGGCCGGGAAATACTGGCCTCATTGCATGTTACCTATACCACCGACCAGGATGGCAAACCGCTGGGAGCAACGGTGATTGGCTATGATGTCACCGAGCGCAGACATGTTGAGAAAGAGTTACAAAAAGCCCATGACCATTTGGAAGCCAAAGTACAAGAACGCACCAGAGAGCTGTCCCTTGAACGGCAGCGGCTATTTGATGTCCTGGAGACACTGCCGGTAATAATATGCATTTTGACACCTGATCACCACGTTGCCTTTGCCAACCGGGCTTTTCGCAACAAATTCGGCGAGTCGGAGGGGCGGCACTGTTACGATTATATTTTTGGTCTCGACGAGCCCTGCGATTTCTGCCAGGCCTACCGCGTCTTAGAAACCGGCAAACCTCATTATTGGCGCTTAACCGCGCCCGATGGCAGCATCATTGACGCTTACGATTTGCCCTTCATAGACGTTGACGGTTCTCCGCTCATACTGGAGATTGATATCGACATCACTAAGCAAAAACAGGCCGAAGACGCTTTCCGCGCCTCGGAAGAACGCTTTCACAAGATATTTGACAATAACCCGGACATGATTGCCATCATACGGATGGCGGACGACACGTTTGTGGATGTGAACCACCGGCTGTTGGAAATCACCGGATATGAGCGGGAAGAAGTCTTGGGAAAGACCCCTGAAGAATTGGATTTTTATGGCGATGCCTTGGATGAGGCCAGATCCTATTTGGCAGAGCTGGTCGTGACAGGTGAAATCAGGATACCGGAATGGAAGTTATGGTCAAAAACAGGGAATGCAATTATCACATCAGTATCAACTGTAACCATGAATCTCAACGATGAGATTTGCCGGGTAGTTATAATGCGGGATATAACTAAAGAAAAATTGATGGAAACCGAAATCGCCCGCCTCGACCGGCTCAACATGATCGGGGAGATGGCGGCCGGCATCGGCCATGAAATAAGAAATCCCTTGACCGCAGTACGCGGATTTCTGCAGATGCTGGGGCATAGAAATGAGTATGAAAATGACCGGAGCTATTTCGAGCTTATGATAGAAGAGATTGACCGGGCCAATGCCATTATCAGCGAATACCTGGGCATGGCCAGGGATAAACGCGTTGATCTGCGGCTGCATTCACTGGATGATTTGATAACCACGTTATATCCGATGATCATGTCCGAGGCCAACCTGAGGGAGATGGCGGTTCATCTGGAGTTAAACCAGCCTCCTGCGGCCCTGATCGATCAGAACGAATTCCGCCAGCTGGTTTTAAATATGACCCGCAATGGTCTGGATGCGATGCCGCCCAGGGGAACTCTGACTATCGGCACCGGAACGGAAGGGGATCGAATTGTGTTGTATATCAGGGATGAGGGCTCCGGTTTACCCCCGGAGATACTGCACAAATTGGGAACGCCTTTTTTTACTACCAAAGATACCGGAACCGGACTAGGGCTGGCGGTGTGCTACAGCATCGCGGCCCGCCACCATGCCACCATCGATTATCAAACCAAATCTACCGGTACCACCTTTTACGTGAGGTTCCCCAAAGTATAGGCGCGCAAGTGGGGACGGGTGACAGATGGGGACCGACCCCATTTGTCACCGTCCCCATCTGTCACCCGTCCCACCATTCCTATCTACCCCACCCCTGCGCCAGGGGCAAGTCAAGAACCGTCCCGCTTGCATGAGTCGTTGCTACATTACATTATCTCTGAACAATTGCAGTGATGGCAGTGCTTTCCGTCTCGATTTCATCGACTTTATGGCCGTTTTCCACTTCAATATCAATAATCTCTACGGTATATTCGCAGATACCGAATAGGGAGTGGCAGTCATCATCACAGAAAGTAAAGCTGAACGGAAGCCTTTCAACATCATCAAATTCGAGTTCGTAAGTTTGCAGTATAGTGCAATGCCCGTCGCAAGTTCTCTTTAAGGCAATCACCAATTCGACTTCCTTATCATCCTCTACTTCAATGATGGTTGAAAAATCGATTTTCACGATGGGTCTGATACATGAAGACTTATCAACTGTGACTCTTGCAAGCAGGATGTTGGCAGAACCTTCGCGAACGTCCTTTAAGTTGATGTCAAAGGCCCTTCCGCAAACCAAGAATAAATGCGGCGATGCAGGAGTAGGACAAATCGGTACTCCACCGCTGGCTCTCGAGGTGGTAAAACAAACTCTCGGGGTACCGCCTGTTATGGTGTTGGCCAATACACTTGGACACGAACAGGTAGGACTCACACTGCTGGGACTCACGTGACATGCGCAGCTGTGGCACACTCTGCTGCTGAGCACATTGCTGTGACACACTCTGGTGTTAGCGGCTAAAACACGATTTCTTCTTTTGGACTTGTGACCGCGTTTAAATCTGGTCATTAATATATTCCTCCTTATTAGTTATTGGCAGTGAAGAGATATACTCCCTTGTTTAACATTTTATTCATATTGAAGAAACAGTGTTCCGGATACAGAGTCAAACTATTTTTATTTAGAGGTTTTTATGGTTCTGATTGTCATCGCTATAGCCAACCCGGGTACAGATTAAAACTATTTTTATTTAGAGGCGCCCCCGGATAGTAAGCGGCAGGCAGCGCTAACCAACAATGTAACGCTAACCCATAATAATGCAATTCCGAAGTTTATGTTCCACAAAGTTCTTTATATTATATAAGTAGACGCATACCCGAAAAGTTAATAATTAAGACCATCAACCAGTATTCGGGTAGAAGCGGTTCCGAAAAGTATTTAATTTGTACAGTTCCGGCACGTATCTTTACAGACCCCGGCAAGTATCAGAGTAGACGCGGACCCGAAGAATATTTTTGTAGGTGAGCCCCGGCAGGTTATGAGCAGATGAAACACTGGACGGCATGCTGAATATAAAGCGAGGCAGTTTAATGAGCTACATCATTATAAAAGGTGCACGAAGGGGAACGTCGTTCCTTTTGTCATCAAAGGGCAAATTCGTGGCGGCGTGACACTGGGGGAGGTTTTCCGTGTGTCATTTTGCGGATTGGGCGAGGATGGCCTTTTCCAGCCACTTTTTGCGGCGGTAAATGATGGCGTAGACTACGCCGCGCAGGCCCCAATCGATAACGAACAACACCCATATCGACGCAACCGGCCAGTGCAAGACCATAATGAAAAGATACATCAGGGGTATGCGCACCAGCCAGGTGAATACTGTGGAAATATACATGGGGGTGCGGGTGTCTCCCGAGCCTTTGAGGATGCCGCTCAAGACCATGGTGGCGGCAATGGTCAGCTGCTCCAGTGAAGCGATGCGTACCAGGAGTCCGGCGGTTCTGATGATATCCGGCTCATCGGTGAACAGGGAAGCGATGAAATAGGGAAACAGGGCGAAGAGCACCCCGATGAAACCCATTAAAATCCCTGCCATCTCCAGGCAGCCCCGGCTGTTCTGTGATATTTTATTACGATCAGAAGCCCCAACCGCCTGTCCTACCAGGGTCGTAGCGGCAATGGCCAGCCCAAAACCGGGCATAAATGAAATCGACTCCACCACGATGGCCACCTGATGCGAGGCGTAAGCCACCGTACCCAGGAAGACCAGCAAGTAGGTAGAGGTCAGTTGGGCTGCAGTCGTGAAAAGCTGCTCCACCAGACCGGGGATGCCCAGGCTGAGAACCCTGCGGATGATATTTAATCTCAGGGCGAAAATGCTTCGCCACGGCACTGTCAATTCGGTGCAGTTGCTCATCAAAGCCCACAGGGAGAGGATAAATCCCAGGAAGTGGGCTATACTGGTGGCCACCGCCGCCCCGGCCACCCCCATAGCCGGGAAGCCGAACCAGCCGAAAACCAGGACCAGGTCTCCCACCACATTGAACGAATTGGTGATGATGCCTATTTTCATGGGAATGTCGGTGCGCCCCAGCCCCCGAAAGATCGAGCTGATTATGTAGTAAATCAAGGCCGGCGGGACCAGGGCCAGGGTGATGCGCAGATAGGCGAGGGCTTGCTGGCTGACTGCGGCCTCTACTCTGAAGAGGGCCAGAATCTGCAACAGGTAGACCTGGGTTAAAACTGCGGCCGTCAAACCTATGAACAAGGCCATTAAGAGGCTCTGCCCGGCCACCAGTGCGGCTTCATCAAGCCGGTTGGCGCCTTTGGCCTGGGCCACCAGTATTGATGTGCCGATGCCCAGGGCATTCAAGAATAGAACCAGCGAAAAGAATATCTCAGCGCCCAGGCTGGCAGCTGCCAGCGGGACTGCGCCCAGCCGCCCTACTACAGCCACATCAACGACCCCTACCAGCATGTAGAGAATCATTTCCCCCATGGCCGGCCAGGCGATTTTCCAAATGGTAACCCGCAGGTTTTTATCTCTCCATATCAGCATAGCATTCTCCATATTGAACAATTGGAGACGGTTCTTTTCTGTCACTCAACTGGAGGCGACAACTGGTGGGGAAGGTGCTTCGTCTCTACTTGTCACCCGGCGGCGAACTGGCTGTTGTAGAGGCCGGCGTAGAAGCCGCCCCGGGCCAGCAGGCTCTGGTGCGTCCCCTGCTCGATGATGGCGCCCTGGTTCATCACCAGGATCAGGTCGGCATCGCGTATGGTCGATAAGCGATGGGCGATGACAAAACTGGTGCGCCCCTTCATTAAAGAACCCATGGCCTTTTGAATCAATACCTCGGTGCGGGTGTCCACATTGCTGGTGGCCTCGTCCAGAATAAGTATGGCCGGATCTGCCAAAACCGCTCTGGCGATGGTCAACAGCTGCTTTTGCCCCTGCGAAATATTGGAAGCTTCTTCATTCAAAACCGTATCATAGCCATCCGGCAAAGTCATTATAAAATGATGGGCATGAGCCGCTCTGGCCGCAGCCACAATCTCTTCAAAACCGGCCCCTTCCCGGCCGTAGCCGATATTATCGCGAATAGTGCCGTTGAACAGCCAGGTATCCTGCAAGACCATGCCGAACATGGTGCGCAAACCCCCGCGCCGCATATCCCGGATATCCACCCCGTCTACAGTGATGACCCCTCCCTGCACCTCGTAAAAGCGCATGATCAGGTTAACCAATGTGGTCTTGCCGGCCCCGGTCGGGCCCACTATAGCCACGGTCTGCCCGGCCTTGACCTGGATGCTCAAATCCTCCATCAACAGGGTATTTTCAGCATAACCGAATTTGACATGCTCGAAACACACCTCACCCCGGGGAAAGGGAATGACCGCCGCATCCTCGCGGTCGGGCCTTTGCTCCTCTTCATCCAAGACCTCGAAAACCCGCTCCGCCGAAGCGATAGTGGACTGCAGGATATTGGCGATATTGGCCACCTGAATGATGGGATGGGTGAACTGACGCATATATTGGATAAAGGCCTGCACATCCCCGATGAAGATAGCCCGCTGCGCCACCAGGAGGCCCCCCACCAGAACCACCAGAACGTAGCCGATGTTATTGACGAAATTTATGGCCGGAAAAATAATCCCCGACATGAACTGGGCCTTCCAGCCCACCTCGTAGAGCCCCTGGTTGATCTGCCTAAACTTCTCCACCGAATCCCGTTCATGCCCAAACACCTTGACGACTTTGTGCCCGCCGTACATTTCCTCCACATGGCCGTTCAGCTCGCCCAAGACCTTCTGCTGCTCTGCAAAAAAACGCTGCGAATAGCGTGCCACTATGGCGGTTACCACTGCGCTCAAAGGCAGGGTCACTATAGCGATCAGTGTCATCAGGGGGCTGATGGAAAGCATCATCACCAAAATACCCGCCAGCGTCACCACCGAGGTAATCAGCTGTGTCAGGCTCTGCTGCAGCGTATTGGCGATATTGTCCATATCATTGGTCACCCGGCTCAGTATCTCGCCATGGGTCTGCCGGTCGAAATAGCCTAGGGGCAGGCGGTCAAGCTTATCTTTTACGTCATTGCGCATGACAAACACGGTTTCCTGCGCAACGCTGGACATAATATAGGCCATCAGAAATGCAAATAGTGAACTCAACAGATACAGACCCACCAGCATGAGCAGGATCCTGGCAATATAATCGAAGTCGAATCCGGGCAGGGGCTGCCCTCGCAGCTGCTCAACGTACCAGGCGGGCAGATTTTGCTCAACGGCCTGCTGCAGCTGCACATAGTGGTTGTAGCGAAGCATCACCCCTTCTCCAAGCTTGGTGACGGCCATACCCATCACCTTGGGGCCGACTATGGCAAACAGGGTGCTGGCCACCGCCAGCATAAACACTACCAGCATGCGGTAGCGCTGGGGGCGCAGATAATCCGCCAGCCGTTTCAGGGTACCCCTGACATCGCGGGCCTTTTCGCCGGGCATCCCCAGGCCGCCGCGCCAGCCCCGGCCGTGGGCGTGCCTGGACTTCGGCCTGGGGGGAACCTCCGGTTTACCAGCTTGTTTATCCGGTTCAGACTGCTTCATCAATTTGCTCTCCCTCGGATGGCGGTAATGGGGGACCGCCCCCAGTTGTCACTGTCATCGTCACCATTATCACGCAATCTCCTCTTCCGACAACTGCGAGAAAACGATTTCCCGGTAAACCTCGTTTTCCGCCAGCAGTTCCGTATGGGTACCCATCCCCACCATCCGGCCTTGATCCAGAACCAGGATCTGGTCGGCATCCATAACCGTGCTGACCCGCTGCGCGACGATAATAACCGTGGATTGGGCGGTTTCTTTTTTAAGAGCCGCCCTCAGCCGGGCATCGGTTCCGAAATCAAGTGCCGAAAAACTGTCATCAAAAATATAAATGGCCGCTTTACGAACCAAGGCCCTGGCGATGGAAAGCCGCTGCTTCTGGCCGCCGGAGAGATTGGTTCCTCCCTGGGCGATCACCGCATCGTATCCTTCCGGCAGCTCGGCGACAAATCCATCGACCTGGGCCACCGCAGCCGCATGCCTGACCTCTTCATCGCTGGCATCATTCTTGCCATAGCGAATATTCTCAGCCACAGTGCCGCTGAAAAGAATCGGGGTCTGGGGCACAAAACCAATCCTCATCCGCAGATCATCCTGGCTCATATCGCGCACATCCAGCCCGTCCACCAGAACCTGCCCCCGGTCCACATCGTAGAAGCGCGGAATCAGATTTATCAAGGTTGACTTCCCTGAACCGGTGCCGCCGATAATAGCGGTAACCTTACCGGGGCGGGCCGTAAAACTGATAGCGCTGATAGCCGCTTGTTCCGCGCCCGGATAGGAAAAGGCCACATCACGGAATTCCACCAGTCCGGCAGCAGGTGCGGTTTTGGCCTGAGGCGGGTCGATGATGTCAGGGGCCATATCCAGAACCTCATTGATGCGCGTGGCAGAGGCCTCGGCCCGCGGCAGCATGACAAACATCATAGTAACCATAATAATAGAAAACATAATCTGCATGGCATATTGGATAAATGCCATCATATCCCCGATCTGCAGATTGTTCCCTGCGATGCGCAGCCCTCCGAACCAGATAATGGCCACAGAGGTCAAATTCATGAAAATCATCATCACCGGATTCATGGCTGCCATGATTTTATTCACCTTTATAGCAATGTTGGTCAAATCCCGGTTGGCCGCCTTAAAGCGCCGGGTCTCGCTATCCAGGCGGTCAAATGCCCGGATAACCCGGATTCCGGTCAGATTCTCCCGCAACACCAGGTTAACCCTGTCCAGTTTGGCCTGCATAGCTTTAAATAAAGGCACCACCGATTTGGCCACCAGTCCGATGCCCAGCATCATCAGCGGCAAGACCACCGCCAGGATCAGAGTCAGCCGGGGATCCTTGGAATAGGCCATGAAAATGCCGCCGATGCACATTATGGGGGCAGTGACCATAAAGCGCAACCCCATGACTACCACCATCTGCATCTGGGTGATATCGTTGGTGGTGCGGGTGATCAGTGAGGCGGCACCGATTTTGTCAAATTCATGCAGGGAATAGCTCTCCACCCGCGAGAAAACAAGCTTGCGCAGGTCGCGCCCGAAACCCATGCCGGTCACCGCCGCGAAGTAGCTGGCCACGATGGCCCAGATGCTGCTCAGCATGGCCACCACCAGCATATAGCTGCCGTAGCGCCAGATATAGGCGGTGTCGCCCTTCATCATGCCGTTGTTGACCACATCGGCCATCAAGGTGGGCAGATACAGCTCGGCCAGGGTCTGGGCGAAGAGTATGATGGTCACCACCACCAGGCTTAAGGTATAGGGTTTTAAATAAGGAATCAATCTTAGCATAAAGTTTTTCCTTTGCGACAAATAAACAAATAGAGGGTGACAAATGAGGAAGGTGCTTTTTGTCAGCCCCCATTTGTCTCCCAATTATCACCGTCAGCTCCCGCCGTTTCCCTGTAAAATCTCCTGAGCCCTTTTTATTATCACAGAGAGTTCAGCCAGGTCATCGGGGGGCAGAAGCTTCAAACGCTGGCAGAAGGCTTGCTTGATCTTATCACTGACTTCATCCAGGGTCTGCCTGCCCATTTCAGTGAGCTCCACCCGCTGCACACGCCGATCCTGCTGGTCGCGGTAGCGGTTCACCAGGCCGGCCTCGACCAGTTTGCCGATCGAGGGGGTGAGCTGTTGCTTGGAAATCTGCAGGCAAGCAGCCAATTCGGTCATTGACAAAGGCCCCTGTTGGTGCTGCAAGGCCGTGACAATATGGAATTGCACCGGGCTGAGGCTCACCCTGGCGATATGATCCGCGGGGCGAACATAATTATCGCGCATGTAAACCAGCATTTGAAAAAAATCTTTGACCAAATCTTCCCATTGCTCCATGGATTAAGCCCTCCCATACCGTCTGTATCAGTATAATTCTCTCCTATTAATAAAGTAAATGGATATTTACTAAAACGCCGTCAGACCCCACGGACAACTCCGCCCCGATACGGGCAAAACCAGGCTTGCCCATCCGTATTTACATCTTTGCCCCCCCCGCTTCGAATAAATGAAAAGCCGCTAAAATCCCGGTGAAAACCTATTAAATTCAATAAATCGATCAATTGGAACATATTCCCGCCAGCCTATAATTGAAATAATGTGGTAATATTAGGAAACAGTTGGATTTCAAAAAGAGCCCGGAGGACTTGCAGATCCCCGATATGGCGGATGCATTTACCCGTAAATTATACAGCCCCTATCTCAGCTGTCTGCCTCTTGATAACTTCAGTTACGTCTCAAGATGAATGTGGATAATAGGGGCAGCTTCACTGAATTCATCCGCACCCCGGAGCGGGGGCAGGTGTCGGTCAATATCTCCAGGCCGGGGATTACCAAGGGCAACCGCTGGCACCATAGCAAGAATGATAAATTCCTGGTGGTGAGCGGGACCGGAGTGATCCGTTTTCGCCAGGAGGGGAGCAATGAGGTCATCGAGTATCACGTCAGTGGGGAGAGATTAGAGGTAGTGGATATACCCCCGGGCTATACCATAATATTGAGAATCTGGCGATACGGATCCGGTGACGATTATGTGGGCCAATGAGTGCTTCGATCCGGTCAAGCCCGACACCTGTTATTTGGAGGTATAGGAGTGAGTGCAACAGACAAGCTTAAACTGATGACCATAATCGGAACCAGGCCGGAAATCATCCGTCTGTCCGAGGTGATAAAAAAAGCGGACAGGTACTTCCGGCATATCCTGGTGCACACCGGGCAGAACTGGGACTATAACCTCAATCAGATCTTCTTCGAAGATTTAGGCTTAAGGGAGCCCGATTATTTTCTGGATTCGGTCGGTGCGGATCTGGGCGAGACCATTGGCAACATCATCGCCAAGAGCTATAAGGTGTTAAATGAGGTCAAGCCGGATGCGTTGCTGATCCTGGGCGACACCAACTCGGCCTTGTCGGCCATAGCCGCCAAGCGGCTCAAGGTGCCGATTTTCCATATGGAGGCCGGCAACCGCTGCTTCGACGAGAATCTGCCCGAGGAGACCAATCGCCGCATCGTCGATCATATCGCTGACGTCAACCTGTGCTACAGTGAGCATGCCCGCCGCTATTTGAATTACGAGGGGGTAGCCAGGGAGCGCACCTTCGTGACCGGCTCGCCCATGGCGGAAGTGTTGACCGCCAATCTGGATAAAATCAGGAACAGCAAGGTTTTGGAGTCATTGCAGCTCGAGCCCCGGCGCTATATTCTGCTCTCCGCTCACCGCGAAGAGAATATCGACCAGGAGAAGAATTTTTTCGCCCTGATGGATGCGGTCAATGCCATGGCCGAGAAGTACGGCCTGCCGGTGATATACAGCACCCATCCCCGCAGCGCCAAATTCATAGAGCAGCGCCGGTTCACGTTCCACCCCCTGGTGAGAAATTTGAAGCCTTTCGGTTTTTCGGACTATAACCATCTGCAGCTCAACGCTTTCTGCGTGGTCTCTGACAGCGGGACCCTGCCGGAGGAAGCCTCCTATTTCAAATTCCCGGCGGTGTGCGTCAGAACCAGCACCGAGCGCCCCGAAGCCCTCGATAAGGGGAATTTTGTGTTGGGCGGCCTGGGCGCTGGCGAAGTCCTGCAGGCCGTTGATCTGGCCGTTTCTATGGGCTGGAATGGCGACCTCGGGATCGACGTGCCCGACTACGTGGACGAAAACGTCAGCACCAAGGTTATTAAGATTATTCAGAGTTATACCGGAGTGGTTAATCGGAAGGTTTGGGGGAAGTCGTGAATAGTATAGCGCCCCCCACTGTCAGCACCAATCGTCAACTCAGATCCTGCTCCTTCTGATTCAGTTGGGGTTCTTGATAATGGAAGCAGTTCGGCATCTGCAGGTGCGGCTACCCCAGCCATATATTTCGGCAGGCAAAGGGCCGATTGAGACGAGTCCTTTGTCTGCCGGCCTCTTATTCCCTTCGCAGAATAACGAACGAAGCAACCACAGGATTCAAGTTTGCAAAGTTTATAAACTGCTTCATTGCCTTCTAATCCTCCATTCAATATCCGAACCATACAAACTTGCCGGGTAACTTTCAGCTATATAAATCAAGAATAGAAAAGAAACAGGTATATCGATTATAGAGGCTTTAATTTTATTAAGGCGCTTGTCTTATTCATGTCAGAACCTGTCTATTTAAGAGGAAATAAGTTGACAAGTTATTATTGTTTGGAGACTGGATAAAAGCCTATGCTTTTAAATAAGGAGAATTCTGAGGAATTTTGGAAATCCATCTTTAATGTTAAATACCGTTGTCCCTGATAATCTAGGTAGTATTTTAAATGAACTCCCAATACTTCCAACGAAAAAGGCAATTTTGCTTGGATGGGCCGCCCCTATACCATTAATCATAGAAATGAATACTTTAGAGGAAAAGGATCGTCCAAAATCAAAAGACCCTGAGTTCTGGGGTGTTTGGACTAGAAAAGAAGAAAGAGATATTAATTGGAAAAGCATTAGTGATGAATGGCAGAAAGAGGACAATATTTAGTGATCTTGCTCCCCTGTCGGATGAAGTCAGGTGCTATAACTTATTTCAAGAGAGGAGAGTAAAGATGCTTAAGTTAGCAGAAGGAAGTTTAGATTGGGCATTATTACATATTGAGAATTATGGGGATACTGATATTTTTCCAATACCGTTTGAATTCCAGACTATTCGTAATAGATGGGAACAAGATATTCGTCCATGGTTAAAAAGTCAAGACATCTTAAAATGGATTCCAAGGCCGTATAGGAGATGCCTTACTCCCAAACATAGATACGGCTTTCGAATATCTACTCAACTAGATCCTTTAGAATCAATTGTTTTCACCTCGTTAGTTTTAGAAATTGGTAAAGATATTGAATCAGCCCGGATACCAAAGGAAGAAAATATTGCATTTTCACACAGATTTGCCCCAAACGTTAATGGCAAAATGTACAATCTCGGATATTCATGGGATTCATTTCAGGATTATTGTAGAGAGCTTGTAAAAAGCAATGAATATAGTTATGTTGTTTTAGCAGATATTGCGGATTTTTACCCTCGAATCTATTTCCATCCGTTAGAAAATGCGTTGAGTGAATGTACACAAAAAAATAATCATGTAAAGGCTATAACTTCAATGATAAAGAACTGGAATTTCAATGTATCTTATGGAATACCAGTTGGAGCGGCTGCATCTAGGCTGTTGGCTGAATTGGTTATAGATGATGTCGATAGAGGATTATTAAGTGAAGGAGTAAAACATTGCCGTTACGTTGATGATTATCGCATCTTTTGTAAAAGTGAACGAGAGGCATATGAAAAATTAGCTTTATTAGCCAATACTTTATTCGAAAATCATGGACTTACTTTACAACAACATAAAACAAGGATACTATCCATAAGTGAATTTAATAATTTCCATCTCCAAAGAGAGAACAGCCAAGAGTTAAATAGTTTAAGTGAAAAATTTTATCAAATTCTAGAAGATTTGGGGATGGAAAATAGATATGAAGAAATTGATTATGATGACTTGGAGCCAGATGTAAAGGCTCAAATAGATAGCTTAAATCTAAAAGGTATTCTTGAGGAACAAGTGCTTTCAAAGGAGACGATTGATATTCCGTTAGTTCGCTTTGTGCTAAAACGATTAAAGCAAATAGATAGTGAGGAATCAGTTGATTTTGTATTAAAAAATATAAATCAACTATACCCTGTTTTTAAAGATGTGATTACATATATCACAAATCTCCAAGTGCTAAGTATAGATAAAAAGCATGAAATTGGTAACAAGCTCGTTCAATTGCTTGATGATTCTATTGTTTCGCATCTTGAATACCATCGTCTATGGCTTTTTGATACATTTACAAAAGACCGTGAATGGGATAATGAAGGGAAATTTGTGAGTATATATAATAGTTACCATGATGAATTTTCACAAAGGAAATTAATATTAGCTTTAGGTAGAGCTCAACAACATTCTTGGTTTAAGAGTCGTAAAAGGACTGTAAATCAAATGTCCCCATGGTTAAAGAGAGCATTTCTTGCGGCAGCAAGTTGTTTGCCAGGCGATGAGGCGGAACATTGGTATAGATCGTTACAAACCAGTCTTGATCCACTAGAGTTAGCAATCACGAAATGGGCAAAGGTAACCCCTTTTTAACGGTTCAAGATATCCTGTATAAATTACCAGCTTCTAATTATCCATATATTTACTACATATTCTGTGTCATAGCTGGTAGCACCAATGGGGTTAGAATTGTCGCATCGAAACGTGCCCGTGTATCGTTTGTCCCCCAGAAGCTTTGGCAGAAATTACTGGGATTACTGGGAAACATACAAAGCTTCGATCAATACCGTAATCCGGTCAAGTATAGTGATAAGGTGATTTCTTCAGAAAAGGAAATGTTTGAATTGGCTGATTTCTTCCTGCAATTACACTCGGAAAAAACGGTGGATTATACCCGGAAATACCGGCTTGGAGAAGCAAAAAAGGAAGTATGTGCGGCTACTGAAGCTCATGCCGCCCCTGAAGCGCCACTGGAGGATACCCCGTTACATAAAGAATTAAAGCAATACCGCTACAATACCAGTAAAGCGGAAGGGGTAAAAGCCTGTTTTATTTTCACTAATGCCCAGTTGGAGGAGCTGATCTCGATGATGTCAAAATCTCTGGCTGAACTTAAGAAAGTATCCGGTTTTGGCGAGGTGAAATGCCAAAAGTACGGAACAGCGATAATTGAAATCATTAATAGAAACCTATGCCGCCGTTTACTTAATGGGTTATTGCTTTTGAAGAGGATTTGGCTAATAGCGTGGAAGAGTTATCCAATCATGGTTATACTATTGTTATTGGCTAAGTTAGAGTTGAGGAATATGAGAATTGAGAATATCGGCCCCGTGCCTGCTTGGTCATGATCCTTTTTTCTTTTTGCCTCTTGCCAATCGCTTTTATTGTAATTACAATGGACTACATTAAGTTGTTTATAAAATTAAGGAGGTTTCAGTGGGTTTGGAAGATTACAAACTGATTGTAACCATCGTGAACAGAGGGAAAGCGGAAAAAGTTGTGGATGCTTCCCATCGAGCCGGAGCTGAGGGAGGAACCATTTTTAACGGACGTGGCACAGCTGTTCGACTACTATTAGGTATTAGCATCGAACCGGAAAAGGAAATTGTATTAACTTTGGTTCCGAAAGATAAAGCCCAGAAGATCTTGGATGTCATTGCGAAAGAAGTGAATTTGCACGAACCCAATAAAGGAATTGCTTTTATTGTTTCCCTTGATCAGGTAGTTGGCATCAACACAGACTATTGATAGAGAGATGCGGGATTATGCTGATTTACTGCCAAACAGCAGTAAATAGGTATTCAGTAGTGGGGACTTATTGAGGAGATAACCATAGCATTGGGATTGGGCTGACTTTGTTGGGCTGTCAATCTTGCTGGGAAATCTCCTTATTAGCTTTTTAACACCCCATTGGGCATTGCCGGGTCAAAGCCATAATCATAACCGACACATTAGTGTCAGTCCAACAAGTGGTCCGCCATAGACCGGCGGGATATGGTAAATCATACATAGAGTAAAAAAACATAAGCCCTAGGAAAGCCATCTATGCCTGAATTTTTCCCGTTATTCCGATGGATTAGGCTGCTATTGCCAGATAATTATCAGGTCATTTTATGATACTATTATATAGTTAGATGGATGGAGGGCTTTTTAAAACCCTAATTATCCAGAAACGGTATTCCGGCAGAAGTTTATTCATCCTTCAATAAATCCTCAGTACCCACAGAAAATGGATTGAAATTATAAAGTTAAAAAATAGGCAAATGGAATAAAGAAATGTCGGATTCTTCTAATATTGCTTAATTGATTTGGGGGTTAACTAGCTGATTGCGCCAATATAGATATGCGGCCAAACAGAGTCAGGTTTTTAGCGATTGTCGATATTATTTGTTGTGATCTTTTGCCCCCCTTTTGGATCTTACTATCAGTTCTAGCAGTAAAATAACCTATGGAGGGGGCCACAATTGTGTTAAATGTGGAACAGAACCTGGGCAGCTGGCAGGTCATTGCAGCAGCAGTCATTTTCATTACCAGTTATGCCTTTATCATTTCGGAAAAAATTAATCGATCCATTATTGCCATGTGCGGCGCGCTTTTGATGGTCATATTGGGCATTGTGGATCTGCATGTGGCCTATACGGAGCATATTCATTGGGAGACTATTTTTCTGCTCCTTGGCATGATGATTCTGGTGGGTATTGCTAACAAAAGCGGCATTTTCCATTATATAGCCATAAAAGCAGCTCAAAGCGCCAATGGGGATCCTGTAAAAATATTGACCAGACTTGCCTTGCTAACGGCTCTGGGGGCGGCTTTGATCGATAATGTGACCATGGTTTTATTGATTGCTTCCATCACCATTGTCATTGCCCGGGTTCTGCATATGAATCCGGCTCCTTTCTTAATCACGGAAATTCTAATCTGTAATATTGGCGGAGCGGCTACCCTGGTGGGAGATCCGCCCAATATTATGATCGGTGCTGCGGCAGGCGTTTCCTTTAATGATTTCCTCGTTCATATAACCCCTATTATTATTACTCTGGTATTTATCACTATGATTTTTTTAAAATATTATTTTAAAAAACATCTTCATGTAGATGAAAAATATCAACAAAAACTTATGGATGTTGATCCCAAAGAGTATATCCGGGATACGGAATTGATGAAAAAATCCATTTTTGCCTTTGCCCTTACCTTTTTAGGCTTTGTCTTGCACCAGTTTCTGCATATTGAGCCGGCGGTGGTAGCGTTGTCCGGCGCCACAATTCTAATGCTCATCGGAACCAAAGAAAGCGATTTGGAAGAAGTGTTTCATTCAGTAGAATGGGTAACCATTTTTTTCTTCGTTGGTTTGTTTGTACTGGTGGGAGGGCTGGTCGATGTGGGTATTATCAAACAAGCCGCATCCTGGATGATAGAAGTTACCAGCGGCAACATAGCCCTTACTTCTTTGATCATTCTATGGGGCGCCGGGATAGCCTCCGCTTTTGTTGACAATATTCCTCTGGTGGCCACCATGATTCCCATGGTTCAGGAGATGGGCGTACAATTAGCGCTGCCGGCGGTAGAAATCTCCACCCTCTGGTGGTCCCTTGCTTTGGGAGCCTGTCTGGGCGGCAACGGTACTTTAATCGCTTCTTCAGCAAACTTAATTGTAGCCTCCATAGCAGTTCGGGAAGGAGCTCCTATTTCTTTCGTAGATTTCCTGAAAGTGAGCATTCCGGTGACTTTGATCTCCCTATTGGTGGCTACCGGGTATGTATACTTTGTTTTCATCAAACTGGGTTTTGCATAAGGGGATATCAAGACAAGTTGCATGGTATGGCATTGAATGACTCTTAAGGGTTGCTTCCTGACCCGCCACGCTTTGGTGGCGGATGAACGTCTTGCCTACAGGGGATTCGCAAGCTGCCTGTAGAAAACTTCTTCTTGGTGGCTCAATAAGTTAGGTGATTAATTTGTTTTTGAAAAGAATTTCACTTTTGAGGGAAAACATCAGCTCCTTTAGCGATTATCCTTTTTCCATCCCCGCCATAAAAAGCTTAAATGAAATTGAGCTTAGCCGCAGTACAACCTTTTTCGTTGGAGAAAATGGCTCTGGGAAATCCACCTTAATAGAAGCAATTGCTTACCAATGCAATTTCAACACCGCCGGTGGAGGACGGAACAATTATTATGAGGTGCCTAAGTCTGAAGCCGCCCTGGGTGATTATATCAGGCTCTCCTGGCTGCCCAAGGTAAGCCATGGATTCTTCTTGCGGGCGGAGTCATTCTATCATTTTGCCTCTCACATCGACGAGGTGGATGATACCGGTTTTCGATCCTACGGTAGCCGTTCTCTTCACCACCAATCACACGGGGAATCTTTTCTGGCTTTGTTTTTACATCGTTTTAAAGGGAAAGCCGTCTATCTCCTTGACGAACCCGAGGCGGCCCTGTCTCCGTCAAGACAATTAGCATTCTTAAAGATATTAAACCATCTGACCAACAGCGGAAACGCGCAGTTTGTTATTGCTACTCATTCCCCGATACTGCTTGGTTATCCGCATGCTTCTATTCTGAGTTTTGATAATGGCAAAATAGAGCCGATTGATTATGAAATGACCGATCATTATCAGATTACCAAGTATTTCTTGAACCATAGAGAAAAGATCCTGGCGGATATCCTGAACAATGATTAGTTGATGTCTTTCTGTTGGTATATAGGCAATTATTTATGGAGTATATTGGTTTAAAGCTGTAGAATTTCGATATAATTAATCAAATGATAGTTAATCGGTTTGAGGGGTTTCATATAAGTATGGCAGAGATTGAAAACAGAGGGCTCGATGATGATTTTTTCAACTTCTTATGTAAGGCGTGCGAATCGGCTCCTGTTCACCGGACCCTGGACATTAGCCTGACCTATTTGGGGCAGGGAGCGGCGGGTCTGAAAATGAACCCCGGACTGGAATTTTCGACCATCCGGGGCAGGCTGCACGGCGGAATCATCGCGACTTTAGCGGATACGGCCATGGGTTGGGCATTTATAACCCTGGGGCGTGCCTGTATAACTATAGATATGTATACGAACTATACTGCCACCTGTTTCGCGGAAAATGAGTTGATTGCTGAAGCAAAAGTCATACATTTGGGGAGGAGGACTGGAGTTGCTGAAGCTGCTTTGTTCAATGGCCAGGGGGAGCTTGCTGCCGTGAGCAGGGGAACATTCTCTGTGCAAAAAGACGTTATGGAGGAGTTCGAAAAAGGGATTTGAGTCGGCTTTATTCCGCTTTTGCTGGTCTTCGCCACCCCGGATATTAGAAACCGCTGCCAGGCATATGGAATGTATCTGCGATTGAGTCCAACAAAAAGAACGTCGTCCCGCTGTTGGCTTGTATTCAAGTGGTCTGCCAATAGAGAAACGCTATCCGGGCCGGAGTATCATCAAGAATTATGCCATTAATTGCAATGTCTTGCAGATTTTTCTGCTCCTGTGGCGCCATCTGATAAGGAGAGTATTTATGTACGAGCAAGTTAGAGAAAACATATTTCGGATCGAAATTCCCTTGCCCCGGAATCCCCTTAGGGCTTTGAATGCTTATTTTATTAAGGGCCAAGACAGGAACCTGTTGATCGACACCGGGTTCAATCAGGAAGAATGCCGTCAAGTCATGGATCAGGCCATGCAGGAGATGGGATTTTCTATGGAGGATACCGATATTTTCATAACCCATTGTCATTCCGATCATGCCGGACTGGCCGGATATCTGGCCAAACCGCAAACCCGTATTTTCACCGGGGACTATACCGCACAGGACATCAGCCGCAATCATGACTTTTTTGTATACTTCGATAATCTGGTGCGACAGGGCGGCCTGTTGGAGATGGGATTGACGCAGAACCCGGCCGCACACCCCGGTTACAGGTACCGGACCAATGAAATCGATGCAAACAGCATCAGCATAGTACAAGATGGTACCGTAATCACCGTAGGGGACTACAGTCTAAACTGCATTCTGACAAACGGTCATGCCCCTGACCACATATGTCTGTATGATGAAAACCATCAAATTCTGTTCAGCGGCGATCATATATTGGGGACGATCACCCCTAACAACACTACTTGGGATGAACCCTGGGAGATTAAGGTGGACTATCTGGACGAATATCTGAAAAGTCTGGCCAAGATTGAGGCATTGGATATTGAGCTGACCTTGCCCGGACACAGGGAAATTATCGCGGATTGTTATCATAGAATCAAGGAACTCAGGTCACATCATGATAAACGGCTGCAGAACGCTCTGGATGTGTTAGGGGAAAATACCATGACAGCAGCGCAAGTCGCCAGTAAAATGGAATGGGATTTGAATATCAAGAACTGGGAAGAGTTCCCCACGGCCCAGAAGCTGTTCGCAACTGGAGAGGCATTATCCCACCTGTCGCACCTGGTGTGCAAAAACATTTTAAACAAGGAACTGCGTGATGGGGTGATCCACTACCATAAGTGACAAAAAAGGAGAACAAAATCGCTGCCGTGATGGTTTCAAAAAAACTAAACAACAAACTTTCGGAAAAAGCGAAAAGGAAAGCAGCAGGCTTGGGGAAGGTTCTTTTTTAAAACAGGAAAAAGAACCTTCCCCGTGCCTGCTTTAAGGAATCATTATTCCATCCCATATCGGCAACGCCGCAAAAATAATCAATGCGCGCAGTGCGAATCCCCCCACAAGAACTGAAGAATCGGCAATGATGGTAAGGTAGGAATGGTGTTGTTTTTGCCCTCCTGCCGTCATTTCAGCGGCCGCTGAAGTATCTTTAACCGTTGGCTTGGCGGCTTTCGAAGCCAGATGTTGAACAGTATAGACTGCCAGGGGGAACAACAGCCCCAGCCCAATGAATATACCCCAAAATTGGAGCGCATATTTACCGGAGATGACCAGTGCAGCAGATTTCTTGGCGATCAATCCATTTCCGCCCGAATTCATCACCCACATAAAAACGGCCACAGCGCCTAACTCTGCCAGGATGAGAAAGATATGGGTCAGATCCTCCCGGCCTTTATCAGACGCTTCTTTTTCAAAAATATGCGCCAGCAGCACGGTGATCGATAGCCCGGTGGATAGGGCGGATACAAAAAAGATGACCGGTATTATTCCTGAACTCCAGAAGGGGATGGCCTCTATCACGGAAATCAGAAATCCGGTATAGCCCCCTGTCGCCACCGCCAGTATGGCCCCAGCCCATGTGACCGCACCGGGAACCGCTTCATTTTTATAGGTGAGATACCCTTTCAAGAGGCCCACTAAAATAAAGACGGCCAGAACGATGGTGCCCCAGGTCATGACCGAACTGAAATTAGTAACCAGCCTGACCAGCAGCCAGGGTTTATAAAAACCCTGCCCCAAATCAAACACCAGCAATAATGTGCCGAGGCCCACTATCGGTCCCGCAATGTAATATCCCATTCTTTTAAGCCCGGAATTATTGCCCAGCCAGCCCAGTTCGGCGGCAAATGAAGTCAGATAAGCACCCGCCCCCAGGCCGCCCAAAAACAAGTATGTCACCACCAGCCAATTCCAGTGCATTTCCATGATTTTGATACCTCCTAGCTATTGTTACTTCGGAATGACCACCAGCGAGGGTTTGGTCAGTTCAGGAGCAGGCAGCCATTGAATCTGCGCCACGCCCCCCTCGGTCTTTTGTAAATCAACCAGTCTGCCGAAAGTTAAGGCTTGGGTAGGGCAAGCCTCCACGCAGGCAGGTTTTAGGCCTTTTGCCTGGCGTTCATAGCAAAAATGGCATTTGGTGATTCTGCCGGTTTCTTCACTCAATTGAGGAGCATGGTAAGGGCAAGCATACAGGCAGTATTTACACCCTACACAGATTTCTTTGTCATGCACAACGATCCCGTCTTTATCCCGCTTTTTGTAGGCCTTGACCGGACATACCGAAACACATACCGGTTTTTCACAATGATTACAGCTGATAGAAAGATAAACCTCCGGTCTGCCGCTGCTGATAACCCGACGCCATTTTACGCCGTCTTCCCATTTGTTAGTAGTCTTGCAGGCGGTGGCACATTTCCGGCAGCCGATACATTTTTGCTGATCATGCATGAACCCCAATTGATCAGGGTACTTGGGTATATTTGGATCCGCTTGTGCTAACTGTCCCGGTAAAACACCGACAGCCAGGGTGCCGGCGAATAATGCTCCCATTTTTATGACACTGCGGCGGCTGATTTTTAACTCATTTGATTTGTCCATTTTAGTCTCCTTCCCCCGTGAGTTGGCACAGTGGTAAAAATCCCCTTCTTCCTTAATTCACTTATGGCAATTTCTCCGATTCTTCCGGTGATAGCACCGGTAATCAAAGCAGATACGAGAAGGATGGGGAGATAATAAAATACGATAAACTGACCCAGCAACAAAGAGGCCACGATGATCTGGGCGGTATTATGAATGAATGCCCCCAGGACACTGATCCCTTTGATACTGAAATACTGCGAGAATCTTTTATAAATCAGCAGCATGATCAAGGCGCTCAGGATGCCCCCGCTTAGGCTAAAAGCCAGCATCATTACGCCTCTGGTCAATAACGCCACCACAAAACAGCGGATGATCACTATCAATAGCACATCTGTCAAAGGCAGAAAGACAAGAGCCACTAAGGTAATAATATTTGCCAAGCCGAGTTTTACTCCCGGAACGGGTACTGGCACTGGAATGATCGATTCCAGCAAGGATACTAATATTGCATTGGTAACCAATATGATGATGACTGCATATCTCCGATTTTTGCTCATCATGACCCGCTTTCTAAAAGTGACAGACTTAAAATCCAGCTTTTTGAAAATGAGGGCATCCCAAATTATAAAGTGAATTATCTATGGAACACCCTCTTTTGATTGTCACTTTAGTTGTACCTGTAGACGCAGCTGTTACGGATTATTTAACCGGAATCTTTACCTCTGCCCGGCTATCATAAGCCTTTTTCAGCGCTCCGATGAAATCGCCGTGGGCATCTTTGAGGCTGACACTTGCGCCGGAGGTTACATCTGCCAGAACCTGTTTTTCTTCATCGGTGAGCTGGGAATACTTCGCCTGCTCGTCAGGGTCGGTTGAATTTGCTTTCAAGGGACGGCCGTTTTTATCGGAAGTATTCTTAGCAAACCACGCCTCAACTTCAGCGACTGTTTTGCCTTTAAAAAACTCTTCATATACCGCATATTGTTCCGATATATTCATGCCATAAGCAGCATCGCCGCGTTCGAGCTTGGTTTGCCATTCACTTACTTCTTTGGCAGCTATTTCAACGGTACTGGCGGGGGCGGTCAGATAACCGGCTTGTCCAGGCCAGCCTGAAAAACGAGGTGCGCCTTCATGTTCTGAATCGTTGGGAGAGAGGACTTCCAATGCATCAAAATGTACGCTGATTATTTTGCCTTCCTTGTCAAACGTAGCGTCCGCAGTAACAGTAGAAATAGAGTAAATTTGCCCCCCGGCAGCATCTTTGCCAGGCCCGACACGGAAAACCGAGGTCTGTCCTGATCCATTGGAGACCGTTAATTCCTTGGGCTGGAATATGAATCCGGCAATAAATACCACGATTGCCACCAAAGCAACGACTACGGCAACGATCTTCATCTTTGACATACAAAATCCTCCCACTTGATTTTATTGAATAGTACATAATGAGTTTCACACCTGAGGAGGATATTTTAAATCCTGATTTATGTCCCGGCAATAAGTACATTTGTCCCGAACAGGGCTTTTTGCATCCGCCAGGCTTGCAGAGGCTTGCTTCCTGTCCTGTAAACGTAAAAAGAGTAAATACATTGTTTTCACGGCTTGATCTTTCCAATATCATCATTTTCTTCCGCTTGTCCTGGGCTGTCCCAAAGCTTAAAATGGCTCTAGAAACATTACTATTTTAGTCGTATTTATCCTGTTTAATAAAGGGTATATAAAAGAGAATTTAAGCTGCCTGTTTGTTTAAAGAAAGCGGGCAGCTAACGTTTCACAGCAGAAAGGGATAAAAGTGGCTCTGCGAAGACATCTATTGAAACTGATAGGGTTAGTTTTGGTCATAGTCGCGGCGGCATGGCTATTAACTGCTGTTGCTGCCAACAAGCGCGATGAGATGGCGAACAAAGCCTTTGTGGCGGATTCTTTTGCTATGGGAACAGTCATATCTCAAAAGGTATTTGGGGCAAATGGACAGACTGCGGTTGACGAGGCTACAACGAAGATCGAGGATCTGGATAAACTGCTGACATTTAATGACACGCAAGGGGATATCTACAGGCTTAATCAAAATGCGGGGATTATGGGCATTGAACTGGATCCGGCGACAGTAAAAATCATCAATAAAGCGCAAGAGATATCTGAAATGAGTCATGGGGCCTTCGATATCACAGTAGGCCCCCTGGTAAAAACCTGGCAAATAGGAACAGATGCACAGCGCATCCCGTCACAAGAAGAACTGAACAGATTGCTGCCTTTGGTCAATTACGAAGATATCGACATTGATAATAATGTGGTCACTATCAAAAATAAAGGGCAGATGATCGATCTCGGAGGCATTGCCAAGGGATATGCAGGGGACGCGGTTATTGAGATCTACAGGAGACAGGGCATTACTTCCGCTTTTATCAATTTGGGCGGAAATGTTGTAACACTTGGTAACAAGCCAGACGGCGCCCCATGGAAAGTCGGGATCCGTGATCCCAGGCCGGCAGGAAATCCGAGTGGGAAAGATATTGGAATCGTTAAAGTAACGGATAAAGCGGTTGTTACAGCTGGAGATGATCAACGTTATTTTATGGAAAATGGACGGCGTTATCATCATATTCTGGATCCCAAAACCGGATATCCGGCCGAATCTGATTTGATGAGTGTAACCTTGATCACTGAATCTTCGCTGGATGCTGATGCTCTGGATACTGCCGTCTATATTTTAGGCCTTGAAAAGGGCAGGGAGCTGATCCGGCAGTATGGAGGCGTTGAAGCTGTGTTTATTACAATCGACAAAAAGATCTATGTTACAGAAGGGCTAAAAGAAAGTTTTGAGTTCCTTGGTGAGGGCAGCGGATACGTTTACCAGCAATAACATCGAACGGGGAAGCGAAATATGGAAAACATGAAAAGGTTTAAAAGAGGCGATCTGTTTTTATACTTGATAGGGTTTATCATCATGCTTTCACTGGCGGGATTCTACCTTAAGGGTGAGGCTGCCCAAGGCGAAGAGATCGATGGGCGCACAGCGGTGATAAGCAGAGATGGCAATAGAATAGCGGAGTTAGACTTAGATACGCTGGAAGAACCCCGGTATTTTAAACTTGAGGATGGCATCCAGGTAACCATTGTAGCGGAAAAAGGCTCCATAAAGTTCTTGGAAGCCGAGTGCCCGGATAAAATCTGTGTAAAAACAGGGACATTAACCAAACCCGGAGACCAGGCCGTCTGCATGCCTAGCAGAACCATCGTCAGAATCTTAGATAACTAAAGGATAAACCTCGATGAATAATACATTGAACAGAACGTTGCATCCCTTGAAAAAGGGAAAAGCTCAAGGACTAACCGCCATGAATAAGAAAAATCACAGTACTTTCATAGACTTGGATGGGTTTATTAAAGCCCTTCTGGCGATTGGCATAGCAACGCTGCCGTTTTATTTTGAAAAGCAGGCCAGTTATGAAATATTTCTGGTTTATCTATTGATGGTTACCCTGGTATCAAGAATTCGATATCGCACCTTATTACTCAGCGCCGGGTCGTATTGTATTATCGTGTTGATCCCTTATTTATTCGGGATATTGATGAATATATCCCTTTATTATTTGACTAAAAACGAAGCATTTATCATTCATCAAGGGTCTCAAGAGGTCTTCTCCAGGTTATTCAGATTGTTCATTATCTGGTATGCAAGCATCCTTTATTTCCATACCACCCCCATTGAAACAGTCTTGGGCTTATTGGATAAATTGCTTTTCCCTTTTAAGTTGATCAAGCTGCCGGTTCAGGATTACTTAAAAGTAGTCATGTGCATCGTCATGGAATTGAAGGGGACCGGGGAAAAGTTAAAGACAGGATTTGTAGAGCAGGGCCGCTCCGTGATCGGAGGAAGCCGGCGCAATCTGAAGTCAAAATTAAACGGGATATCGCAAATCATCGTTTCGTCGCTGGTCGATTCGTTCCAAAAGCTGGATGAGTTAGAAAGGATGGTCGAAAAAGTCAGCGCCCAGGACCTGTTCGAGTATGAACTCAAAATGACCAGACACGAGGGGATCGCCGCCTTAAGTATCACTTTGTTGATATTGACGCTTTACATTATTGAAAAAGGGAATGGACTGCTCATATGACTATCATTGAATTCTTATTATATCTAATCTATGGGTTTTCTATGGTCATGATGGGGACTTTCGCCATCATGCAAAAAGATTCCAAGATAATGAACTTCTCGTTAATAAGATCCATTAAGTATTTGGGCTATTTTGGAATTATCCATGGCATGAGTGAATGGATCACCATGATCATCAAACTTGAGTTATGTCATCCCCATCTGTATATTCAAGTTTATTATGTTAACCTGATGCTCAAAGCCTTATCCTTTACATTCCTTTTATACTTCGGGCTGGACTTATTAGCTATTCGGGAAAAGTACAAGAATATTTTGCTGAGAATACCTTTGCTTGGTTTTCTGCTGTATTTATTTGGTTTCTATTTGTTAACTTCTCATTATGGTGTGGATTATCATTTGTCGAATGATCATTTCAAGATTATTAGCATACGTTATTTGATGGCAGTTCCGAGTTGCGCCATAGCTGCCGCCGCTTTGTATGCGAATGCCCGGTTGATAGAGAAAACCAAATCCGCTGAAATAGCGAAAAGGTACAAGAATTTGTCCTGGATCTTCATCGCTTACGGTTTTGTAGAAGGATTGCTGGTATCCAAAGCGGCTTTTTTCCCGGCCAATATTATCAATAACGAGATATTTCCAGAATACTTCATCCTAATCACCTTATCTTTTAAGGCAATCGTCGGATTTATCATCAATTATTCATTGATCAAAGTAATCGATACTTTTAGCTGGGAACAAGAGGAAAGGCTGTTTCAATTGGAAAAACTCAGAATAGCCTCTGAAGAAAGAAGAAAACTGGGACTTGAAATACACGACGGCATTATTCAGCAATTGTATGCCATAGGATTGAAAATTGAGTATCTATCCAGATACAAAGAAGACAAAGCTTCGGCAATAAATATTCTAGAAGAAGTAAAAGTGAATATAACGGCAACTATAAATAAGATCAGGGAATTTATATCTGCCGATGCTTTAGATGAAATTGAACTGGATAGATTAAAAGACAGCCTGGAACAGTTGGTGCGTAAATACAATGAAACTCAAAGTGTAGAGATTGTGCTGAAGTGTAAGCTTTCCCCTTATACAGTGGGTGATTTATTAGCAGAGAAGACCACGCAGATTTATTATATTGTTCAGGAAGCTATCACCAATGTTATCAAGCATTCTCAAGCCGATCATGCTGAGGTCTTATTGGAGGGTACCCCTGATTTTATTTATATAACTATCACTGATAACGGGATAGGGATCTCTCAGGACATAAAGCTGGAGCAACAGTTTGGCATCCGTTCCATGAAGGAAAGAGCCCAAAGAGTCAATGGATTTTTCAAAATCGAAAGCCTGCTTAAAGGTACTCGGATCGAACTTAAAATACCCTGTGAGGAAGCACTGATATGAGCGATTATATTAAAGTATTGATAGTAGATGATCACGATATCGTCAGGGATGGATTAAAGCTGATTTTGGAACTGGATGAGCGAATTATGGTATGTGGGGAGGCCAATGGTCTTCAGGAAGCCCTTGATTCGATACAAAAAACGTGCCCGGATGTTGTGCTGCTTGACTTTCGGCTGCCTGACGGGGACGGGGTCAATGGGTGTTTAACCATTAAGAGGCGCTTCCCTCAAATCAAGATTATTATCTTAACGGCTTTTTCGCAAAATCATTTAGTCATTGAAACAATCAGAGCAGGCGCGGATGGTTATTTGTTGAAAAATATCAAGAGTCAGGAATTAATAGAGAATATCATTAAGGTTTATGAGGGCGATTGCGTCTTAGATACTTCCGTAACCGAGGGCGTTTTCAACAACATTGCCATTCCGGATATCGAATTGCCTTCACAGGACCTTAATCTGAGCTCGAGAGAAAAAAATATATTGCAGATATTGAGCCAGGGCAAGTCGAATTGTGAGATTGCTGAAGCCCTGGGTATCTCCGAAAAAACGGTTCGCAACTATATCAGCACCATATTCAAGAAACTAAATGTTACCAATAGGACTGAGGCGGCGGGTTACTGGATCAGAACGCGAAATAACTATTCCAGTTCGTTTGAGCCCCAGGGTTAATATGCAGAAGTGTGAGAGTCACCTGAGATGACTGAAGGATGCGTCCCGTTTAATGAGGGTATGCCTAAATTGGCGTAAAGTCCAAATCGATATAGAGTAAGGCGGTAGTTTTTAGGGGCAGTTGGCCGGCGTAGTCAACTGCCCCTTTAAATTTGCATTATGCTTTATGGCTTTCTGATGTCAATCCTGTTTGATCCGAGATACGCTGCCGAATAGATCGAGGGCGGGCCAAAACGGAGTGCCGCTGCGTATTATATTAGAGGCATAATTAGGAAGTTAAGTGGCGCCGGATCTGATAAGCCGGTATTAGCAGAGGAGGAGAATATTATGTATTCGGTTGGGGCTATTGTTATAGCCGCAATGTTGTCTGAGGCGGTCTGGGAAACCGGAAAAATGGTCTGGCAAAAAGGCAAAGTGTCAGTGGATCGTGTGGGAGCGCTGGTAGTCGGATTGCTTATTGCTGTAGGAGCGGGTTTGGATATGTTTTTACTGGTTGGCATAAACTTTTTTCATCCACTTATCGGCCAAATACTAACCGGGATACTGTTATCCAGAGGCGCTAACTTTGTCCACGATTTACTGAAATCCGCTGAAGGTATAGTTCAACGGAAGAAAGCTACCCCCTAATTGTTTGGGGGATTTTAATATCAACGATAGGGTGAGGTTATGTACGAGCAAATCCGGGAGAATCTATTTCGAATTAAAATCCCCCTGCCCCGCAATTCTCCTAAGGCTCTCATGTTTTCTCCAGGGCAGGATGAACCTGTCAATCGGCACCAGGTTTAATCAAGAAGCAAGGAATTGCGGGATGGAGTGATACTTTTTTAAGCGACAAAAAGGACCGTCCCCATTTGGCATTTTTGTTTCAAAAAAATTCATTTTTTAATTCGCATACAAATATACTGTTAAATATCAAACATTGTGTTACTATAATTGCGAGGTGATAATGTTGGATATTAAAATTGAGAGCCTGATACCTTTTGAAAAAATCAAGAACGATGTAGATTCGGTTTTTCAGTTGGTTGACAAGAACAATACCGTAGTTCTGCTGAAAAACAACCAGCCGGTATATTTGATAGTCAAATATGCGGCCGATGGGGAAGCCCTTGGAAACATAACAGTCGCCAGCAGCGAAGGCAAAACTGCCGGAAAACGCGGTCGCAAAAGCAAAGCCCCCGGGAGCCGGAAAGCCCGCAAAGGCAAAACCGCCGAAAGCGCCGGCGAAAGCGTCAATACAGGGAGCAGCGAAACCCCCAAGTACACGCTGCAGGAAGCTATGAAGCTGGTTCTGTCGGAAACCGAGGGGAAACAGATGCATGCCGCTGAACTGGCCGAAGAAGTATACCAGCGCGGGTTGTATCTAAAAAAGAACGGCGCCAAGGCGGAATACAACCAGCTGCGCGCCAGATGCACCCATTATCCGGATTTGTTTGAGGCTCTGCCGGGAAATATCATAAAGCTCAGAGAAGTTGTAGAATAGGGGATATCGATGGCGTGAAACGCCCTGCCAAGGCTAAAAGTAATTCAACCCCACTTGGATTCGGCCGGGGAGCAGCTCCATTATAATGTAAGACAGCCATTTTTCACGGCGCTTATTAGTCATTGAGCCGGGATTTATCATCAGAATGCCCCTTTTGGTCTGTACCAGAGGCTGATGACTGTGCCCGAAAATTATCAGGTCCACATTATCATCTGCGAATTGATCATAAGCCCTTTCCAGGGTGGTTTTGTCGTGCCCGTGACCGTGGAAAATCCCGATTCTATATCCTGACAGAGTAATCACCTGTTTCTCCCTGGTGGCGCGTCTGATCCTGATTTCATCGCAATTTCCCCACACACTGTACAGCTTCTTATAACTCTTCATAAATTCGTAGGTCTCAAAGCTTACGAAATCGCCGGTATGAATAATCACTTCGACTTCGTGAAAAGCATTCCTCACCAGAGCCAACCAGTCGTCCGCAAGCTCGGTTATATGAGTATCGGAAAGAATCCCTATTTTCATGGTATAACCTCCTAACCCAAGTGGAACGGTTCTTGCTTTCTCCCGGGAGAGCCGCCTGTGTCTCAGGCGCCATGAGTGGGGGCTTTGTAGGTTGACCAACCCAGCAAATCGTAAATCACTCAGTAGGCCAGCAAACCTTCGATAATCATAGCCACACCTAGAATACCGAGTACAATGCTTACCCAGCCGCTCATAACCAGGGGATTAAAAATAACCAGGTAGAGCAGAACCAAACCGGCAACAAGCCTGATGATACGGTCTAAATAGCCCAGGTTGCGGCGCAAGGACAAATGCACGTCATAACACCTCCATATTCCCATTATGCGCATTATTCAAACGGGTGATTCACGGCCGGCGGGAAAGTATCGACTTTGGCTGACCCGCGCGCACAAATTCTTGATTTGCTTTCTGCCGAGGCACAAGGCAGAAGCGTTCCCGGCTTGCGCAGGAATAATAGTTTTGAATCGCGAATATTCAGGTGAATTTGATTCTAATTGTAGAGGTGTTGAAAATGGAATACTATGCTGGCCTGATTTTATTTAAAGGAGTCATGTATGAGCATCTTTGAAATTATTATGCTAATATGTTTTGGATTTGCGTGGCCATTTTCGATTTATAAATCCTATAAATCCGGTTCTAATGAAGGAAAGAGCCTGATATTTCTGTTCATTGTTTTTACAGGGTATATTGCCGGGATCTTGCACAAAATATTATACAACTTCGATATAGTTGTATATTTATATGCTTTAGATGGAGTTTTGGTGGGAATTGATATTTTGTTATTCCTGAGGAACCAAAGAAGAGCAAGCGGGAACTGTTCTTGACTTGCGCTTTAGTATAATCCCGTGGTAGTTTCATATAGGGGATGATTGAGCCCCGATCGGCTGCAAGAAAATTTTAGAATTAAAATGTATCCCTCCGTCATACTTGAAGCTGGAAAAGTCATTTTTAAGAGAGTGCTTTCCTCGATAAAAACGGGGAAATGAAGGTGAGCTATGGATTATCATAAACCAATACCGTTAAAACAACCCCCCGTTCTCGATGCTATAGAAGTTGAAGAGAACGGCGAACCGCTGGTATGCTTGTCAGACTATGGGGAGGATTTCATATTTGAACCGGTGTATTATAATAAAGGGATTCAAGGCTCGATAAATACACTCTATGCCCGGGAACAGGTTGCCCAAAAACTATTGAAGGCATCCAAATTATTGCCGCACGGTTACAAATTCAAGATTTTCGATGCCTGGCGGCCCTTCGATGTCCAAATGAGTTTGTACAACAGTTTTTTACAGGAGAATCTGGAATTGAAATCTGCCGGTAAATCCCTGGAGGAAATCCGTAAAATAACCCGCCAGTATGTTACTTTTCCCAGCCGGGACCCTATGAAACCCTTTTTACATGCTACGGGCGGAGCCATCGACTTGACGATTGTTGATCAAGGCCGGTATGTCGATATGGGTACCGAATTTGATGCCTTTATGGATAAAGCGCATACATGCTATTTTGAGATAAATAATAGTGATGCGACCATTACCAGAAACCGCCGTTTATTATATAATGTCATGAGCGAATGCGGTTTCGTAAATTACCCTTTTGAGTGGTGGCACTTTGATTACGGTGACCCGGTTTGGGCGTTTTATAATAGCTGCAATGCCATTTACGGAGGAATCGGCAGCTGCGAATAATTCATATTGATTACGCTCTCTGAAAGTGTGTGTAACAAAAAGCTGCAAGAAACACTATCAAGAAAGTTGATGTTCATTTAAATGAAAAATAATCGGTTGGGCAAGAATAGAAAGTCCATGAAGTACGTCACGGTTATGCTGGTTATCGTTACCGTATTGCTCTGGCTGCTTTGTCTGGCGGTTGAATACATTCTGGGCTCCCGCTCGGGAGATTTTGAGTTTTTGGCGATAATGGAGACAGTGGCCGAGAATCTTATCGGTATACTCCCCCCGCTTATTATCTTCAACTTTGCTTACGAATATTTTACTAAGCTGTATGTATCCGAAGAAATATCGGAAAAAATCGCTGAGACCATGATGAGCAATACCGATGTTATCGATCGTTTCAGCGATGAATCCAAAAAGGATTTTGTCTTCGCCTCTCTGAACTCGATTCTCAACAAGGAAAAAGGCGAAGTTGTCTACAATATCATCAAGCCGTACATAGATTTTGAGTTTAATATTAGGAGAAATTTTAAGTATTTTATTAGTTTGGATGAATATCGCGGCAAGAACTGGCTTTTCTCTTGCGATGATTACTATGCTGTCACTGAAAGAATCTCGTATACTAAGGTGCTGTCGAGCAATAAAACATTCCAGAGTGTTTTTAAACTGGGCTTTTTTGTGCAAGATGCCGATCTCGATGAAAAACTCAAAGCCGATACTTATCTTTTTAGAGAGAACTTGCAGATAAAGAACCAAGACCTGATAAGATTGATAGCTCTCACGGATGAGGAAAAATTAGATTTTGTAAAGAACCAGCTGGCGCTAAAAGTCTTGATAAACAAAACCGCAGCACAGCTAGTGAGTGTTGAAATCGGGGAGAACGGCATTGAGCTGGTATTTGAGACCGTTCACTTGAATTTGACCGAAGCGCAGGTCGAGATATATTTTGTCATGCCCCAATTAAAAAGTAAAAACAAATTTTTGGTATCCATTCCCGAACCCACCTGCAAAGTAGATATTTCTTTCTATTACCCCCGCGATTACTTGAATGTCACTTTAATTCCTTTTTTGAACGGAGAGTACAACAGCAAAGATGCTGTTCAAGTGGACGGCGTCAGAAATATCGAGTTTGATAACTGGGTCATCCCCATGAGCGGAGCCGTTTTTATCTGGGAAGAATGCAAGTAGCCGCGCAAAAGATTGGTTTTATTCCCCATAATACAGAACCAGACGGTTCTGGTGTCAACTCCACACCTTTCCCAGTACATGGGTGTAGAAAAACATAACAATTAACTGGTGCCAAACTGTTTGCGACTGGGTACCGGGTCTTAATAATGGGTCTTAATAATGTATGGAAATGATTCCACATCTATTTTAGGTTGGGTATGAATATGAATGAGTCAATTGATAAATTTGGGAAACGTTGGCAAGACTATATCAGTAAAACGGAAAAGCTGGACAAGTATTCAGACAGATTAAGCTCGCTGCGTTTATACTGCTTCCTCATCGGTGCTTTATTAACCGGGATGGTTTTTTACTATAGCGGACCAACCCCTGGATTTATCCTTTTAAGTATTTCGTTGAGCACTTTTTTATGCCTGGTCCTAAAGCATGATAAGGTTATCAGGCAGGCCAACCGATATCGCTATATGGTAGAAATAAATCATAAATGCGTGCAGCGGCTGGAAGGGGATTGGACCTGCTTTGATGATGATGGAAAAGAATATGCCAATCCTCAACACAGATATATTGATGATCTGGACATTTTCGGACGCAGCTCGCTGTTTCAGTGGCTAAATACCAGCAATACCTATCAGGGAAGAGAATTTATCCGAGATTGGCTGGAAAATCCTCTGCAGGATAGGGCGAGGATTACCGAAAGGCAAAAAGCCGTCCAGGAACTCGCTTTGAAGCTGGACTGGACTCAGGATTTACAGTGCCTGGGCATGGGGGCAGCGAATTTTAAGAAAAATCCTGAAAACCTCTTTGCCTATGTGGAAAATGCAGAGCAGCTGTTTTCTAAAGCTTGGATCAAGGCTATATTTTATATCCTGCCCGTTATGACCATCGCATCTTTTATTCTCGGGTATGGAGCTCGATCTGTTTCGATATATATACCCCTGGTTTTGTTCGGCTTACAGTTCATTGTTAATATCTGGGGAAGCCGGCGGGTAAACCAGATTCTGGATACGGTCCATACCTATAAAAACAAGCTATCTGTTTATCAGGGACTGTTCGAGCATATCGAAAAGGAAACGTTTCGCGAGCCTTATCTGTTGGAACTACAATCCGGGCTGTTTAATCAAGACGAGCCCGCCTCACAACAGATAAAAGTTCTGGACAAGATTGTCGGAGCGATTGGATTTAAGTATAATCCGATTATTTATTTTATTCTTAATAATGTAATTTTTATGGATTTCCATTGTGTATTTGCCCTGGAAAGATGGAGAGCCAAATCCGGTTCATACTTGCGTAAATGGGTCTATCATCTCGGCATATATGAAGCCCTGTCAAGCATGGCTTTGCTTGCCCAGTTAAACCCTCATTGGTGTTATCCTGAGTTTGATCAGAACAAGCTTTTTATTAACGCCGAGGATATAGGACATCCGCTCATTGCTGCAAAAAACAGAGTTGTCAACCAACTTAGCGTGGAAAACCAGATATGTGTTGTTACGGGCTCCAACATGTCAGGAAAAACGACTTTACTAAGGACCATAGGGGTAAATTTGGTGCTGGCCTATGCCGGGGCTCCGGTATGTGCCAGGCATTTTGCCTGTTCAATCATGGATATCTTTACTTCGATGCGGATCAATGACGATTTAAATAGCGGCATCTCTACATTTTATGCGGAATTGCTGCGGATAAAAATGATCATTGATTATGCCCAAAACCATGTTCCCATGATATTTCTCATTGATGAGTTGTTTAGAGGAACCAATTCACGGGATCGGGTTGCGGGGGCCCGGAATGTTCTTATGAACCTTAATAAAGATTGGATTATCGGTTTGATATCGACCCATGATTATCAATTGTGCGATTTTGAAGATGAGCCGGGCGGTAGGATCAAAAACTATCATTTTATTGAAACCTACTCAGACGATGCAATACAGTTTGACTACCGCCTAAGATCAGGACCATGCAAAACCAGCAACGCCAGGTATCTGATGAGGATGATTGGCATTGACATATTGGATTAGTTTCGCGGAATTGTCGGCGGGCTGACTCCGGCGTCCGGGTGACAGGCTGACAAGGGTGAAGGGGACCGTCACCGTCCCTAACGGTCACCCCCGCTTGCGCGCATGCCTTTAATGCCTTTAATAACCGGTCCCCGCTTACGGCATAATTATGATAATATAGACTAGGAAATTATCTGAAAAGGTGAAGCTCAATGAGTATTTTCGGTCAAGCGATCAAGGGCACAGTTGGATTGCTGGCTAATGGACTTGATTGCATTATCACCGCAAGTACCCGTCAGATCGGGAAAAAGTACAGAGATAGCGACCTTGTTAAAACCGCCGGTGAGATCGGATCCAATACGGTGCGGGTGACGGAAAACACGGTTAAAACCTTGACCGACGTAGTGGATGGAGGCCTTGAGGCTGGAGCAGGTTATCTTATAAAGGATGAAATAAAGGTAGACAGCGGCATAAAAAGGGCTAAAACCGCGGGTAAAGATCTGGTTTCGGGTGTGGAACGAGGAATTGCCAGTACTTATGAAGCAGGCGCCAAGACCACCGGCAGCGCAGTGGAGGCCGGGAAGCATTATTTCAAAGGCGACAAAACGATGGCCCGTCAGGAGCTGGCCAATACCAAGACGCATGCTAAAGAATTGGGTAAATTAATAGTGGTGGGTTTGCTGGCATTTGGGGCTATGGATAATGGTGTTAAAAACAAGAGCAACCAAATAGTATGATAGCAAATACCTCAACCGACCAGAAATATAAACCGCAACGTCAATGCGCGTTGCATCGTTGCTGATTAATACTGAACCAACGACATATCTGGAGCTTTTTATATAGATTATGAATTATATGAATGATATTACTGATGCGATTAGAAGTTTTATTAGGTATGTAGATGCTGCGGCCGTTAAGCTGAAGCAGCCGGTGAAAATATATTTAGCTGTAGTGCTTGCGGTGCTGCTTGCGGCGAGCGCTCCTATCCGCGCCGCCGCGGCGAATGAAGCTTTTCAAACGCCCCAGATCGTATCTGAATCGGCGGTACTGATGGATGCTAAAACCGGGCAGGTTTTATATGAGAAAAACATGCATACCCAGCTGTACCCGGCCTCCATTACCAAGATCCTGACCATACTTCTGGGAATAGAACACGGCCAGCAGCAGGATAAGGTTACTATGTCGCGGGAAGCGGTGTTCAGCATCCTCAGGGGATCTTCGCATATCGCCCTTACAGATGGCGAAGAGATAACCCTTGAACAGGCCTTGATGGCGGCCATGCTGCCTTCGGCCAACGACGCCAGCAACGGCATCGCCGAACACATCAGCGGCAGCGTGGAGGATTTTGCGGTGTTGATGAACCAGCGTGCCCGTGAAGCCGGGGCCTTGAACAGCAATTTCGTCAACCCCCACGGGTTGCCCGATGAGGAGCATGTGAGCACTGCCTATGACATGGCTATGATCACCAGGGTTGCCTTGCAGAACGATAAATTCAGGGGGATTTTTGGAACGGTACGCTACACCATTCCCTCGACCAACAAGCAGCCTGAGTCCCGTGATTTGTGGTCGGAGCACAGAATGCTCACCACCAACAAATTTTACTATGAGGGAGTGATAGGGGGCAAGACCGGCTATACCGCGATATCCCAGAATACGCTGGTGACGGCCGCCCAGCGCGGGGATCGCGAACTCATCGCGGTGGTCATGAAAAGTCAGGCTTACGGGGTGTATACTGATACCATGGCCCTGTTTGATTACGGATTCAATCAGTTTACAGAAGCCAGCTTTAATCCCGCTGAACTTGTAACCCCTTCCCGCGGCCAGGACCAAACCAAACTTATAGCCGATATTTTAAATCAAAATCAAGATACTATTTTTACCCGGCTGATTCACAACAGTATCAGCCCTGAGGAGGTATCGGTTGATTACCGGCTGGTGGATGAAAGTCAGAACAAACCGCCTGATCTGCAGTTGAATATTCGACTTGACTCCGCCGGCAGCCTGCAGTATGCCGATTTGGGATCGGTGTATCTATATAATTTTGATCCTGCGGAAGAAAACGGCCGGCCGGCTTGGGTCAGCTTCGTTGTCACGGCCTTCAAGGTGCTGGCATATCTGATAATAGGCATTGTAGCCCTGTTGTTTATCTTGCGCTGGTTCATCAGAGCGCGCCGCATGCTGAAGCGCAGAATCAGGCTATAAATCCAGAATCGCCAGCGGGGAGGTTCTTAAAACGGCAGACTGTCTAAGAAGTTAAAACCGCCCGTCATGCGGGCGGTTTCAGCTGATATTGCTGTTATACAGGATCCCTATTCACATTAACCGGGTGGTTATTTCATAAATCACACAACATAAAATCCAATTTGGGCTGGCTTATGTAATAGCTCTCTATTCAAGCGCGGATTCATCCGCAATGGGATCTTCTGCGCCTTCATCTGAATTCTCATCGGCAGCCCCGTCATCAACGATGTTTTCGTCAGTGGTCCCCTCGCCGGTATTCTCATCGACAGTGCCTTCATCCGGAACGGCTTGATCGCCTTCAGGGTCAGAGGCCACTATGTCCACAGTAGAGGTTTCACTGTTCCATAAAACCGTATAACCCAACGCCTCAGCCGCATAACGAATGGGGATGCAGGTCCGGTCCCCGGTTAAAACTGCCTTGGTGTCCATTTCTTTTGCTTCCCCATTAACAGTGTAAGTATTGTTCCCAATAACAAATACTACAACGATCCCGTCTTTTTCAAAGGTAGCCTGATATTGTTCTGCATCCCAGCTCACAGTTGCCCCTAAAGCTTCCATCGGAGCTCTCATCGGAACCAGGGTACGATTATTTTCATCTATGTAAGGCTTTTGGTCCACAAACTCCACGGCCTGTCCTTCGATCAACACTGGAATGTCGGCAGCGATTGCCTGTGTGGCAAACAAGCCTATCATCAGAATCGCAAATACCAGAATCAATTTTTGCTTCATGAGTACCTCCTAATCTTTACCTGAACTCTTAAGTACAACTGAAATAACTCTCCCGGTTTGTCCTGATATTTAATATATGTTAAGCAACTGCTGTAGGCAACCAGGCTAATTTGAACATTATGGCCGAATATCTAACAATAACTCCATATTTCATGGAAATATTATCATGTTTATTTGAGAGATTAGCCTCATAGGTAAATATTACATATACAGGGTGACCACTGGGTGGCGACTGCCGAAGGGCAATATTGGGGGACGGTCCCGGCTTGCATCCTTGCCTCAGGCATAAAACTAATAAATAGCCATATTATGGTTATAAGACCAGTAAAGGTATTAGGGCTGGGGAGGAGAAAACTTGGATAGCAGTCTGACCGTTCCTGGTATCTTTGATGATAATCCCAACATTTGTTTAATTGTGGTGGATAAAGAGGGCTTAGTCAAATACATGAATAAGACCTATCTGCGGGTGCTGAAATTGTCTGCAGACAAGGCATTGGGGCAGCCGATCGCCTCCATCACCCCGGCCACACAGACCACCAAAGTCCTTCGCACCGGCAAGGCGATAACCGCCTATAACTGGAACATCAACGGCTATCAGATGATCGCTTCTGCAGTTCCGATTTTCAAAGAAGATGAGTTGGTGGGCTGCTTCTCTTACAGTATTTCCATGAATATCTGGGACCACAAGAATATACTGGAGAACCTTCTGGCGGAAAACAACATGCTCAAAGGCGAGGTTTTGAATGCACATACCTCAAGATACTCTTTTGATGATCTGATTGGGGAAGAACGCGTATTTCTCCAGGCCAAAATTCTGGCCAGGCAGGTAGCCCGGCAGGATAATACCAAGGTGCTGATCATCGGCGAAAGCGGCACTGGCAAAGAGTTGTTCGCCCATGCCATTCACAAGGCCAGTATACGCTGTAACCGCCCTTTTGTGCGGGTTAACTGCGCGGCCATTCCGGAGTCACTGCTGGAGGCCGAGCTTTTTGGCTATGAGGACGGGGCCTTCACCGGAGCCAAAAAAGGAGGCCGGTTGGGGAAATTTGAACTGGCTAACCACGGCACCATTTTCCTCGATGAAATCGGGGAAATGCCCCTGGCCATGCAGAGCAAGCTCCTGGTAGTTTTGCAGGAACAGGTCATCGAGCGTTTGGGGGGCAACAACCCAATCGATATCAATGTGCGGGTCATTTCGGCCACCAATCGCAACCTGGAATTGATGGTGCAAAAAGGGTCATTCCGGGAGGACCTGTTTTACCGGCTGAACGTGATGCAGATAGAGATACCCCCCTTAAGGAATAGAAAAGGCGATATCTTGCACATGGTCAGTACCTTCTTGAATGGTTTAAACCAGAGATTAAATATGAATATCAAAGGGATCAAGGGTGAGGCCCTGGACATCTTGCTCAAGTATTCCTGGCCCGGAAATGTCCGGGAATTGGAAAATGTCATGGAAAGGGCCATGAGCCTGGCCCACATGGATCAGGTGGACATGATCGGGAAGAGGCATCTGGCCTTCATCTGTGCCAAATTAAAACTCAATTGCTTTGATGGCAGCAAAGGCTTGAAAACCATTGTGCAGGAGTTTGAAGAACAGCTCATCTGCGACGCCCTGGCGGAGACCGGGCAGAACAAATCGCTGGCCGCCCAATACCTGAATATAGACGTTTCTTCCCTGTACCGCAAAATGAGAAAGTACGGCATACCTATCGACTGAGCGAAAACAATCCCCCCGCCCGAACTTCCAACCAACAGAGCCCCCTTTTCCCAGGTTTTTCATCATCATATGGCACATCTGAAAATCCATTCTTATTTCTGCCACAAGCCAAACTACGGACTTGAAGGTCTTATCCCCGCAGTCTGGCAATTCTGCCTGAAAATAAACTTCGGCTCACTTCGAAACTAACCCTGTTAATCCCGGTATATTGGGATTTTTAAGCCATGCAAAATCGTGGCATGAAGTTTGCAAATTTGGTAGCCAGAAGTTCAGAAAGGGGGGATAACCGGAATTCTGCCGTTTAACTGTTTAGCTGAGAAAAGGAAGGGATAAACATGGGATTTGGCTTTACTTACAATGAGGATCAATTGGCACTGCAGCGCACTGTGAGGAAGTTCGCGGAAAACGAGATCGTTCCGGTGCGCCATGATTATGACGAGTCAGAGGAATTCCCCTGGCCGGTAGTTAAGAAAATGCACGAACTAGGGATTTCCTGCATGAACGCCCCGGAGAAATACAACGGCATGACCTTTGGCAACGTCGGTCTGTGCATGGTGGTCGAGGAGATCTGCAAGGCCTGTTTGGGCATCGCCATCACCCCCCTGGCCAACATGCTGGCCTCGGAACCGGTTCTGTACGGCGGTACTGAGGAGCAGCAGGAGTGGTGGTTCCCGGGCATCTGCGAAGATGGGCAGCTGGCTTCGTATGCGGTTACCGAGCCCGGGGCCGGGTCAGATGTGGCCGGTTTATCGACCACCGCCAAAAAAGACGGCGACTACTACATCCTCAACGGCACCAAATGTTTCATCACCAATGCCCGCTATGCCGACAAGTATACCGTTCTGGCCACCCACGACAAGAGCAAAGGCAACCGGGCCCAGTCATTTTTCATGGTTGACCGCAACACCGAAGGCCTTTCCATTGGCAAAAGCGAGCATAAGATGGGCATGCGCTGTTCCGACACCTCAGAACTGATCCTGGACAATGTGAAGGTGCACAAGAAGTTTCGCCTGGGTGAAGAAGGGGACGGCTTTAAGCTGGCTATGAAGGCCTTCAACTCCTCGCGCCCCTTTATCGCGGCCGCTGCCGTAGGGGTGGCCAACGGGGCCTTTGAATTCGCCCGGGATTACGCCAAAGAACGGCGGGCCTTCGGCAAGCCCATTGCGAGTTTTCAAGCCGTCCAATTCATGCTGGCGGATATGAAGATGAATATCGAAGCTTCACGGCTGCTATACCAAAAGGCCGCCTGGCTGCTGGATGAAAAGATGATGGCCGCCGAGATCTCCGCTATCTGCAAATGTTTCGCCGCCGATATGTGCATGCAGGTCACCACCGACGCGGTGCAGATTCTGGGGGGCTATGGATTCTGCCGGGATTATCCGGTGGAGAAGATGATGCGCGATTCCAAGATACTGCAAATCTTTGAAGGCACCTCGCAGATCCAAAGGGTTATTATCGCCAAAGACCTGCTGGCCTAGCGTAATGGCCCCATTAGCGGACCGCCTGCGGGAATATGCTTTGGCCTGACCGCAGCAAGCAGGGAGTGCTAGTAAAACTGAAGGAGGAGTAAGAGAATGCTTTTTCAACCCATGCCGGTTAAAAAAGGCCGCGCCAAACCGCCAACATACAAAATCATGACCGCCAAGGAGGCGGTAGAAAAGTACATCCATGAAGACTGTTACCTGGGCATGACTGTCAGCGCCGCTCCGGCGGCCCTCATATGGGAGATAGTGAGGCAGCGTGACCGCATCAAAACCCTGGATCTGGTCATCACCAGCCAGATCGGGATGTCGTCCGCCCTGATCGGGGCCGGTCTGGTCCGCAAGATCGAGATGGGCTATAACTGGGGCGGTATTGAAGGGGAAGACAAGGTTTTCCGCCGCGCCGTGGAAAAGGGCATCCCCCGGCCTCTGGAAGTCGAAGACTACAGCAATTTCGGGGCCGCCATGCGGTGGGCCGCGGCTTCCATGGGATTGCCTTTCATGCCTACCAAATCACAGCTGGGCTCTGACATCATCAAGTACAATCCCAAAATAAAGGTAATGGACGATCCCTATACCAACCAGCCGATAGCCCTGGTTCCGGCTTCATATCCGGATGTGGCGGTAATCCATGCCTCCCGGGCTGATGAAATCGGCAATGTGCAATGCTTTGGACTGTATGGCAACACCGACACTCTGGCCCGGTCGGCCAAGCATGTCATTGTCAGCGTGGAGGAAATAATCACTTCGGCGGAAATCCGGCGCATGCCCAACCTCACCACCATCCCTTACTACTATGTCGACGCCGTGGTTCATGCTCCTTTCGGGGCGCATTGGCGGGAATCCAATTATTACTACCATCATGACCTGGCCTTTGGGCTGGATGCTTACCGGCAGTTCGCCACCCGGGAAGGCTTCGAGGAATGGGCTGAAAAATACATCCTGGGTACCAGGGACTGGAACGAATACTGCCAGCTGGTGGGTTATGACCGGCTTTACCGCCTGATGCAGAGCGAACACAAATATCAGCAATTCGGAGAGGTGAGGTGATTATTATGTCCCAATATACCCGTGATTACAATATGCCCGAGCTAATGGCGGCCACGGCAGCCCGAGAGATCCAGGACGGGGAATTGGCCTTTATAGGAGTCGGTATGCCCTTGATGGCAGCTACGGTGGCAAAATTCAGTCATGCCCCCAATTTCAACATGATGGTTGAATATGGCGCTATGGGACCGGCGCCGCTGCGTCTGCCGATGTGCGTGGATTGTGCGGTCAACAATGAGCGGGCTTACTTTGCGGGCAGTCAGCGAGAAGTCATGGGGGCCCAGCAGGCCGGTTTTGTGGATGTGGCCTGCATCAGCGGAGCCCAGATTGACAAATATGGCAATCTGAACTCCACCGCCATCGGTGACTACTATGCCCCCAAGGTTCGCCTGGCGGGAAGCGGCGGGGCCAATGACCTGGCCTCGTCAGCCGGACGGACCATAATCATGATGCGCCAGGATGGACGCAACTTCGTGAATGAAGTCGATTACCTTACCTCACCCGGGCATTTGAGCGGTCCGGGGGCGCGAGAAAAAGCCGGTCTGGTCGGGTCAGGTCCGGCCGCCGTGATTACCACCATGGGCGTATACCGTTTCGATGCTGAAACCAGAGAGATGTACCTGGAAAAGATTCACCCGGGAGTGGATATTGAAAACATCAAAAAGGCGGTGCAGTGGGATCTGGCCATATCGCCCCATCTCACTGAGACCGAGCTGCCCACCGAGGAGCAAATCATGATCATGCGCACCCTGGATCCCCTGGCAGTATACCTGGGAACGGGCCGCCAGACCCTGGCGGGCGATTTCGAGGCCTTTATGGCGATGTTCGAGAACAGCTATCACCCCATGATCAAGTTGATGCGTAGCAAAGGCATGATGTAAACCAGTGTTTAGCACAGGAAGGTGGAATAGATATGCGCGAAGTAGTCATCGTCAGCGGAGTCAGAACACCGATAGGGGATTTCCTGGGCTCCCTCAAGGATTTTACGGCGGTGCAGCTGGGCACTATGGCCTTAAAAGCCGCTATAGAAAGGGCGGGCATCGAGCCGGCTCAAATCGAAGAAGTCGCCACCGGGCATGTTTACCAGGCAGGCTGCAAAGGCAATCCCAGCCGGCAGGTGACCATACACGCCGGATGCCCGGTGGAGACGGTATCAGTAACCATCAACCAGCAGTGCCCATCCTCGATGCGCGCCGCGGAGATCATCGGCCAGCAGATCATGCTGGACAAGATCGACATCGGAGCGGCAGTCGGCCACGAGAGCATGACCAATATACCTTATCTGCTCTTGAAAGCCCGCATGGGATACCGCATGGGCCCCGGCAAGCTTGAAGACGGCATGATGTACGATGCTTTCATCGATGCTTTTTACAACTATCACGCCGGAGTGACCGCGGAAAACCTGGTCGATATGTACAACATTTCCCGCCAGGAGGCGGATGAATGGGGACTGATGAGCAACCAGCGGGCCTGTCAGGCCATTGCCGAAGGCAAGTTCAGGGAAGAAATCGTTCCTGTTGAGATAAAGAGCAAAAAGGGTGTAAAGATTTTTGATACTGATGAGCATCCCAACCCCAATGCCAGCCTGGAGAGCATGGCCAAACTGAAGCCGGCCTTCAAAAAAGACGGCATCATCACCGCCGGCAACGCTTCAGCCATCAATGACGGCGGCGCTGCCATGATATTGATGGGAGCCGATAAAGCAAAGGAGCTGGGAATAAAGCCCCTGGCCCGCATCGTGGCCACCGCCTCCGCATCGGTTGATCCGAGCATAATGGGCATCGGAGTAGTCCCCGCAGTTAAGCGGGTGCTGCAATTCGCTCACATGAGCATGGATGATATCGAACTTTGGGAGATAAACGAGGCCTTCGCCACGCAGGTCATAGCCTGCAACCGGGAGCTGCAGATAAATGTCGATAAAATCAATGTCCTGGGCTCGGGGGTCTCGCTGGGTCATCCGGTGGGCCAGACCGGAGCCCGGCTGATCATCACCCTGATGCATGAGATGCGCCGCAGCAAGAAACAGTTCGGATGCGCCACCCTCTGCGCAGGGGGCGGGCCGGCTATGGCCACCATCATCGAAGCATTGTAAATGTTGGGGGGCGATGGCTGGCATCGCCCCCATGATTAAGAAGGAGGCAGTCAATATGAGTATTTCCAAAATCGGCGTCGTGGGAGCCGGAACCATGGGCAACGGCATAGCACAGGTCGCGGCTCAGTCGGGGCTCAAGGTCATACTGGCGGACATCGATCAGGCATTTATAGACAAAGGCTTGATAAACATGGTCAAGAACTGGGATAAGGATCTGAAAAAAGGCAAGATCAGTGAAGAACAGAAAGCCGGGTTTATCGGCAATATCGCCACTTCTACCGATAAATCCGCTCTGCAAGACTGCGACCTGGTGGTCGAGGTGATCATCGAGAATATCGATATCAAGAAGCAGCTATTTAAAGAACTCAATGAAATCTGCGCGGCCCAAACCATCATCGCCACCAATACCTCGGGATTCAGCATCACTGAGATAGCGGCCGCCAGCGGCAGGCCGGACAGAGTGGTGGGGACTCATTTCTTCAATCCCGTGCCGGTCATGCGTCTGGTGGAGGTGATCCCCGGAAGCGAAACCAGCCGGGAGACCGTCGAGACCGCCATGGAATTCTGCAAGATCATCGGCAAAACCGCCATCGAGGCCAAAGAAGCCCCCGGTTTCATCGTCAACCGGCTCCTGGTACCCTATCTGAATGACGCCTGCCATGCCTATCAGGAAGGTGTGGCTTCGGCAAAAGACATTGACGAGGCCATGAAGTTGGGAGCCAATATGCCCATAGGGCCGCTGGCTTTGTGCGACCTGGTAGGGATTGATGTGCTTTTAATGGTGACCGAGTATTTCTTCAAGGAATTCGGCGATCCCAAGTTCCGCCCCTCGTTGGCCATGAAACAGAAGGTCCGCGCCGGGCACCTGGGAGTGAAGAGCGGCAAGGGCTTCTATGATTACAGCAAGTGAGGAAATATGCACTTAGTGTAATACCGATAATAGGGCCCGGCTTTATGCGACCTGATAGTAGATGTCTTGTTGATAATGCCTGAGTATTTTTTAAAAGAATTCGGCGCTCCCAAGTTCGGCCCCGCGTTGGTCATGTAACAGCAGGCCCGCGCCGGGCACCCGGCGGTAAGAGCGGCCCGGGCTTCTATGATGGGCAGGAGGGAAAGATGATTGAATTAAAAGAAGGTGAGGATATGAATTTTGAGACCTTAAAATATGAACAGCAGGATCATATCGGGATATTAACCTTAAACCGCCCCGAGGCATTGAATGCCCTCAATGACAGGTTGATCGGGGAACTGGATCAGGCTATGGATAGGGTTTGCCATGATGAAACAGTAAAGGTCTTGATCATCACCGGCGGTGAAAAGGTATTCGCTGCCGGCGGAGACATCAAGGCCATGCTGAAGTGCGATCCCCAGATGGCCAGGGAATATGTAAAGCCTATCCATAAGGTTTTCAGGAAGATAGAGGAGCTGCCCAAGCCCACTATCGCGGCGATTAACGGCTTCGTTTTGGGAGGCGGGGTAGAGCTGACTCTGGTGTGTGATTTTCGCGTTGCCGCGGATAACGCCAAGTTCGGCTTCCCGGAAATTAATCTGGGGATTTTCCCGGCAGCAGGCGGCAGCCAGCGCTTGCCGCGCTTGATCGGCATGAGCCGGGCTAAAGAACTCATGTTTACCGGGGATGCCATAGATGCCGGCCGGGCTTTTCAAATCGGGCTGGTCAACCAGGTGGTACCCTCCGGAGAAGTGATGGATGCCGCCTTGAAACTGGCTGCAAAGCTCAGCAAGAAATCGCCCCTGACCATGGCAACATTAAAATCGTCGCTGCACAGCATTTTAAATTCCGGCCAGAATACCGGGCTGGAGATGGAACTGGAGAAATTCTGTTTCCTGTTCGCCTCCCATGACCAAAAAGAAGGCATGCAGGCTTTCCTGGATAAGAGAAAACCTGAGTTTACGGGGAAGTAGACTGAACGAGTGACGAGGAAACAGGCGGGCGTTTTGTTCGCCAAACGATGGTGATGCAAGCGAACGGTTCTTGACTTTCGCATTTGGCGAAAGTCAAGAACCACCTGCATCCTTCTAAAGCGCAATATATAGGGACTCGGGATTTAGAGAGACACCACTGTTAAATGACTATGAAAGTGCCAATAGGTGGCGGTTGGAGCAGTAAATTACGATGATAGACGCTGTTGACAGATCAACTGCTCAATGTGATTATTCTTCTTTTATCCCCACCACCCGTATCCTTTTATAATCCACGATCCATTGGCCGTCTTGCAGCGTACTGTCTCTGAGCTGGTCTTTTATCTGCCCAAAGATCATCTGCTTCTGATCCGCGGTATAGTTCTTGAACAACAGATCGGCGAACATATCCAGCCAGTTGCTCAGCCCATTTTCCCCGTCTTCCAGAATGGTGGGCCTGACGAAATAACGGGCGTAGGTTACACAAAAGCCATGCTCTTCCATTAAACTGGTGTATTCGCCGATGCTGGGATAATACCAGGGGAGGTCTGCATCGCTGACGGGGTGTCCCATCTCCCGCAAACATTTCATAACCGCCCGGGTAACATTATTGACGTTGCCTCGTCCGCCGAATTCGGCGACAAAGCGCCCCTTCTTTTTTAGGGCTTGCCAGATACCGGCCAGGGCCTTTTCCGGTTCTTTGATCCAGTGCAATACCGCGTTGGAGAAAACGGCGTCATAGCGTTCATAAATATTCAAAGAGCAGGCATCGCCGGGCCGGAACTGGATATCCGGGTACTTCTCCCGGGCTCGTGCCACCATTTCCTTTGACGCGTCCAATCCTTCCACTGTGGCGCCGGATTGCTTTATAAGATGGCTTAAATCGCCGGTGCCGCAGCCCAGATCCAGGATGAGTTCACCACTTTGCGGCTGCAAGAGTTCGATCAAATCTTCTCCCAGTTTGGATACAAAGGCATGTTTTTCATCATACAGATCAGGATTCCACTCTTTTACCATTTACTGATACCCCCGTAAACTGATGCTCTTTAATTCTTCATTATGGGCATCTAATTCCCGGTTGGTCAAGCCGAACCTGCGCAAGCAGGGGGGTGACTATGAACGACAGCCAAGCAAAAAATACTTGCCCAGGACTTTCACTGTACTATAGACTTTCAGGGAGGCAGGCCACCCGCGAAATCTCATTTACATAGACGATTTGCAGCCTGGTGCCGTACAATTCGCTCAGTCGTTCCTGTTGCAGAATCTGCTCAACGCTGCCGGTTTCCATATACCCGCTACGGGAGAGAACTCCTGCGATCCCCCCCAGGAGGATGGGATGGTCAGGATTGTGGGTGGTCATTATTACGGCATAGTCCTTATCGGCCAGGTTTTTTATCAAACGAAGAGCCCGTAGCTGATTGCCGTAATCCAATGCTGAGGTGGGCTCATCAAACAAAATGATTTCGGGCTGCTGCACGATGGCTCTGGCTATGCACACCAGCTGCAGTTCCCCACCGCTGATTTGGTTCACCGACTTGTTGGCGAGATGGGAGAGGTTCATCATAGCGATGGTTTCATCAACCAGCTTATAGTCCGGCTTCCGGGGCCGGCTGAACATTCCCAGGTGCGGGGTGCGCCCCATAACGACAAATTCACGTACCGAGTAGCCGTAGGAAAAATAGATGCTCTGAGGCAGATAGGCTATCTTCTGGGCGACTTGATGGGCAGACATGCGGCTCATATCTTTTCCCTGCAGCATAATTTGCCCGTGGCTTAAGGGACGGATGCGGGCCAGGCAGTTCAGCAGTGTCGATTTCCCACAGCCATTAGGCCCCAGGATAGTGAATAGATCTCCCTTGTCGATGCTGAAACTGACATCCTTAAATATGGTGCGATGACCTTCATAGGCGAAGGCAACTTCTTTGACTTCCAGCAATGCCATATTAAATCGCCCCCCGTTGTTTGATCAGTATCCAGGCGAAAAAAGGGGCGCCGATAAATCCGGTGAGAATGCCCAGGGGCAGTTCTCCTCCGGTCAGGGTTCGGGCAACAGTGTCGATGAGTATCAGAAAGCCCGCGCTCATGAGGGTGGCAGTAGGCAGCAGCCGGACATTGTCACTGCCCACTATCATACGGGCTATATGGGGCATTATCAGTCCGATCCACCCCACCGTGCCACTCAAGCATACCGCGCAGGCAGTCAACAAGGTGGAACAAGTAATGGCCACTCCGCGTTCAAAACGCAGATTCACCCCAAGAGTTCGGGCTTGTTCCTCGCCCAGGGAGAGGATATTGATACGCCAGCGCATGGCCAGTAAAACCAGGCCGGTAAGAATCATTATGGGGGCGGTGGCAAACAAGTTCTCATAGGTAACCTTGGCGATGCTCCCCAATTGCCAGTAAACCATGTCCGCCAACTCGGTCTCAGTGTCGGCAATGTATTTCATCAGGCCTAACAAGGCCATCATAAACCCGCTGATGATGACACCCGACAGAACCAGGGCGATGGTCGATTTACTGCGCATCAAGGTAGGGATAGCCAGGGCCATGCTGACCGCTGTGATACCGCCGCAGAAAGCGAACAGCTGAATCTCGGTATTGCCTAAGCCCAGCAAAATGGCTGCGGCGGCGCCCACACAGGCCCCGGATGAGACCCCCAGTATATCCGGGGATACCAGAGGATTTTCAAACATGCCCTGGTAGGTAGCTCCGGAAAGAGCCAAGGCCCCACCCACCAGAATTGCTGCCAATATTCGGGGCAGGCGCAGATTCATGACCACGTTGTGCATGGTCTGAGTCCAGGTTGGGTCCACGGGGAATACATAGGATCCTAAAATGCGGACTACCTGCTCATAGCTGACATAATAGCGACCCAGACAAAGCGCCGCTATAGACAGGATAAAGACCGCCAGACACAGCAGGAGCAGCACTCCGGCGAGAGGCCGCTGATGGCGGGGTGTTTTGCTTTCAATCACACTGGTGCTATTCATGACATAATCCTTTTGCATCAATCTGCAAGGCGGCAGAGCCGCCGCCCTGCCACCTAAGTGCTTTATGGAGATCGGGATAGGGTTTTGCTATAGCCCGGTGGGTGAATTCTTGCCTGCCAGAATGGCATCGGCATATTCACTGGAAAGATCGTAGCTTAGAAAGTTCTTGTAGAAATCTATGGTCATCTGCTTCATATCCACACCGTCAAACTTGTCGGGATACAGGGTCTTAGCCATCCACACTACCTGTAGAGCCGATTCGGACCCGAAGCGATCCCACTGGAAAGTACCCTGAGGAACTCGATAGACATGCTTTGCCTTGATGGCCTTCAAATCTGCCAGGTTGGAATCTTCCATCAGGGCTTTATAAGCGCTGGCCTGGTTCAGGCCGCCTATCACGATATAATCAGGATCTAGCTTGAGCAGCTGCTCAGGGGTGATCTCTTTGTTCATACCCTGAAATAGTTCAGCAGTTGCAAGCTTCCCACCGCCCATGTTGATCCACTCTTCCTGCATGGTTCCCGATCCGCCGGTAGAATAAGCTGTCTTGCCGGCCTGCCCGTCAAGATAATAAACCGTTGGTTTATCTTCAGCTCTGACATCGGCCAGGCGATCCTGGACAAGTTTGATATTGCCATCCAGGTAGCTTACATAAGCCTGAGCCCGGGTGACCGCATTTCCGCCGAGTGCTTCACCGGTCTTCAGAACCGATTCCTTAAGAGCCTGGTAATTATTGAACATCATGTACATAGTTGTCAGACCCGCATTGCGGAAAGCCTCAGCGTCATTAGCGTTGGCGGTGATTACCAGGTCCGGCTTCAAGGCCAGCAGTTCTTCGGCGTTTACCGTGGAACCGCTGCCAAAGCCCGGTTTCTCTTTGATAGCAGGATTTACGTACTGCATCCAGGTAAAGCTCTCAGTCTTGAGAATATTGAAATAGGCAGGCTGTTTGGCTGTTGCGCCAAGAGTTATCATGATCTGGTTGCTGGAAGGCCAGCAGTTGGCTACGGTATTGACCTCGGCGGGCAGTTTCACTTCAACCCCGGCCATATCCACTATTGAGCGCTGGGGAGCGGTTGAGGCGGGTTGAGGCGCCTTGCCGCAGCCTGCGGCCATCGTCATCACAGCGATGACTAACATCATAGAAACGAACCATTTTCTCCTCATTTATGTACCCCCAATCGAAATTATATTTCATCAAAAAGATAGGCATGCGCCATAAGAACACATGCCTATCTTATTGATAAACGGTTATAATGGCCTTCTTCTCAAACACGGAAAGCTTGCCGATTTCCCAACAAACTCATCGGTTTTGGCCCATGGGCTCAGCCTTTAGGAACCAAAACTCGAAGTCCCAGATATTCTATTCGATTGGTACCCGCATTGCATAATTTGTCAGAAGTATAAGCTAATCACTCTGGATAACTAAATAACTAACAAAATTCTACCATATTCTCTGAGAAACCTAAATGTAAGAATTTCATGTATTTCCCGGGCTGCTGAAATGCGTAATGCGAATAATTCCGGCCTGGGCCGACTAAACATTCAGGGGTTTAGGCTCCCACCACATTATATAAGTTTTGGTTTCGATGCGGAAAGTGCAGCTGCCGTCAGGATTATCAAGCAGCCATTTATCGACATTGCTGCGGAAAATGTGCTCGTTCTCGGGCGGAAATTCGCATAATACCCTGAGATCATCGTAGGCTTCGAGCCGCGACCCATAACTGCCAGTAAAACCATCTGTGACTACCTTTAGTGATGGATCGATACCCAGGTCGTAGAGGATATTGAAGGTGAGGTTATAACCCAGCATGCGGTTCATGGGGGGCAGTGGCTTCACCTCTTCAGATGCTCCGATAAACAAGCTGTCCCGAGCATGTTTGAGGCTGGGGCTTTGAGCGAAACTCAGTACGAATACATATTTCCTGGCTGCCCCATTTAGCTTGACGAGATCGTGTAAACCCGCTGATCGGGAGGCGATAACCACATCATGCTGTTCCAGATTGTCCCCGATAATAGCATCATCCCAGTTAAGCAAGCGGGTATACAAATTGTCCACTCCGGCCAGCCGGGCGTTGCCTTCGCATACTTCCAGCATCTGTGGAGCGACATCCAGCGCTGTAACCCGGGCGACTTTCTGGGCTACCGGGATTGCCAACCTTCCCGGACCGCATCCTATATCGAGAACCGTGTCTTCGGGTTCCAGAATAAAAGTCTCCACCTGGCTTTTGGTATATTCCTTCTCCAACTGAACCATCTTGTTGTACATGACTGCGGTCTGGCCCCACATTTTTGCGGGGTCGCTGTTCATTCGTTCATATGCCGGACCGAAGCTTAGCTTCTGCAGTGCTTCCCAGTTAACAAGTCCCTTCATAATAAATCCCGCTCCCTTATTTTTAAAAACTAACTTCTACAAAAAATTACATAATTCCTTTTGAACAAAAGGAAGCAACGGAGACGACACTTTTGCTTCATCTCTTGCCCCTAGCGGATTAATGTAGTTAATTGGTATCATTAAAGGAAATTTGACGACACTGCGGAGGACAATATGAAATATCTTGTAATCGGAGCCGGAGGTACGGGCGGAAGCATTGGGGCCTTCATGACCGAAGCGGGCAAAGATGTCGCCGTCATTGACAGGGGGCAGCACCTGGAGGCTATTCGGGAACACGGTCTGAAAATGGAGACCACCCGCAAAGGGAATTACACAGTCTATCCCATGAAAGCCAGTGACATGCATCATTACCGGGAGCAGCCCGATGTGATATTCATCTGTGTGAAAGGTTATTCGCTGCTGGATACCATCCCTTTTATAAATAGGGTCGCCCACCGAGATACGGTAGTGATCCCCTTGCTTAATATTTATGGCACCGGCGGGAGGCTGCAGGCCATGCTGCCGGAAATCCTGGTGACGGATGGATGCATTTATATAGCCGCTGAGATCAAAAGGCCGGGCGCCATCCTGCAGGCCGGCGACATTTTCCGGGTGGTATACGGAGTGAGAAACTCCGATGAGTACCGGCCGGCGCTTGAAGATGTGGCTAGAGATCTGGAGGAAAGCGGCCTCACCGCCCTGATATCGGATAACATCCAAAGGGACGCCCTGCAGAAATTCTCTTATGTATCCCCGATGGCGGCTTGCGGAGCCTATTATGATATCGATGCCGGAGAAATGCAGAAGGAGGGGCGGGTCAGGGATGCCTTTATCACCTTGATGCGGGAAATCGATACCCTGGCCGAGGCCATGGGCATTCACTTCAGCGTGGACATCGTTAAGACCAATCTGCAGATTCTTGATAATCTGTCACCCAAGGCCTCTACTTCGATGCAGAGGGATTTAAAGCAGGGTAAGGATTCGGAAATAGACGGGCTGATATTTGAAGTGGTGCGTATGGGCCGGCAATATGGGGTGCCGGTTACCACTTATGCCATGATCGCCCGCAGTTTCGGATTCAAAGACTAGTTAAGCAACAAAGACATCTTTGTGAATAAATGTCTATGAGGCCGGAGGCACGGGACGGCGACAATTGGGGACGGTCCTTTTTGCCACCGTCCCCAGTTGTCAACCCTGGCTATTTACTCTTTTCTCTCTTCCGGGTGAACTCGATAATACTGGATGATAAGGTCGTCTAGCTGCTTGCTCAACCTGATAACGTCGGGATGCTTTAATCCTTTCTCTTCCCCCAGTTTAGTCAGCTTTAAGCGTAAGTCTTCTATTTTTGTAATGATATCCATGATCAATTCCCCTTTGTACCATAAGCAAATTGTCCGACTAACAATACGCAGCAGGTTAGAACCCCTTGCAGGATCGGACAATATATCCAGTTTGATACCAATACGCTATGGATTTTATTTAAATGGATCTCCGACCTTCGGAAGGATATAGCATTTAAGCCCGGCAGACTAAACACTAAAATAGTCGGCAGGATCTCAAGGTTATTTTGAGTTACTCATTGAACTCAATATTTACCGGGGTTTTAAAGATAAGCCTTGATTTGTCGATGTGCCATATAATGCGATAATTACTTCTTCCCAATAAACGTTAAAAGTGTCTTCGTACTAGTAATTCAATAAAACCAATGTTGTCGGCATGTTATGGACAAATTCCATTGAGCGCTTCCTTAAATTCAGCATAGCATTTTTCCCGGCTTTTCAATTCTAACTTACCGCTGTCCACATATCAATATGTCTTATATTTATTAAATATTGCGTCAATTTCCAAGATTTGTCTCTGAGTTGTGGCGTTTTCGACAATAGAACCTGCTTAATCGCAAAAGCAAGCCTTTACAATGGGTATTCACTGCAAATCTTAGCTTCCTGCTATTTCCAGTATTCAGCAAAAAAGACTTATTTCCTGCAATGGTATTTGCTTTTTTCTTCCGGTCACTCCCATATATGAAAATATATGGGATGTCAAAGGAGCCGCCGTCAGACAGGCCGGAAGTTGTCCCGATAATATTCGGTAATAAGTACATCTAATCGTTCACTAAGTTCACTGATGAAGGGATCTTGCAGTCCTTTCTCTACAACCAGCCTATCAAGTTTGCAACGCAGATCTTCAATTCGTTGCGCCAGATCCATAACTGTCTCCTCCTAATCAAACTGGATTGATTTTTATATCGCGTAACATATAGTAAAAATTTAGCAATCCGCCTGTCATTATTTCGACAAACGCAGGTGACAGGGGAAGCGCTTTAAAAAATGAGATGAAAAAGAACTCTGAATTCTTTGATCAAGTCATTTCCAGTAATCTATAATGCGATCGCTTTGCCCTGTGTAACACCCAGGAATAATTATCCATATGATATACCAATTAATTGGAAGGAGGTATCTCATTTGCCAAAAATTAAAATCCATGCCGCCAAGAATGATTGTATACCGGATCATTGTGAGCGGGAATGCGAAGCAATTCAGACTCATGTTCACGAATTCGCTGGAAGCACTACATTAGAGGGTGCTATTCTCCATAACCACAGGTTCGCGGGCGTTACCAGTGAAGCGATTCCGTACAGAAAAAGCCATGTCCACGCCATTCTGGTCAACACTGATTTCTTCTTCAATCATTACCATGAAATCGGGATAAGAACGGGTCCGGCAATTTATATCGATCACGATAAGCATATTCACTTTGTAGAGGGTGAAACTACCACCAACTTCGGCCATGACCACGATTTCCAGTTTACCACATTCATTGAAGATCCTCTGTTAGTTGATTAGATTAGCTCCCCCAAACCGCCCATCATTAGATAATAAGGATGGGCGTAATTTTTGGGGCTAAAGGCTAGTAGGGAGGCAAGCGCGACAAAAGAGAGTAAAGCATGGGAAGGCGTAAGTGGGATGCTTTCCAACCCCATTTACTCAGTCTCGTATCCATGCCTTTCCCGGAGACCTGCGTCCGTCACCTTCCCCCGCTCCCGTCGCTGGTACAAGAAAAATTCGGTTTTGTGTTACTATTATTGAGTACGAACTGTATAGGAGGTTATTTTATGGGGCACATAATTCACTCCAAAGACGAGGTCTATCGTGCTTTGGCGGTACGCCTCAATAAAAATCCGGTGGGAGCGCCGATAAACGACACCCTGATGGCAATTTTGCAGCGCCTTTATACCGAAGGCGAGGCTATGATAGGAAGCAAGTTCCCGATGATTCCGGTAAGTATCGAAAAAATCGCGGGTATTACCGGTATGGATATGGAACGATTGAAACCAATACTGGATGGCATGGCTGAACGGGGACTGGTGATGGACTTGCCCCGTAAGGATACGTTTTACTATATGCTGACACCGATGGTTGTCGGCTTTTTTGAGTATACTTTCATGCGGGCCGGCAGGGAAGCTGATATGAAGGAACTGGCCAAGCTTTTCAGCAGCTATTTTGATAATAAAGAGGTTCAGACTGAGTTCGCCGGGCGGGACACCAAATTCATGCGCACACTGGTGTATGAACACCTCATACCCATAGCGGTCGAGACTGAGGTCCTGGACTATGAGCGGGCCGGGGAGATCATCCGCCAGTCCGGCGGGGGCTCGCTCTCTATATGTCCCTGCCGCCATAAAGCACAGCATCTGGGTAGAGCCTGTGATGCGCCGCTTGAAGTATGCACTACCCTGGGCCCGGCTGCGGAGTGGATAATCAGGCGGGGTCTGGGTAAACCTGCCAGCGTAGACGATTTGCTGCGGGTGCTCGATGAAACCGAAGCCCTGGGGTTAGTCCATAACTGCGACAATGTCTTGAACAAGCCCACTTATATATGCCACTGCTGCGGATGCTGCTGCGTGGTTATGACCGGCATCAACAAACACGGACAGTATGCCACCCATCCCAGCAACTTCATTCCGGTATTCGATTCCTTAAACTGCATCGGCTGCGGTATATGCGCTGATAAATGCCTGATCGGGGCCCTCGCCATGGAGGAAGACCGGGATGGAAACGAGGTCCCGTTTGTGGATGAGAAGGTCTGCCTGGGATGCGGGGTTTGCGCAAACTTCTGCCCCAATAGCTCTGTAACCATGTCCCGCCGGTCGGTTGTGCACGTTCCACCCCGTAACGGGCGCGAAAAATTCCAACGCATCGCCCGGGAGAAAGGCAAAGCCTGATCGATACCGGCTTCAGGAGAACTATTTCATAAAGTCGACTGCTGCGCATCTCCGTCGCAGCGGACTTAGACTTCGCTTCAACTATACGATGAGATGAATGGGGAGACGCGGATGTTGCTTGGCCACCAATACCCAACCAAAAAGGCTAACTCTCCAGCTGGTTTATGAATTCCTCCAGGCCGACGCGGTCAATGTATTTGCCGATACGTTCATGTTTTTTGCCACTCTGGGAATAGACCTTGACGATCCGGTCCACTTTTTCGAGGATCTGCTCTTCATCGAGGTTATCATAGATGGTCCTGGCGATTCGTGGAGTGGTCCCGCCGTTACCGCCCACCATCAGCCTGAAGCCTTTGGGCATGCCCATCACCCCGACATCGCGGAAATGATTCTCCCCGCAGGAGTTGGCACATCCGCTTATGCCCATTTTGAACTTGCTGGGCAGCTGCATGCCGTGATATCGTTCGTCCAGCTTCAACCCCAGACCGACCGAATCCTGCTGCCCGCGCTTGCAGAAAGTGGTTCCCGGGCAGAATTTTATGCTGCGCACGCATAGACCGATAGCGTAGCTGGGCTTCATGTCCAGATCCCGCCACACCTCATCCAGGTCTTCTTCTTTCAGGCCTACAATAGCCAGGCGCTGAGCCGAGGTCAGCTTTAAGGCCTGGGCATGGTATTTTTCCGCTACATCGGCTATTCTTCTCAAAACCTCCGGGGTCACCAACCCGCCGGGCATGTGAGGAACCACCGCGAAGGTTTCTTTGTCCCTCTGCAAGACGGCGCCTTTATCAAGTAAATCGGTTGCGGCCATTTCATTAAACCTCCTTGAAGCATTTAAGCTCTTTAGACTATTATCATCTGATCGATTAAAATCATGCATGCTTCGAACAGGATGGTACCAAAGGCCTCAAGTGGACGCTTGCCGCATTTCCGGGTAGCTGACAGCCAGTGGAGGGTGATACGGAATGCCGTTCGACTGACGGGAGTTAAGCGGAATCATCGGATAAGATTAATGGGGGTGAGTAACTGTTCCGCCTGTCCTTACGAAAAAACCTCCTCGGAGGAGGAATCTTTCTTATCAGATAACTTAATGCGAAACAGACCGGCCGCGCTATCATAGTCACCAGGAGCATCTTCAGCAATGGATAGATTGAAAACCCCCGCAATGCTAGGGAAATCGCTGTCAACAGCGGGGCATGAAATACATAAACCGAAGGCGTTCTGGGAAAGAAAACCGGGCAGGCTGGCTAAAAATCCGCCGCGGCAGGAGATGATTCCGGGTGAATAATAAGCGAGTTGCCGATCCGATTGCCCCCAGAGGGGCAGATGAACCGGCAACCATGAACCCCGCTTTAGATTCCATAGTCTGCCCTTAAAAATTCCTTTGTGACCGGCCTATCGGTGTGTTATCGCGAATAATGAACAGGAAAACGGGTAAAAGGGCCAATAGAATAGACAGCACGGTATAGAGAATCGCCTGGGATGTATAGATTTCAAATAATTTGTAAACAAACAATGCCGCAAAGACCAATAATGCAACACTTATAAGAACCCCTAATACCGGAATCCCGGCTAAGATTCCGCCGCCCACAAATATGACCGGACACCACAAACCCAAATTATCCAGGTGATAACCGAATACATCCATTTCCTCCACTAATAAACCCATAATGTACAGGTCGGCAATTGGAATCCAGGCTAACCAGGGATTTTCAATACCCCGGTTAGCAGCCAGGGTTTGTAGTCCAATCGATTTTAAAACATAGAAGACCACCCCGATTCCGGCAAAAAACATGGTGGTGATTCCCGCCACTGCCAGGGCTGTACTCATACTAAAACAACTCCTTTATTTTCAATTTTTTATGAAGTAATCGCACCAAGCCACATATTCGACATGATGCCTGGTCTCTCCTGTTAAATTGAGGAAAAAATCAGGGGTTAACTTCCTGAATAATTTGTTCTGCCGTTAAATTATGCACTTTCCCAAGACCTTGGTGGTCAGGAATAGTCCATAATTATTATATTTTAATAGAGTGTAAGGGGTGATGGTTGATAAATCCCCTTTAGGCTTAAAAGAGAAAAGGATATTGACATAATTCGCTTAACACGTTTATCCTTAATGAAACTGAATATGTTCGGGAGCTTGTGAACAGGCTGAGAGGAAACTGCAGTTTCGACCGTACCTGATTTGGATAATGCCAACGTAGGGAACACTGGAAATATTGTGGGATGTGCTATGTTACGGCACATCCCATTTCTGTGTGGATCTGAAGTGCGGTAAAAGCCCTTTTACAACCGACGAATCTGGAGGATCTGAAGTAAAAATCATCAAGAATAGAGGAGGTAATTCACATCAATAAAATACTGAACGACATTGCCGAAGCATTGGCCAGAGTGCGTGAAACCACCCCCCTGGTGCACAATATCACCAATTATGTAACCGTCAACGATTGCGCCAACATCCTCCTGGCCTGCGGCGGGTCTCCCATTATGGCCGATGATATCGAAGAAGTTGAAGATATTACCTCAATTTGCCAGGCTCTGGTGATCAACATCGGCACCTTAAATCAAAGAACCATCGCGTCCATGATCAAGGCCGGCAAAAAGGCCAATCAACTCGGACACCCGGTGATCCTGGACCCGGTCGGCGCCGGTGCTTCCCATCTCAGGACCGGCTCGGTTTTTAAGCTGTTGCAGGAGGTTCGATTTGATGTGGTCCGCGGCAATGTATCGGAAATCATGACGGTTAACTCGGGAGCCGGCAGCACCAAAGGGGTTGATGCCAGCGCAGACGACCGGGCTCTTCATCAAAACACCGGCCGGGCTATTGACCTGGGCAGGCAATTGAGCCGGAAAGTCGGGGCGATTACCGTGACTACCGGGGCGGTGGATATAGTAGCGGACCCTGCAAATGCATTTGTGATAAGAAACGGTCATCCTTTCCTGGGAAAGGTATCAGGTACAGGATGCATGCTGAGTGCCATGATCGGCGCGTTTTGCGGGGCCAATTTGGACCGACGGCTGGAGGCGACGGCAGCGGCGGTTTGCATGATGGGAATAGCCGGGGAATTGGCTTATGAAAAGACAGAGAAATATCAGGGTGGTACGGCAGCCTTTAAAATCCACCTGATCGATGCCATGAGCCAGATTGATGAGAATATATTGAAGGCGAGGACCAGAATTGAAAGTAGATAGAGCATGTATGCTGTTATACGCCGTGACTGACCAGAGTTGGCTGGGAAGCAAGACTGTTGCCGAGGTGGTCGAAGAGGCTGTTGCCGCCGGAGCTACCTTTGTTCAGCTCCGGGAAAAGGAGGCATCTGATCGGACATTCATGGAGGCCGCCCGGGCTGTGAAGGCTGTAACTGACAGGTACCAAGTGCCCCTGGTGATAAACGACAATGTGGCCGTCGCCATGGCGGTAGATGCGGACGGGGTGCATGTGGGGCAGGAAGACATGCCGGTGGCGGCGGTGCGCGGGCTTATCGGACCCGACAAGATTCTGGGGGTATCGGCGCAAAATGCTGCCCAGGCTGTGGCTGCCCAGAATGACGGCGCTGATTATATTGGGGTCGGAGCTGTTTTCGCCAGTCCGGTCAAGCCGGATGCCGGTATAGTTGCACGGGAGGAACTCACCAGAATCTGTCAGGCGGTATCTATACCGGTGGTGGCTATCGGCGGCATCACAGCGCAAAACATTCTGGAATTGAAGGGCGCCGGCATAGACGGCGTGGCGGTGGTTTCCGCCATATTTGCCCGGCCTGATATCGGAGAAGCAACAGCTCAGTTGTTAACCCTGGCCCGTGAAATGGTGGGTAATTAATGAGATACGCCATCTTTGATCTTGACGGAACCCTGCTGGATTCCATGGGCATTTGGGAAAGCCTGGATGCCAAATTTCTCAAACGTTATGGGCAGACTCCCACCCCGGAGATGCACCGGCGCATAAAAACCCTGACTGTCAGAGAAGCCGCACAACTGTTCAAAATGAAATATGATCTTCTGCCGACGGTTGACGAGATAAGCTCTGAAATCAATCAGTTATGCACAGAAGAATACCTTAATCATGTGCAATTAAAACCCCGAGCCCGCGAGTTTCTGGAATATTTGCATAACAAGGCGGTCAAAATGTGCATCGCCACCGCCGGTCCGCGAACCAACACCGAGCAGGTTCTGCTTAGAATGGGAATAATCGAATATTTTGATTTTATTTTAACCGGAGATGATATGAAGACCGGCAAGGACGATCCCGAAATCTTCCTGCGCTGTGCAGCAGGTTTCGGGGCGCCGCCCGGTGAGATCACGGTATTCGAGGACGCGCTTCACGCCGTTAAGAGCGCCAAAAAAGCAGGTTTCAGGGTGATAGGGGTATTTGATCCCTCAGCAGACCAAGAATGGGTCGAAATAGTTGAAACCTGTGATGATTACATCAAGGATTTCCGGGAAGCCATAGTGATATTAAACATTTAGGGGCGGGGCCAAGTCATTTTGCCCGGCGAATCGCATTGAACAAGAAAAAGACAGCCATGCCCAGGAAAGCAGACAGGATGGATCCAATGATTATCGCCAGTTTGGCCTGATGTATCAACAGCGGATCAGAAAAAGCGAGATTAGTAATAAACAAGGACATAGTAAACCCTATACCAGCCAGACATGACATGGCCCATATCTGCATCCACATAATCCCGGAAGGCAGTTGAGCTATACCGAACCTGACGGATAACCAGGACAAGAGAGTAATTCCTATCGGCTTTCCAATAACCAGACCCGCGGCAATTCCCCAGAACACCGGACTCATCGAACTGATAGTGCCATTTCCTTGACCCAGGTTCACCCCTGCATTGGCCAGGGCAAAGACTGGCAGCACAAGATAATTCACGAATGGATAAAGTTTATCCTCAAGTTTTTGCAAGGGGGAATCCAGATTGTCAACCGATACCTTTAGTTTTTTCATCATTTTCCGTTGAGTTTCATCTGTACACATGAGATGGAAATCTCCATTAGGAAAGCTATTTATGATACCTTCCGCCTCTGATATAAACTGTGTTTGATTATGGCGAGCCCGTGCCGGAATAGTAAATGCCAGCAATACACCGGCTATAGTAGCGTGAATGCCGGAAAGAAAGAAAGTCACCCATAGTGCGATACCCAGAAGAGCGTAAGGATACGTTTTCCTTACGCCTTTAAAATTTAAGAAAGCCGATACTGACAGAATAATAAAGCCAAAACCCAGATTTACCAGACTTATCTGCTCAGTGTAAAACAACGCAATTACCAGGATGGCCCCCATATCATCAAAGATCGCCAGAGCCATCAGGAATACTTTTAAAGCCAGGGGGATTGATGAACCCAGAGCTGTTAAACAAGCCAGTGAGAAGGCAATATCAGTTGCCATGGGAATACCCCAGCCCGCGTGACCAGGGCCTCCCTGGGTCAAGAGCAGGTAGATCAAGGCTGGAAATACCATGCCTCCCACAGCAGCGATGGCCGGCAAAATAGCATTTTCAATGCTCGATAATTCTCCCACCAAAAGCTCTCGCTTGATTTCCAGCCCAATAACAAAAAAGAAATAGGCCATTAGCGCATCATTGATCCAATGGCCTAAACTATTGCTAATTCCATATCTCCCAATGCTGACGGTGATGAGAGTATCCCATAGGGCATAGTAGCTGTCGGAATAACTGGAGTTAGCCCAGATAAAGGCAATGATAGTCGCTGAAAACAGCAGTAAAATGCTTCTCATCCTATCGTCAAGAAATTTGGATAATGGCCGCATCATTTGCGTTAGGAACAGACCGTTATTGTCCCTCATAATCTCTCCTTCGTTAAGATAATCTTGGGTATATAATTCCCGGATAATGCGGTAATTCGCTGCTGAGTTCTGAGCTGGCAACCTTTGACCTTATTCATATACTCAGTAAATCCTTTCAACGTGGATTCACAGTTCCCCTATTATTCCTAACCTCTGTATATAACACCAATGAGGTTGATAAATCTACAATAAAAAAAGCGGCCAGCCCTGTTACAGGCTACCCACCCCAGTAACCGTTTCTCATAGAAAAACACCCTATCTTGCGGTTGCAAAACTTAGGTATTTTATCCCCGCACTCCAAGTTTTCACCAGAAGCACTTTGACCGTCATTAATATTATTGCTTTTGATTTATAGTAGCAAAAAAATGAGTCTGATGGAACATTATAGGCCAAAAATTTGATCCCCGTGCCTGCCCGCTAAAAACAATATCCCCTATTGCCAAAATACCTTGGGATAAATAAAATATATATATACTATACCCTGTATGGGTACATAAAACGGAGGAAGGTTATGACTATGACTCGCAGATCATTTTTAAAAAGGGCCACAATATCCGGGATTGCGGCGGCCAGCATCATGACCGGTGCAGGCAAAGTTCTGGCCGGGACCAGATCAACTGGGAACTACGCTATTCTGCATGATTTGAATAAATGTGATGGTTGTGTGCATCAGGATACCCCCAAGTGTGTTCTGGCATGCCGGGTTAAAAATGAACTCAATTTTCCTCAGCCACAGCAGCCTATTAAAAATTATTGGCCACAGCCCAAACATGAGGACTGGTCTGGAAAAAGGCATGTCACCGACCGCCTCACCCCCTACAACTGGACCTATGTCCAGCATCTGGAGGTGGAACACCAGGGGAAAAAGATCGAGGTTCATGTTCCCCGCAAGTGTATGCATTGTGACAATCCGCCCTGTTCAACTTTATGTCCTTTTGGTGTTAATGATAAGACCGCCGAAGGTCCAGTGGTGATCAACCCCAAGGGGTGTTTTGGAGGGGCTAAATGCAGGGACGTTTGCCCCTGGCATATCCCTCAGCGCCAGGGCGGGGTAGGGCTGTATTTGGAAGTAGTCCCGGATTTGGCTGGAGGAGGAGTTATGTATAAATGTGACATGTGCCATGATCTGATCAAGCAGGGACAGCAACCGGCCTGCGTAAACGCCTGTCCCAGGAATGCTATTATGTTTGGCCCTCAGTATGAGCTGCATGAGTATGCACAGAACTGGGCCCGCCAGAATCAAGGCTATGTGTACGGAGATGAGGAGAACGGTGGAACAGCTAATTTCTATATTTCCATGATACCTTTTGAAGTTATCAATCTTGCCATTATCGACCAGGATCTGGACGGCACGACTGGCAGAGTCGATATGGCGGTAAATATTGAAAACCCACTTGACGAGCCTGGTAATATCTTGAGCGGTTTATTAATGGCTCCTGTTGCCGGGGTATTGGCAGCAGGAATAAGTACTTACCAGATTATGAAAGGGGGCAATGACGTTGAAGATTAAGCGCCACAATACAGCTATACGCTTTACTCATTGGGTTACCGCGATGTCTATTTTTGTCCTGTTGTTTACCGGCTTTGGACAAATGCCCGTTTACAAAAGATATTATGTGGACCAACTACCGGGGCTGGCCTGGTCGAGCAATTTTCTGGCTACATTGTATCTGCATTATCTGGCAGCTATGGCATTAATATTTATAAGTGCCTATTATGTGACCTATTTAATTGTCAGTAAAAGATGGGACATCATACCCCGCAGGGGTGATTTTAAGGAGTCCATGCAGATATTTGCTTCCATGCTGGGGTTGGCCGAGGAACCGGAAAATGACAAATATCTGGCAGAACAACGCCTGGCCTTCGCGGTGACTGCTTTCTCGGTAATGGCCTTGATTGTAACCGGAATACTGAAGGTATATAAAAACCTGCCCGGGATGGAATTTTCAGTGGGTACGGTATTCTGGCTGGCGCAGATTCATAATCTGTTTACCGTGATATTGCTGCTTTCGGTTATTGTTCACCTGGCAGCGTTTCTCATCAAGGCTAACCGGCCCCTGGTAGCAAGTATGTTCACAGGCTATATCGATAGGGAGTACGTAATACATCGCCATGCTGCGTGGTGGGATAAACTGAATAAAGAGCACCGTGAAGCCGGCCTCACGTCTCCACCCGTACACCCTGAAGCAGTTCTCATAGCGGAGCAGGGAAAATCTTGCCTTGACAAAACCGGGAATTCATCCTAGTATAAACAAAAAAATAGGCCATGAGAGTTGCAGGTGCCCGACAGGGAGAATAGGGAACCGGGTGCAAATCCCGGGCGGGCCCGCCACTGTAATGCTGAGCCGATGCCGCAGCCACTCCGGTAAGGGGGAAGGGGCATGCCGGTGAAGAAGCTGAGTCAGGAGACCTGCCTGTAGCTTAAGGTTGAAGCCGAAAGGCAAAAACCTGGTGCGGAATTGGAGAGTCCATACCTTTTTGAGGTATGGGTTTTTTATTTTTTATGGGGGTGAATGAAATCAAAGCAGCGGTTTTGGAGACCATCGGCAGCATCCGTATTGAAGACCGTCCCGAACCTCAATGCCAGGAGGGGGATGTCATTTTAAAAACCGAGGTGTGCGGCTTGTGCCGTACTGATATGAAAGCCTACACCATCGGACAGCGGGATCTGCGGCTTCCCCGAGTGCTCGGGCACGAGATAACCGCCACCGTGGTTGAGGCCTGCAGTCAGACTGAATTCCGCCCCGGGGACCGGGTGCAGGTTTCACCCGGTGTGCCCTGCGGAAACTGCCATTTTTGCCGGCAAGGTCTGGACCACCTGTGCGACCGGGTGGAAATCATGGGATTCCACCGTGACGGAGGCTTTCAGGAGTATCTGCACATACCTGCTGCGGCGGCCCAGAGGGGCATTCTCAATCACATCCCGGCGGGATTGTCATTTGAAGAAGCCTGTATGTCAGAGCCTCTGGCCTGTGCCATTAATATGCAGGACGCTTTGCATGTCGGTCATGGTGATGCAGTCCTGATTTGGGGGGGCGGTCCCCTGGGAATATTAAACGCCCGGCTGGCCAGGAGCCGGGGGGCTGAAGAGATCTTCATAGTGGAGAGCCATCCTGATAGAATGATGCGTCTGCAGGATTTGGAAAATAGATGCCACTTACTGGCTGATCTTGAAGGGCTCAGAAAGGCGCTCACGGTCATTACAGATCACGGCCAGGCTGATGTCGTCATACCTTGTTGTCCCGATCCCAATGCCTTCAGAAGCTCCCTGCAGGTATGCTCCAAGCGGGGGCGGATTGGATTCTTCAGCGGGATGTCACAGCAGCCGGGCTTCACCAATGATGAATGGAACCTGCTTCACTACCTGGAACTAACCGTTATCGGCGCATATGGATGCTCCATACGTAATAACCGCTCCGCCATGCAGTTGATGGAAAGAGGGGATGTGGTGGTCAAAGACCTGATTTCCAGGCGTATCGGACTGGATGAACTGCAAGAAGGGTTGGATTTGATAGCTGCGGGGAAGGAAATGAAAATAGCGATGGATATGAAAAAAGGGAGGTAATGTGAGATGTCATTATGCGCACAGGAATTTGGCCGGACTATTGCTGATTTGATCAACCAGGTTGATCTGCCGCGGGACCGTTCCAAGACAGTATTCAGTGAAGTTCTGCTGGATCGTCAGTCGGCCATGCATCAGGGCGCATTTTTGAGCGCCCTGGCCGCCAAAGGTGAGACCGCTGAAGAGATTGCCGGGATCTGGGAGGCTATATATGAACATGACACCTGCAAGGTTGCCCTGGATAACCATGCTGATGTGGTGGAAAACTGCGGCACCGGGATGGATAGCCTGAAAACGTTTAACATCAGTACTGCCGCATCTATCATTGCGGCAGCTGCGGGAGTGGTGATGGCCAAGCACGGCAGCCGCGCCATTACCTCCAGCTGCGGAACCATCGACCTTTTAGAAGCATTGGGCGTTGATGTTGAAGGTCCACCGGAACTGGTGAAACACAGCATTGAAACGGCTGGTATCGGTATCTTTAATGGTATGAGCCCGCATATTCATCAAAGCCTGGGCAGAATTTTATCCCAGATTTCGTTCGGAACAGTTCTGAACATTGCGGCCTCCCTGGCCAACCCGGCCCTGCCCCGCTATGCCGTCCGCGGCGTCTACGACCGGGGATTGCTGACCCCGGTAGCCAGGGTGATGAACGAAATAGGATACCGGCGCGCCCTGGTGGTACACGGGCTGGACGCCGGCGGCGAACAGGGCATGGATGAGGCTTCCACCCTGGGAGAGACCCTGGTGGCAGAATTGTATCCCGACGGCTCAATTCGCGAGTTTTCTTTTTACCCGCAGGATTACGGAATTAAACAGGCCAGTCTGGAGGATCTCAGGCCCCATATCGACAGGGAACAGGAGGTCCTGCAATTCCTGCGGGTGATTGCGGGGCTGGAAAACGGCCCCCGCACCGATATTGCCTGCCTGAATGCCGCACTGGTCATCTATGTTACCAGACCGGAGTCATCTCTGGCCGACTGCCTGCAGGCTGCCAGGGAAATGATTAACAAGGGCCTGGCCCTGCAAAAGCTTAGAGCATGGGTGTCAGCACAAAATCAACGCCCGGAACGGGGCATTATCAGGCTTAACCAGCTTTTGGAGAAGATGTAAAAGACATTCCCGACGATTTGTCACCCCGGAGAGGAGGAGCATGGTGATTAAAATGCTGGCGATTAAAACCGAAGCGGGATACTACAAAGAGGGCGATCCGTACATGATGGTGGATTTGCCCCGGGCATCAGTCTACCCGCCGGAAAAGGCGGAATACGTGCAAGGCATTATGACGGGCTTAAAGCAGCAAGGGGTGGCAAGCCGACTGGTCGAGATGCATATAAGCCTTACCGAATGGGAGGACATATCCGCCTGGCGCAGCAGCCAGATTTGAGCTGTCAGGCTCCGGGGTAAAGCAAAGCCGTAACAAATACAGATGCCAATATTACTGAATATTTAAGCACCTGGGCCCGGCAATAGTGTCCCTGGGGACAGAATCAGTCAAAACCGGTTTTGCCGTGATTTTGATTTCTTTCCGATAGTATGCTATCATGGCTGAGTAAGATTGTTTTTTCAACTGCTTATATTAGTATAAGGCAATATGGGCTTACAGAGCGGGAAACTCAATTTATTATGAGTTGTCCGCTCTTTTTACATTAATACGGTGAAACCATATTTACTAGGTTGCATTTGCAGATGAATTAACAAAAGGTTGTGCCGCAGCCAACGGGGTGAGGGCATAGCCTGCATTTAAATAAGTGGCAAGCCCACATGTAAGGAGAAAAAAATTTGAATTTCGAAGAACTAAACCTGATTACGCCAATCCTGAAGGCTTTGAAGCTGACCGGATATGCCATGCCCACTCCGATACAGGAGCAGGCCATACCGGTGGTCCTTGCAGGCCGGGATTTGGTAGGATGCGCCCAGACTGGCACCGGAAAAACCGCGGCCTTCGCGATCCCTTTATTGCAGACCATCTATAAAGGGAAGTCCAACCTGAGAGAACTTCGGGCCATAAAAGCTTTAATCTTAACTCCAACTCGTGAACTGGCGGTGCAGATAGGCGAAAGCCTGGCTGCCTACGGGAGATATACCGGGCTGAAGCACGCGGTTATTTTTGGCGGGGTGTCGCAAGCTCCGCAAACCAATCAGTTGAGGGCGGGTGTGGATATTTTGGTGGCTACTCCCGGCCGGCTGCTGGATCTGATGAACCAGCGGCATATCCGTTTGGACCGGGTCGAGATGTTTGTGCTCGATGAGGCCGACCGCATGCTCGACATGGGGTTTGCTCACGATATGAAAAAGATTATCGCCCGGCTGCCGGTTAAGAGGCAAACTCTATTGTTTTCCGCAACCATGCCCCCGGAAATTGCCAGGCTGGCAGATGATATTTTGAAACAACCGGTCAGGGTTGCAGTGAGCCCGGTTTCATCGACAGTGGACACTATCGAACAAGCTGTCTATTTTGTGGATCAAAAGGATAAGACCTTGGCGCTGATTCAGTTGTTAAATAGCGACTCCATCGATTCTGCCCTGGTGTTTACCCGGACCAAGCATGGAGCTGACAAGGTGGCCAAAGCCCTGGCCAACGCAGGGATTCCTGCCCAGGCCATCCATGGCAACAAATCACAGCAAGCCAGACAGCTGGCCTTGAACAATTTCAAGGTCAAACGCACCAGAGTGCTGATTGCAACCGATATCGCCTCCAGGGGCATCGATGTGCCGGAGCTGTCCCATGTCATAAACTTCGACCTGCCCAATGTGCCTGAAACCTATGTGCACCGGATTGGAAGAACCGGCCGGGCCGGTCTGGGAGGAACGGCGGTATCATTCTGTGACCGCGAGGAAAGGAAATACCTGCGGGATATACAGGCCTTGATATCCCGAAAATTACCTGTCATCCGAGAATTGCCCCGTGCAGTGAGCCTGGCTGCCAGATAATTGTATATTGCCTGGGCTATTCAAGAGCCCGAAATCAGCGGCTGCCCAATGAGAGCCTGAGTCCCGGGAAGATCGGGAAAACAGCCTCCATTGGGGAGCATCTTCATAAGAAAGCCCGGGTCAAGCTATAAAAGCTATAAGAATGGCAACAATATATTGTAATAAATTCAATGGCACAACCTGCCAAAAGGAGTACTTTTATGGAAGAGACTATTTTAAAGGCGAGTGAAAGAAGCAAACAACGCGGCAAGTTCAGGGAAAAGGGCTTTGTGGCCGGGGTTATTTATGGCGAAGGTATGCAGGCGAGTAATCCGGTCAAATTCGACAGAGCGGCCTTGCAGCAAGTTCTTAAGCGCCATGGCTCCAATGCCAGAGTGACGATTCTGTTTAACGACAATAAGACACTGGGCTTTATCAAAGAAGTGCAGCGGGATGCGATTTCGCAGCAGATTACCCATATCGATGTGCAGCTGGTTTCCAAAGATCAGGAGGTCAAACTATCCGTTCCTATTGTTTTCAGAAATGTGGAAGATCTGGCAGACAGACAACTGCAGCTTCAGGTCTACAAATACGAGGTTCCTGTTACGGGAAGAATGGATTTGATGCCTGACGCCATACAAATCGATGTGGCACCTATGAATTTAGGCGATTCAATCACTGTAGACGACTTCAACCTGGATCCGCAGATAAAAGTAAGCGAAAAAGAAGATGCCGTCTATGCAGTGATCAATAATCTGCCGGTTGAAGAGAGCGCAGAAGCCGAAGAAAACCCAGAGATCAATGAGAATGCCGAACCCGCAGCCGAATAAGGCGCAATTGGGGACGTGACAAATTTGGGACCGTCCCCAAGGGGGTTATTTCGGTGTATATTGGGTAGCAGGGAAGACATAATCACACTTTCGAAGGAGCAGTCTTGATGCAGGGTTATTTTGCAGTTGGGACTATACTTTTGCTTATTACTCTGGTGATCTCGCGGGCTATTCTGATGCGAAAACTGGGCATCAAAGCCATGAGGTTTGGCGAGATGGATAAAACCGATTTCCTCATTCCTCCATTTGCTTTGCTGTTCTTCTATCTCATCTTTGCCAGCGCTCTGAACTGGCCGAAATTCGGCGCTGAACTGTTTTATAATGATATGGCGGCTTGGATCGGCGTGGCCTTGTGTATACTGGGCCTGGCCTTTTTCTTTTTAAGCCTGACTTCTTTTGGCAAAAGCTTTCGGGTGGGTATCGATGAAGATCAGCCCGGCGCTCTGATAACAACTGGCGCCTTCGCTGTCAGCCGCAACCCCATTTATACCGCTTTCGGGTTCATACTCCTGGGTATATTTTTGATTTTCCCCAATTGGGTGGTATTATTGTACCTCCTGGCGGGTCTGTGGCTCATGAATCGCCAGGTTCTTCGCGAGGAGGAATCATTGCAAAAGATCTACGGTGAACAATACCTGCGATACTGCCAAAAAGTCCGCAGGTATCTTTGATACAGCGAATTGAATCCGATGGGGTACTTTATAAGCAAATAAAGCCGGAGACAACCTTGATACGGGCGACCTTCGTCCCTGGAAGGCATGGCATACCTGGATATTTCTCGTGCTCGCCGACCTTCCATTAAGCTGATTACCTGAGGGCCAAAGAAATCTTCAATGGCCCACATTAAATTTTGTTCGCTTTTTGGAAGGCATTTCAAAATCGTTCCGGCCTATTCCCGAATTTTGGTCTATTTCTTCCGTTTTTTACCAACAGCCAGAGCGGAGAGCGAAATATTGGTGACGGTAGCAAATGCAATATTAAAGCATTCCTGGCTGACAAGTTCAACAACATAATGGCAGCATTCCGGGCAGGTTTCACAAGCGCAGAAGCTGAAAGCGAAGGAATCTGACTGCTGTACGAATTCGTTTTCATTCTGGTTTGTTACAAAATCTTCGTTAGACTGTCTCTCGAAGGTCCAGGTGCCGAGAGGAACATGACTGCCGCAGCAGACCCTGCTCAGCTTGAACACTAAACGCAGCAGAAAGTTGTCGTCGTCGGTGGTTCTGAAACTAATAAGTGAAAAGAAGTCCAATTTGACAGTGGGGTCGATCAAATCGCTGGTGTCAAGAGAAACTGTCGCCTGAACAACCCCATAGCTGCTGTTGTTGATACCGGATGAAGCCGCCCCATTAACCAAAATGCCGTTACAGGATATCGGACCGGAGCCCACACTGGTGCCGCACTTTAAGATCGTCTCAGTTTCAAAATCGGGTTTATTTTTGTCTTTATCCTTCTTAAAATCCTGGTTATCGTCCTTTTTGGGAAAAGGGCAATAGTTGTCTTGCTCCTCATAATAATCTTTCTTGGGATAAGGGGAATAATCATAATCCTCTTCCCTGCGATTATCACGCCTGTAGGAATCTCTCTGATAACGGGTTTTCATATAATAACCTCCTATATCTTTAAATAATCTGCCAAGCCATTTATAAATAAACGGCTGCTTAGATTTACTCTAGTTTATTCTCTAATACCATAATTTGGTTACTGTGCCGGATGCGGGAAATGCGAATTATCAATCATTTGTGAATGCGGGGAGTTCAACTGTGTGGCCCGGGGTCAACAAAAAGGAACTCCCGTATTATCGGGAGTTCCGTAATATAGAAATTAGCTTTATGCTAGTTTATGGAAAGAACTGCCGGCACGTTGGGCAATAAGCCCAATAAGCATTTTACTTTGGAGGTTTCTGTAATTCCGGTCTTGCACCAGACCACAAAATGTTCGCAATTGCTGATGGAAGGACTGTATTCGCGCTCCCCAACCTTGCTTAATGCCCGCTGTGCAGTCTGACGGGGCGAGTAGATTCGATAATAGGGGCTTTGCCGGATTAATTCCAACAGCTTTAGCCTGTCGATAAGGGAGGTTAAGCTTCGAAACGGGGCCGCCAATACGTCGATGGGTTCATTTTCATTAGTCTCAGGAAAAATGCAGATAAAATAGCCGGTTTTGCCATGCAGGAATCTATCCAGGGTGGTTTCCCGGATATAGTGGTACTTCTCAAATTCGTCAATATACGGGGCATAATGCACCACGCTATGGTCATTGATGTAAACCCCATAGTGTTTGGTGGGACCGCGGTAAACGCCAATAATATCGCCGAAACTTGCCGATACAACCTCATCAGCCATGTGATCTCCCCCTAAACTGATGTTGAGCGTTGTATTTAAAGTCTACGATGCCGATCCTCAGATTATACTCGTCGACATAATATGAAAACTACGACCTCTGGCATTATTCCTCCGATTCATTAAATCAGTATCACCCCGCTTTGCTAATCTTTATATAATTATACATTAAATTCCTCTCCGGCAGGCTGTTTCGAATCCAATTTAAAGGTATCCAGGGAAAATGCAAATGGGGCGGTGAATAATACCGCCCTCCATAAGGCCGCATGGTGCAGAGATAAAGCGGAGGGATTCTATTAGCCGAAGCCCTCCGCTTGATTACTTTTATTTAGGCACAAACTGGCCGGTGACCACTTTGTCATAAGGGGCTATCTTTTCCAGTTCTCCGGCATCTTTGATGATTTGCTGCAGGAGATAAAAATCGTTTTCCAGCAATAAGGGGTCCTTCTTCCAGCTATTCTGGTCTTTGTAGTTCTTAATGGCGCTGATCAGTATTTCTTCGGATTCATCCGGAAAGCTGGGCTTGATGGTTTGGGCGATCTCTGCGGGGGAGTGACTGTCTACCCACTGCTGTCCCTTATAGACGGCCCGGGTAAATTTCTGCACCAGCTCGGGATTTTTCTCGATGGTACTCTTTTTGGTGAAATAAGCGGTATAGGGGACTTCACCGCTTTCTTTGCCCAGCGAGGCTACTATATGGGCTTTGCCTTCTTTGGCCATTGTTGAAGCGGTTGGCTCAAAAATGATCACATAATCACCTTGACCGCCCAGGAAAGCCCCCGGCATGGCTGCAAACTGCATGGTGGTGTCGATAAAAACATCTTTTCCCACCGTCATGCCGTTCTTCTCCAGGACATATTCCAGTATGATGGCCGGCATTCCGCCTTTGCGTCCTCCGATAATGGTCTTGCCTTTCAAATCGCTCCACTGGAATTCGGGATCGGGCTGCCGGCCCATCAAAAAGGTGCCGTCTCCGTTGGTCAACTGGGCAAATACCACTCCATAGTCTTCTTTACCTTCATTATAGACGTAGACACTGGCCTCCGGGCCGGCTAAACCGATGTCGGCCTGCCCGGTCAAGACCGCGGTCATGACCTTATCGGCTCCCTGGCCATTGGTGAGTTCGATTTCCAAGCCTTCGGCTTTAAAAAATCCCTGGTTTAAAGCCACATATTGCGGGGCGTAGAAAATCGAGTGGGTGACCTCACAGAGTTTGACCTTGGTGAGTTCATTCTGTGCAGGGCTGCACCCTGATAAAACCAAAGTGAATCCTACCGTTAAAACCAACAATAGCGCCGTTAATTTCCTCATTACCAATCCTTCTCCTCTCTTTGCGCATGACCATTTTTTCTCAAGACAAAACTTTCGAACCAAACCACTCCCTGATACATGACCATGGCCGCAATTCCCAAAATAACCACGCTGGTCATGACCAAATCGAGTCTGAAAACCTGGCCGCCATAGACAATCAGATATCCCAGGCCGGCCCTGGAAACCAGGAACTCGCCCACAATGACACCGACCCACGACAATCCCACGTTTACTTTGAGCGCGTTGATTATACTGGGAAATGAGGCCGGGAGCAAAACCTTGGTCAGCACCTGATATTTGGTGCCGCCAAAGGAGTGCACCAGTTTGATTTTCTGCTGATCAACCCCCATAAAACCGTTTAAGACTTCCAGGATGGTCACAATCAGCGAAATAGCCAGGGTCATGACAATAATGGCTACCGGGCCGGCGCCGATCCAAACGATAAAAACCGGACCCAGAGCGATTTTGGGCAGGCTGTTTAAGACCACCAAGTACGGTTCAGACACCTCTGACAAAAATTTCGACCACCACAAGGCAATGGCGCACAAAACCCCGGAGACCGTCCCCAAAAGAAAGCCGATGATGGTTTCCAGACAGGTCACCCCGATATGCTGGAAGAGCGCGCCTTCATTGTACAAAACCCCGATGGTTCTGATTATCCGGGAAGGCTGGCTGGTTATGAAGGGGTCGATGATGGCCGCCCGGGCCAGTATTTCCCACAGAGCGACGCACAGGAACAGAATTATGAATTGAGTGGCACGAACCGTGATCTTTTTCCGTTTAAGCATATTCAGGTATTGGGCATGTGCAGGCGATATTTCGGATAATTGACTGTTAACCGCTGACATAGCAGCAGCTGGCTCAGACATGAATATCCAACTCCCTCCATATTTCCTGGAAGTAGTATCTGAATTCCGGTGCTTCGCGGCAGTTGATCGGAGTCCGGCTGGTGCAGCTCAATTTTATGTTGTGGATTCTTTTCAGACGCCCGGGCCGGTGGCTTAACACCACGATCCGGTCAGACATGCTTATGGCTTCGCTGATATCATGAGTCACAAGTATGGCGGTCTTCTTCTCCTTTCTGATGATGTCGTAGATATCCTCGCTGACCGCCAGGCGGGTTTGGTAGTCCAGGGCGGAAAAAGCCTCGTCGAGCAGCAGGATTTGGGGGTTCGGCACCAGGGTCCTGATCAGGGCCGCTCTTTGCCGCATACCGCCTGATAGTTGCTCAGGATATTTGTTGCGAAATTCATAGAGGCCATAGGTTTTCAAATAATTGATAGCCTTTTCTTTGGTTTCTGGATTGAGGGCTTTTTGAATCTCAACCCCCAGGAGCACGTTTTGCAAAATGGTTCGCCATTCAAAGAGATGATCTTTTTGCAGCATATAACCGGTTTTTTTGGAAGAGCCGGCGTTTCGTTCCCCGTACAGCAGAACCTCTCCCGAGGTTGGGCTGAGCAGACCGGATATGATAGAAAGCAGGGTCGATTTCCCGCATCCGCTGGGTCCGACTATGCTGACAAATTCACCTTCGCTTACTGCAAAATCAATGTTGTCCAGGGCCTGGATTTCGCCGTTTGGGGATTGATAGGTCATGGCAACCCCGCGGACTTCTACCACTGGCTTCAAAAAATCACCCCCCGGTATCTACTCCTAATATGTTATTCGAGCCGACATCAAACAGTGAGTGTTCTGTGAGGCAAGCGGGGCGGGGGATAAAGCGGGCGGAGGATAAAGAGGTACGCGCAAGCGGGGTGAGGTTCTTGACTTGAGCTAAATGCGCAGGTCAAGAACCTCACTCCGCTTGCCCCCTCACTTTCCCATATATTATGATTGTCTGAGACAGTTTTATATTTGAGGAATATCGCCAATATGCAATTCAAATGCGCGTTAATTGTGGTCACAGATGTTAACAAATCAAGAAGGTTCTATGAAGAGGCGCCGGGCAGATAGGAGGAGTCAGTTTGAGGTTTGTTTCATTTTGCCATAAGTATGTAAGCCAGGTCGGAATCATGCTTGAAGATGGGGTTATAGAGCTAAATGCACTTTTGGAAACAAGATTTACTTCGATGCTGGAATTAATAGAAAACTTGAGTTCCGATCATTTGAGAGAATTGTCTGCTGCGATTGCCAGGGGAAAATACAATTGCCTGCCCTTAAAAGAGATCAAACTGCTGGCCCCCATACCAAATCCGCCGCGCAATGTCTTTTGCCTGGGAAAGAACTATATAGAGCATGCTCAGGAGATAAAAATGACTCAGATTTCTGACACCGGAATACCTGATTGCCCGATTTATTTCAGCAAAATCGCCAGTCCGGCCATCGCCCACGGGGACCGGATCAAATTTTCACCACAGGTTACCCAACAGGTAGATTACGAGGTTGAGCTGGCGGTGGTGATAGGCAAAACCGGAAGCAACATTGAGCCCGAGGGGGCAGAAGATTACATTTTTGGCTATACCATTGCCAATGATATTTCGGCCCGCGATTTGCAGGGGGTTCATAAACAGTGGTTTAAAGGCAAAAGCCTGGATACCTTTTGCCCCATGGGACCGGTTCTGGTTCACAAAAGCGCCTTACCCATGCCAGTGGAACTGGATATACAATGCAGGATAAACGGCGAGTTGAGGCAGGACTCCAACACCAGGCAGATGATTTTTGACATCCCTTTTATTATCAGCGATCTTTCCAAAGGCTTAACCCTTCACCCCGGGGATATTATCATGACCGGCACCCCCAGCGGGGTGGGCATGGGATTCGAACCTCCCAGACTGCTGGCTGACGGCGATATTGTGGAATGCTATATCGAAAAAATCGGCAAACTGGTAAACCAGGTTGTGGCCGTCTAGGGGTGACACCTCCAGGTAAATTATTTTTAAATTTCTAATCAATTATCATATTTTTATGTTAAAATAAATCCAATATTATAAAAGTTCACCCAATGACTCATGTTTTATTTATCAGGTAGAATCTAAGCCAGGCAGCGGAAAGGGAGGTTTATTAATGGACAACAATGACCAGAAGCGATGTATCTGCAAAATGTGCCCCTCTTACATAAACTGCGGTGAGCCGCTGGCCTTCTGCCTTCCCGAATATGGCAGCAGCAAATGCATCACCGTCGGGTCGGGGTGTGTCTGTCCGGGATGCCCGATATATGAAGAAAAGGGATTTTCCAAGGAGTATTATTGCATTCCCGGTAATGAGGAGGACATCGGTTGAAGGAGGGTTGAACATGAAGTTTGATGAGGTTGCCGATATTCTGGTGGTTGGCAGCGGGGCTGCCGCTTTCTCGGCGGCGCTCACTGCCAGCATACGGGGGGGCAAAGTGCTCATGCTGGAGAAAGGGCCTATCATCGGGGGAACCACCCTGCGCTCCGGCGGCGGATACTGGATTCCCAATAACCGCTTTCAAAAAGAACTGGGCATCATAGACGCCAAAGAGGACGCCCTGCGCTATATGGCGCGCTATTCCTATCCCCAGCTCTACAATCCTGAAGATTCCAGGCTGGGACTGCCGGAAAACGAGTTCGCTTTGATCGAAACTTACTATGACCGGGCGGCAGAAGCAATCGATTTCCTGGCTGATTGTGGAGCGTTGCAGAGCATTCAGGAAATCAACTGGACCGGTAAACCGCAGGTGGATTATATGGATCATCTCCCCGAAAACAAAGCAGTGCGGGGAAGGGTGTTGTATGCCCGCAATGCCGACGGCAAACAGGGTTTTGGCGGAGAATTGATCCGGCAGTTGAAGGCCAAGGCCGGAAAACAGGGGATTAAGGTATTGACCAATCATCGCGCCAGCAAAATCCTGAGAAATTCCATGGAGGAGGTCATCGGTCTGGAAGTGATCGGCCCGGACCAGAAAAACCTCAAATTTCGGGCAAACCGGGCGGTTATTTTCGGCAGCGGAGGCTATACGCATAATTCTGAACTGATGCTGCATTTCCAGCCTGGACCAAGTTTTGGGGGGTGCGCCGCTCCGACCAACAGCGGAGATTTTATCAAAATGGCAGGTGCGATAGGAGCCAAACTGGGCAACATGGTCGGCGCCTTCCGGGCCGAAATCATTGTTGAAGAAGCCCTGGCCGATCCGGACGGCGTGCACAATGTTTTTTATATCCCCGGAGACAGTGTGATCGAGGTCAACCGGTATGGCCGCAGGATCATGAATGAAAAGCGCAATTACAACGACCGCACCATGACCCACTTCGTCTGGGATCCTCAGCGGGCGGAATGGAGCAATATGCTGGTTTTCATGATATTCGACCAGCGCACCGCAACACTCTGGCAGGGCTTCCCGCCCTATCCGGTCAAGGGGGTGGACGCATCCTACATCATCACAGGGGACAGCTGGGGAGAACTGACCCTGGCTATAACCCAGCACCTGAGCAAGCTGGCCTCGAAAACCGGAGGATTCAGTTTGGACCCGGGTTTTGAGGACAATCTGAAACATACCGTGTCGCGTTTCAATGAATTCGCCAGAACAGGTCAGGATAAGGATTTCGGCCGCGGTGATTACAACTATGACCGGGAGTGGACCACATTTCCCCCCACCGTTCCCGGCGTAGAATGGCCTCCGGCGGGCAGTTTGAACTATACCATGTATCCGCTCAGCGATCAGGGGCCATATTATGCCATCATCCTTGGCGCAGGCACCCTGGACACCAATGGAGGCCCGGTGATAAATAAATATGCCCAGGTTCTGAATGTGTATGACCAGCCAATTGCCGGGCTGTATGGCGCCGGCAACTGCGTGGCCTCCCCGGTGGCCAGGGCCTATTGGGGAGGCGGAAGCACTCTGGGTCCGGCTATGACCTTTGGATACCTGGCCGGTTTGCATGCCAGCATGGGCGCCGAGAAAGAGGTCTAGTTGGGGAGCCGTTAAGCAAAAGGACGGATCATTGACTTCGAAAAGCGCTGGCAGTGTTCAGGTAACGGAGACAGAGTCGACAACGAATACGGAAGGTCAAAAGATTTCTATCTGAACCTTGGATTATCGAGTGAAAGGTCCAGTTGCGACTGGCAGTAAATCAGACCATGAAGGGAGACGAAAATTATGTTATGGAAATGTTCGGTTTGCGGTTTTGTTTACGAAGGAAGCGAGGCGCCGCCAAAATGCCCCAAATGCATGTCGCCTAAGGAGAAATTCGCTGCCTTGTCCGAAGAAGATGCCCAAAAAATTTATGCTTCGGACCGTACCAATGATATTCATATGGAAATCATTAGACTGGCCATGAAAATCGCGAAATTGGCTAAAGAAGGCATTGAAATCAACCTGGACCCTCCCTGCGTAGCATTGTTTGAACAGGCCCGCGATGAAGCCTGGATTATTAAACAAAGAAGCAAAGCTGAAATTGCCGGTCATCTCGGTAAGGGAAAGTGGTAAGACAGCATACCCGGAAGCTCTCATGAACTGACCACAAGGCAACTGGGATCAAGCGGCCTGTAAGAAAGAGGCTGTCCCCAAAGTCTGTATAGACAAAAGGGATAGCCTCTCTTTATTCTTTTGATGCAGTTGTGGCTTTCCCCAGCCGGCGATGCTGGATTCACCTGCTAAAAACACGGTTTGTAGTTGGTGTGCAGGTAATTTTACATAAACTTATCGCGTTGTGGAATAGCCCGGTCCAAATCACAAGGCTCTTGAACCTGCCAAGAAAACTAGCCTGTTTAAGAGCCGTTTCAAAGCTTTTCTACACTATTCCACTTTAGGCAGGCCTGCAAATCCTCGCTGCAAGTCTTCGTCAGTGGGGATGTAATCCGACATGGTTCCGTCATTATACTGCGCGTAAGCATGCATATCGAAGTAGCCGGTACCGGTCAGGCCGAATAGAATAGTTTTGGCCTCGCCCGATTCCCTGCACTTGAGGGCTTCCACAACCGCGCCATAGATGGCGTGGGCGGATTCGGGCGCCGGCAAGATCTGTTCGCGCTTGCAGAACAGGGTGGCCGCGTCGAAAACCCTGGTCTGCTCCGCAGAGATGGCTTCCATGTAGCCATCGTGATAGAGCTTGGAGAGAATGGGCGACATGCCATGATAGCGCAGGCCGCCGGCATGGTTGGGCGAAGGAATGAAATCACTGCCCAGCGTGTACATTTTGGCCAGCGGGGTGATTTTGCCGGTATCGCAAAAATCATAGGCGTATTTGCCGCGGGTCAGTGAAGGGCAGGAAGCCGGCTCCACCGCAATAAACCTGCTGTTGGCTTTGCCGGTCAGTTTATCCTGCATGAAGGCCGCCATCAATCCGCCCAGATTGGATCCGCCCCCGGCGCAGCCGATCACGATGTCCGGGTATTCGCCGATCTTTTCCATGGCGATTTTGCTCTCCAGGCCGATAACCGATTGATGCAGCAGCACCTGATTCAAGACTGAACCCAGAGCATAACGGCATTGGTCATCTTTTAAGGAAAGTTCTATGGCCTCGGAGATGGCGCAGCCCAGGCTGCCGCCGGTGGTGGGATCTTTGGCTAAAATAGCCCGGCCTACCTCGGTAGTATCGGAAGGGCTGGGGATTATTTTGGCCCCGTAGGTTTCCATCACCGATTTGCGGAAAGGCTTTTGCTCAAAAGAAACCTTGACCATGAATACGGTAAGATCCAGGCCATAGAAGGCGCAGGCCATAGACAGCGCGGTGCCCCATTGCCCGGCCCCGGTTTCGGTGGTCAGAGAAGTCAGGCCCTCTTCTTTGGCGTAATAAGCCATGGCAGCGGCTGCATTCAGTTTGTGGCTGCCGGAGGTGTTATTGCCCTCGAATTTATAGTAGATTTTAGCCGGCGTATCCAACACTTTCTCCAGATTGTAGGCGCGAATCAAAGGGGAGGGCCTGAACATCCGGTAGAAGTCGAGGACACCGCCGGGGATATCCACGTACCTGGTCTCGGCATCCATCTCCTGCCGGCAGAGTTCTTTCGCAAACACGGGATACAGATCCTCAGCGGTTATAGGCTGAAGGGTTCCGGGATTGAGAAATGGATCATGTTGTTCCTTCATGTCGGCGCGGATGTTATACCATTGTTTAGGGATTTCTTCCTCGGTTAAATAGGTTTTGTACGGGACTTGGGCCATGTTTTTTCCCCCTTTGTAATTTGTTGATATTTGCAGCATCACTGGTATTTAAATATAATCTGTGCAGATTCCGTATAAAAAAGCCCACGTCCCTTAAGGGACATGAGCTCTTACTCATGCGGTACCACCCAAATTGGTCGATGACCCACTCGTTCCGCGCACCAGCATGCGCGCTCCCTTGATAACGGGCGGAGTTCCCGTTGGCCACTACTCTGTTTCATTTTGCAGCCACCCTCGTCAGTCCATTCAACTTGTCTGTTACTGCTGCAATCCCAGCCTCTGCAACTCTCTGGAAGTCAGTATCAAGCCTACTTCTCTGACTCATCGGTTAATAATCTGGATTTTACAGTTACCGGTTCAGTTTGTCAAGCGCATGACGGCATATATGCTGCAGCCGCATGATAGGGCATCTTTACGAGTATGACAATTTCTTTAATATATCCTCGCTATTCAAATACTCTGCAGTAAGCGCTTCGCCAGATCCAGCCAAACTACAGTTGCCCCGAGCCTGGCCATAGTGCGGATGATAAAGAAATGATTATAAACCCCGGAATATGAATATTCTTCTGCCCAAATCATGCCGAATCCAGCCTGAATTATGATTATCCGCCGTTCAGTCCTAACCATTTTCGACAAACTTAGATATAAGAATAGTATATTGTAAGTAATATCATTATTCTAATCTCCGGAGGGTGTAACTTGAAGGACGAAAATAAAACTAAGGAGCAACTTATAGAAGAACTGGTCGAATTGAGGTCAAGAAATGCGGCGTTGGAATCTGTTTTTGCAAACCACGGTGTAGTCCGGCAGGGTAATGAAACGAGGTCTCAATATCAATGGTTCTCAACCGGCAGGTCTGAAATATACGTTACCGACCCGGTTCAGAAGCAATTCCAAGAAAAGCCCATCAAATTTAGGTTCTCGGATTTGGTGGATATTCAATGTCTTCAACAATTGTTGAACTCATTTTATATGGCCACCGGAATTCCATATGGACTGCATGATGAAGAGAATAACGTCATAAGCGGGATAGGCTGGCAGGACATATGTGCCCTTTTTCACCGTAAATGCCCTGAGACCTACGAAAGATGCAAGCAAAGTGACGCTTACATCGCCGCTCATCTGCATGAGGAGGCGTATATAGGTTATAAGTGTCTCAACGGCCTGATGGACTACGGCACTCCCATCGTAGTGGAAGGTCAGCATTTGGGCGGCATTTTCCTGGGACAACTTCTTCATGAACCGCCTGACGAGGACTTTTTTCGCCAACAGGCGCAAGAGCATGGATTTGACGAAAACGCCTATATGGAAGCACTTCGCCGGGTGCCCATAATCTCTGAAGAGCAGGTGGGGGCTATAATGGCCTTTTACTCCAAGTTGGGACAGATGCTTATAGCCATGGGTCTGGAGCGAAAACGCAAACTGGAGGAAGCAGATAAAATTATTAAAGACCGTGAGGAGAGACTGAGACTGGTATGGGCGACTCACAACGACGGTTTCTGGGATTGGAATACCGTAACCGGCGAAGTATATTACAGCCCCCGCTGGGCTGAGATGTTGGGATATTCGCCGGAAGAACTGGAACCCTGCATTCACGCTTGGGAAAGACTGGTGCATCCTGATGATAAAACGGCTATGCTGCAGGCTATCAATGACCATCTGTTGGGGAAAACCACCAAGTTTGAAATGGAATATCGTATGCTCACTAAATCAAGGGAGTGGAAGTGGGTTATGTCGCGGGGCCGGGTGGTTGAGAGAGATGCAGCCGGTCAGTCCTTGAGCATGGCGGGAATACATATCGATCTGACAGACCTGAAGCGGGCCGAAACCGCTATGCGTCAATCACATCAGAAGTTTTTGAAAGCCTTCCAGTATAACCCCGACCCTATGGCAATAACCATATTGAGGGAAGGGCGCTTCGTGGAAGTCAATGATGCTTTTGTCACTACTAGCGGCTTTACCAGACAAGAAACCATAGGCCGCACGGTTTACGATTTAAAAATCTGGGTTAATTTTTCAGACCGCAAGCGCCTATTCCAGGCACTTAGGGAAAACGGAAGCATCAGGGACTTTGAAGTTGAACTAAGATTGAAAAACGGCGAGATACGAACCTTTTGCCTTTCCGGAGAAATATTTGAGCTCGATGGCAAACCGCATTTCCTAAAATCATGCAAAGATATTACTGAAAGTAAACGCATCCAGGATCAAATCCGTTTGTCAGAGGAACTTTTTTCTAAGGCTTTCAATACCAGCCCCATACCAATGGTGATTATCTCTGCAGATGATCAGAAATACATCATGGTCAACATGGCATATTGCCACTGTACCGGTTACAGTTATGAAGATACTATTGGTCATACACCTCTGGAGTTGGGATTTTTTATGAAGGCTACCGACTACGACCAGGCTGAATGGCTGCTTTTGACCAATCAATCAGTTCGGGATATGGAAATCATGTTTCGTAACAAGAAAGGCGAACAGAGATTGGGCCTGATTTCTACGGAAAATATTGTTGTTGATGGCCGGTCTTGTATACTCGGTATATTAGTCGACATAACAGAGCAAAGAAAAATGGAAATTGAGATGACCCGGCTGGACCGTCTTAACCTGGTTGGAGAAATGTCAGCCAGCATCGGCCATGAGATCCGCAATCCGATGACAACCGTACGCGGGTATCTGCAGCTCTTGCGGGAAAGGGAGGATTATCAACCAGATAAGGACTACTTTGATCTGATGATCGAAGAACTGGACCGGGCTAACTCCATTATCACTGAATTCCTTTCACTGGCGAAAAACAAAATGGTGGATATGACCCGGCAGAATCTTAATGCGATCATCAGTAAGTCGCTGCCGCTTATTGAGGCCAGTGCTCTGAGCAGGAATCAATACATTTATCATGAACTCAATGATCTCCCTGACCTGCTCCTCGATAAGGAAGAGATCCATCAGCTTATACTGAACATGCTTAAAAACGGCTTGGAGTCAATGTCGTCAACCGGGGCGGTAACTATTAAAACCCTGGTGGAGAATGAAAATGCACTACTGGTAATTGAGGATCAAGGCTCCGGGATAGACCGAGCCGTTCTTGATAAACTGGGGACGCCCTTTTTTACCACCAAAGAGAATGGAACCGGCTTGGGTCTGGCGGTTTGCTACCGTATTGCGGCTCGCCACAATGCCACAATTGACGTAAAGACCAGTTCAAAGGGTACTGCCTTCTTTATAAGGTTTCCAATTCCTCAGTGATGGCAGATAAAAAATAATGGCATAGTGGTGAAAACTATCCCGGTATTATGGCCAATGGTTTAGCTCTTTGAGGTGTTGGCGGGCGATGCTGTTTAGTATCCTGCTCACTTCAATCTGCTTTTGTGGAATGAAGCCGGTGCTCTTCAAGCCTTTAATGGAAGCATGGTTATTGATTAAAACGCTGCTCCACACCTGTCGGCAGCCTTCTTTATATAAAAGCTCAAATATTTTGGTCAGCAGAAAACCGTGTATTCTATTCCCCCTGAATTCGGTATCAACATAGTTGGGACCGATATATATTCCGGCTTTTACCTCCAGACAATAGCTGAAGAATGGGAACTGGCGGTTCTGGTAATGACACCAGGAATAGGCGATAAGCTGATTATTGTAAAAAGCCCCCAGGCATCTGGCTCCTTCGGCAAAAAAAGTGGCAATTCGTTCCTTGCTCAGCCCGTTCAGCTCAGAGATCAGCCGGGTATGACTGCTGTTTAAAGGCCTGCATTCAACGGAAAGGCCGGGTATCTCTATTTGAGGCGGCTGATCCAAGCGCTTTAGAACCACCAGGAGAGTCGCCTTTTTGTAAATAAGGCTGGCCAGGCGATTGGTGATTTTTTTCCAGGTGAGCCTTCTCAGTCTGAGTAAGGTGTGGCGGGTTATTTGTCTTAAGCTTTGCCGCTTCTTCCCCAAACGGTCATAGGTATAACCGTTTTTTGCGCTTCCTTCCACAATATTGCATCTCCTTTTGACAGGACAGTATCGCTGTTGAAGTACCGTTTTATTAAGTTTTTCCTCAATTATCGGGTTTTATTATATCGGGAAGCCCCGGGTGCGTGACCAAGGCAGTTTCAGTTCATTATTAAGCGCCTTCACTTGCGATCTGCAACAGCAATCCCTAATAATGCGTTTATACTCCGTTCATGTAAACGATATATACAGGATTTGTCTGATCGTGCTAATATATGGATGCAAGATTGCGCCCATTTCAAAGCTTCGAGGTTAAAGAATGAGTGTTAACATAGATTTCGTCATTACCTGGGTTGACGGCGATGATAAAGACTGGCAAAAGAGTAAAAACAGCTATCTGACGGCCGGTTGTGAAGACTCTCCCAATCTGTATAGAGATTGGGACAACCTGCAATACTGGTTTAGAGGCGTAGAGAAATTTGCTCCCTGGGTGAGTAGAATACATTTTGTGACCTGCGGCCATTTACCCAAGTGGCTGAATAGGGATCACGGCAAACTCAACATCGTCAAGCACAGTGATTTCATACCACCGCAATATCTTCCCACATTCAGCTCTCATGCCATTGAGCTGAATCTGCATCGAATCGAAGGTTTGACCCAACAATTCGTTTATTTCAACGATGACACCTTCGCTATTAAGCCTGTGCGGCCCGAAGATTTTTTCAAAAACCATCTTCCCTGTGCAAGCGCGGTTATGACCGCTCTGATGCCCGTGGTTCCTGAAGACCCTTTCTTCCACTACTTGATTAACAACCTGGCCATCATTAATAAATACTTTACAAAAAGAAAAGTGTTAAGAAGCCATTTTGGGAAATGGTTTAGCCTGAAATACGGAAAATACCTGTTGAACAATATTTACTATGCGCCTTTGCGAAGCTTTTCTGGTTTCGCGAACTTCCATCTGCCCGCGTCTTTTTTGATTTCAATCTGTAAAGAAGTGTGGGAAAAGGAATTTGCTATACTTGATGCTACATGCAAAAACAAATTCCGGACAATAAACGATGTTAACCAGTATGTTTTTTCTTACTGGCAGTATGCATCCGGTCAATTCTCTCCCCGACCTGTTAGTTCAGGACGCCTTTTTGTGATGGGAGATAATGATCAAGAACTCTTTGAGGCTATGTCCGGCAATGAGTATAAAATGATATGCATTAATGATAGTGTGTACGAAACCGACTTCATCCGAAAAAGAGAAGCCGTAAAGAAGCGTTTTGATCAACTGCTCCCGGATAAATCGGGGTTTGAGTTGTAACTGCATCCCGATTTCACTCCACGATCGCTTTCCCCGGGCTTTCATATTTAGTGTACAAATATAGCCATAATTTTTTGAACTTGAATAGTATCGGCTGAATTAAATAACTGTAATATTCCCGGTAGCCGTCAACGATTACGCAGTCATCATAAACATTAAAAGTGTGAAACCCCATATTATAGGGAGGCGATAAGGCACTGGACAATGACAGCACTTCTTGTTCCGAATATTCTTGACAAGTTAATTTCTTGACTTCCATGATCCTGATGGAATGCCCGTAAGATTTCTCGCAATCCATCACCGGCCTGAATAATCGGCCCCGGTGTTTAAAAAAATGGCCGGCGGGACGCGCGGTCTTCAAATCGATTTTGACGGGATTCATTTCATGAGGCGAGAACTCCCCTAATTGATCGGAGCAGAATATGCTCAGCTTGCTCATCGAATCTTCACGGCTTTCTCTGGTGGTGGCAAAGATCCAGTACTTACCGTTATATTCGAGCAGGGTCGGATCTACCAGGGCATGGTCAGTTAATTTTAATTTTTGGTATCCTTCATCTCCGCCCACCGGTTTGTATGCGTATACTGCGCCGCTCCGATAGCCTTCCGGTATTATGTGATCCTGGTAAATAAAAGGATAAGACAGATGATGCTTGTCATTGAGGATGGTTTCTTTATTGACCAGCCTTAAGGAGTTTTTATCAATAGTTAGACGGGAGATCCTGCCTTTGTCCTCGCAAAAAATATATTCCTCAACTAAGATATAGTAATAACGGTCGTCTTGAGTCTGCAGGAAGGGATCTGCGAAATAACGGTCGCGGTATTTATGCTTAACCCAGCGAATTTTCAGATCACCGGGGTTCTTGAAGATGTCATCGATGCCTGACGGTACTACCCCGATATTCCAGGCCCCCAGCAAAAATCTATGTTTGATCCCCATCGTGTAAACCTCTGGTATAAAAATCTGCCCTGCATAGTACCTTAAATTAATACAGGACAAGGCGGAAAATTAAGGAATTAGCCCGGCAAGTCCATTTGTTGCTCGGGGTCATTAAAAATGAGACACTCTGCAATACAATTCCACTTAGACATACAACCATATTATATCAGACCGAGTAACCGCAGCCCCATTCCATTGTCATGCTTCTGTTCAAACGTTTTCAAGCGGTTTGGCAACCCCGGTGTGTTTGCCGCGATTTCAGAGCATTTGTCATTGCCAGTACATATTTGCCGGGGCAAAATGTCCGGGTCTGCGGGGTGGAGTATATTACAATAGCAGCCTCATGATATGGGGATATGGGGAATGGCATGGTTTGAGATGCCGGGCTTCGCTTATGGGCAGAATAGGCAGCTTCCGGCAGGTTGAGAAACGCCGGATTGGTTGGCTTGACTGGCTTCAATATCGGGGACTGGCCGCAGGTAGCCGCTGATAAATATCAGGCCCAACACGGTAAAGAAAACCAGGTTGAAAATCAGGAAATGGCACTTTCTTGACATAAGGCGCCTCCTACCAAAAACCAGATATAGTCTACAACTAGCTGCCGGTGCTGTTATTGGCACTGCTAGCGGTCATGAGCTTCCCGCTGAACAGGGCCATAACAAATAAGAGCAGCGGCAATCCCAGGCTGACTGCCAGGCAGATCTGAGCCCAGGGGTAATCCAGGAAATTAACGTAGTTATTGTGATCCTTGGCCATGAAATAGGTTATCGGCACAAGCACCAGGGATAAGGGGACCACAATATACCAGTCTTTCTTTATGCCGCTGATCTGTTTTATGCTGTACATGGCACAAAAGTACAGGGTGGCCGATTGTACGAAGGTTGAGAAGGTAAAAAAGAACACCATGATCAGCTCGTAGCGGGGCAAAAACCTGGTCAACTGGGCGCATCTGATCTGCTGCATACACACCACCACATACTGTTCCATGGCGCCCGCCCCCATCACCCCCAATTCCAAAACCGGCCAGGTAATAATAATTACAGCGGAAACCGCCATAGCCCAGAATGTTAACCGACCTGCTTTATTGTTGTCATTGAGCATGGGGAAAATCATGCCTATTGCCATGGCCGCCAGAGCCAGGTCGCCGAACACATAAATAGAAGCTGCCAGATTATCCACAATCCCGCGGTCAAACAGGGGCAGGAGATTTATCATCTCAAAATCCCCGATAGTGCCGAAAATCATAGTCACATTGATCAACAGGCATCCCAAAAAGCCCAGGAGGGCATAGCGTATAATGTTTTCGATCCCCAGAATAACCCCATACATACAGAGCAGAATATAGATAAGGCATATAACCAGGAAGGGTGTTTCTATCAGGAAATATTCCTTAAGATGCAAAGTCATCACATTGGCAGATACTGCGAAGCCTAGGGAAAAGAATGCCGCCAGCATCAGGCCCGCCAACTTGCCCGGCCATTTGCCTATGACTTGTTCCACGATTCCGATTATGGTCAGTTTGGAAAACCTTGAACTGAGGAAGACGATCAACAAGAGCATCAAAGTACCTGCTGCAAAACCGATGGCCATAGCCGTCCAGGCATCCCCTCCCACCCGTCTGGCAGTAACCCCGGCGGTTATGCCGATGGCTTTGGGAAAAAGCAGGTTGGGAATGAGCAGAAAGTATTGCATTCTATCTATTTGCACTTTGGTCATGTTAAGATCGCTCCTTATAGTTTCTCTGCGGGATTTGATTGAGGGTGCTGGAGTCGATGGAGACGTTGACCACTACCTCCACTTCAACTTCCGGGAATGTTTCGGCCCACCGATATTTTAGGTCCTGATTCCACTCCTTCTTGTGCTGCACATGCACGGTACTGCCAAATTTCAGCACATCACTTCTGAACTCCTTTTGAACCTTGCTGACGCTCGAGCGAACCTCTGTAGCGATCTGCTGTTCCGCCAGCCCTTCCAGGGCGCTTTTAAACTCATCCATAGTTAACGAGCTAGAAATGTCTTCTTCGGTGATGTGTCCGGTTCCCGAGATTTCTATAGTAAACTCAGGCATATCCTGGTTGAGCCGGGATTCGATTTTGGCATGTACTGACCTCATCTCCACAGCCACCGCTTTAACACTGTTTTCGGGATGGGGCAGTGAGATTACTGAATTGGGCTCTTCGCCCAAAAACCAGGACAGTCCCCGGGCTTCATCTGCGGAAAGATACCCCAGCATTCTGGTGTTGTGGAAAACCGCCATCCCTGATATCTCGATCTGCTCCACAATATTTTCCGATACATTGGCGAGACCGGCTTCAGTCAGGGCCTGGTTTAAGGTGAGGCGGGAGATCAATATATGATTGTTTTCATCTGAAAAGTCATGAAATACATTGAGCAAATCGCTGGGCAGACCCAGGCCGGTCAGTTTTTGAAATCTGAATACTTCGGTAATGGCCCTGCCCGGGATATTACCCATGCCGGCATTGCTTTTGATAATGTCGCTGGCCTGCAAGGGTGTGATGGCCACCCAGGTTTTCATACGCAGTTCGTAATTATGGGTGAAAAAGTCGATTACCGGGGTGATATCTTCTCTGGCCAGGGATTCTCCCACAACGATTATGTTGTTATGCGCCCACATAATGCGCTGGGAGGAAAAACGCGCGATTTCCCGGATAGCATCAAAAATGGTCCTGCCTTCGGCACTTGCTATCCAGACCTGTGACTCGTTTTTCTCTTTGTCTCCGCCGCCGCTGGAACCTGAGCCTTGGGGATTGGCAACTTGAACCGTTACCCAAAATAGATTGGGATCCCGGGAGGATTTATCGATCCCCACCGCCATAACCAGGCCTATTTCATTGATTTCCCGCATGTCCCAGCAGCCCCCCGGCAACAACAGAGTGATTAATAATACTGAAAGAATTAGCTTGCGCATCATGGCCTGCCTTTTTATTCTGATTAGTTGTTATTACCCGAACTGCCTGGTTGTCTGACGCTGTCTTGAGGCCGGGTGGTCTCGGGACGTTTTTTCATTTCCGTATATGGCGCCCTGAGCAGGGTATCCTTTTGGGGATCTTTTTGATAGGGGCTAATGGGCGAGTAATAAGGCGTACCTAATGACCTTAGTGAAATCAAATACAGGGTCATAAAAATAATTGCCCCCAGGTATCCGAAGATTCCGAATAGAGCAGAACTAAGCAACACCGGAAAGCGCAGCAAACGTATGGTATTGCTCATGGCAAAAGAGGGGATGGCATAGGATGCAATAGCCCCGGTAGCAACTGCGATAACCAGTGCCGGCCCTATCAAACCGGCTTGAACTGCGGCCTGGCCAATCACCAGGGTTCCCACTATGCTTACGGTTTGTCCCAGGGCTTTGGGAAGCCGCAGCCCGGCTTCATTCATTACTTCCAATAGGATTTCCATAATGAATGCTTCTATGGCTGCCGGGAAAGGCACTCCTTGCCGGTCGGCAGCGATTTTTAAAGCCAGCGAAGTCGGCAGCATTTCCTGATGAAATGATGTTAAGAGCACATAGGCGGATGAGCTGGATACGGCCAGAAACATAGCCAGGAGCCTGATCCATCTCCAAAAAGTGCCCAGAATATATTTCTCATAATAATCAGTAGGGGACTGCAAAAAATGCCAGAAGATCGTGGGGGCGATTACTACAAAGGGCGTATTGTCGGCTATGAGCACGATTCTTCCTTCCAACAATGCCGCTGTGGCCTTGTCAGGCCTTTCGGTGCGCAGCATTTTGGGGAATATGGAATACTTGGAATCTTCGATTAGCTCTTCAATAGTATTGCTGGCTATAATGGCGTCGATTTTAATCTTTCCCAGACGGGTTCTCAATTCTGTCAATATCTCATCATTAGTCAGACCCTCTATGTATACCAGAGCGATATCGGTTTTAGTCCGGTCACCGAGGCGCATGGCCTCAAAACGCAGACCGTAGTCTCTGATGCGCCGTCTGATCAATGCCATATTAGGCACCAGGTCTTCCACAAAACTGTCCTTGGGGCCTCTTATTTCCACTTCCGAGGTGGGTTCGCTGATGGTTCTTGACTCCCAACCGGTATTGGCCAGGATAAAAGCGCCGGGATATTTGTCTATAAACAGTACTGAATTCCCGGAAACGATGGCATCACAAATTTCGGTCCAGTTCTGGCTCGGTTTTATCCCCGCAATGAACAGAGATGATTTTATGAAGTCGGGCAGGGTGATTTTTTTGACCCGTTTTTCGGTTCCGATGCGATTTGGTACGGTCAATGGTCTGATAATGGCATCTTCAAGTTCGGTGATATTGATCAGGCCTTTAATGTATACGATAAGCGCACTGCAGCTATCCAGGGCAGGGATAAGCAGATGACGGTACTGAGTATCCAAACCCTGACCAATGGTAGTGATCAAATATTGCTCGTCCTTGCGCAAATCTCCGCTTATCTTCTGCTCCAAAATTATCCACCAAATTCTCAAAATGATCAGGTCTTCATAATATTACATAATATTGTTTGCCCAATACCCGCCTGGAAAATACAAAAGGGGCGGACATATGCCCGCCCCGGTGTCCCAGGGAGAAGGTCTTACTACAGGTTTAAATGGTAATCTTGGCCCGTTCCCGCATAAAAGCGATCTCGCGATCAATGTCGCCTTGAATTTCGGCGATGCGCTCTTTAGCATCAGGGCCTTTAAGCAAGCGGTTGAAGCGGCCCTGCTTCATTAAGTATTGATCTACCGGGGCAGCGTCTTTCTTGCCGTTGATGATAAGTGAACTGGGGTTGTTAAAGCTGATTTTGCCGTTTTCCGCTTCCCATAACAGCCAGGCGCCGCTGCGCACAGCCATACGGCTCATCTGCACGGTTTCAGGCATGTCGAACTGCCAGCCTAAATAGCAGGGGGCCAGAATTTCAATGTATTTCATGCCGGGAATGTTTTTGGCTTTTACCACCTTGTCGTACAGGTCGCCGGGATAAGCCACGGTAGCGGTAGCCACGTAGGGAATATTGTGATCTAGCATCAAGAGGGCCATATTTTTCTTGGGCTGGCGCTTGCCGCTTGGAGTGGTGGTGGTGAAGCTGCCGCGCGGGGTGGCGCCGCTGCGTTGTACGCCGGTGTTGCTGTAGGCTTCGTTGTTATAGCAAAAATGAATGATATTATCGTTGCGCTCGGCTGCGGCTGAAAGCGCCTGGAAGCCGATGTCATAGGTGCCGCCATCGCCCACCCAACTGAATACGGTAGGGAGCTCGCCTTGCAGGCGGCCCTTTTCCTGCAATATTTCAACCGCGTGGCTGATACCGGAGGCCGAAGAGCCAGCCGACGCAAAGGTAATATTAATGCAAGGCCAGTTGTAGCCTAGTTTGGGGGTCATGCCCATGCTGGCCACCGAACAGGAGGGGGTCAAGAGCATGATGGCGTTTGGACCCAAAGCTTTGCCCACCATGCGCAAGGCCATGGTGGCGGGGCAGCCGCCGCAGGCCCCGTTGCCGCTTAAAACCTGCTCAATATCCGGCAGTTTTTTAATACTGGTAGTCATATCTCATCCATTCCTTTCATGGTCCGGGCGCTTTATTCATCCATCATGGCCCGAATCTCGGCGGCCATGAAGCGGCGGGTCAGATCAATGCCGCCAATGCCCATTACCCGGTTTTTAACCGTGATGTCGTTGCGTCGTCCAAAAAGCGCGCTTTTCAGTTCTGCAGCCAAAATGCCGCCGGGGTGGCCGAAGTTATAATTGCGATCCAGCACCATCACCTGCGCATTTTGCGGCAATGCTTTGATGATATCCTCGGCAGGGAAGGGCAGATACAGGCGCGGTCTCAAGAGGCCGGCTTTGATGCCCTGTTCGCGAAGGATATCGATGGAAAGTTTTAATTCCGCCGCCATGCTGTTGACAGCCAAGGCCACCACTTCGGCGTCTTCCAGCCGGTAGGCGTCGATGGTGTCGCCGTCCCACATGCCGGTGACATCCTTATATTCTTGCGCCGCCTGCTTTACCAGCGGAATACAGGCCATAATATCGTCGGAAAGCATCTGGCGGAAGGGTGCGTATTCGGCCGCCATGGTCACATTGCTGAAAGAAGAAGGATGAGCTGGGTCGAGCCGCCATTCCGGTTCGTGCGGGGGCAGGAAACGGTCGACATCCTCCTGTGGCGGCAGGGTGAGGGGCATCAGACAATGGGAGATAGCAAAGCCGTCAAAGTTGACC